>ERZ773269.1264-NODE-1264-length-24788-cov-4.797396_pt1 | contig 24788 bp, 29 predicted proteins | sample MGYA00511958_ERZ773269 | MGnify/ENA primary metagenome ERZ773269 (study PRJEB29015, sample SAMEA2737761) | human gut metagenome | biome: human gut; feature: human-associated habitat; material: faeces | place: China | collected 2012 ... | reverse complement strand
TATGCTTTCGCCCGATTCGTAATAGAAAATGCTTCTATTTCGGGCACGTCGTGATCGACGTGCCCGGCACATTAATCACGATGATTAGAAATAGAAGTAATAAGCATTATTAAATTGTGAGTTATTAAATGACATAGTCTTTCACCTGTTTCTCATAATTTATTAACAAAGCAAACTATACTTGCTTATTTTTTATTCGTCAACCCCGACTTTTGGGCAACAACTGAAAAACGTGCCCCCGAACACTGTCCGAGCGCACGCTTTTCGCTAATATTCTTTATTAATTTGATTTAACCAAAAGAAATACATCGTCGGTATAAACAGAGCAATGAAGAACACACCAAAGTAAACCTTATATGCTAACGTCTCGTTATACATCACAATCGTCAAAATAACTGGCATGAGCACGATTTCTTCAGCAAGCGCAATCAAGGTTTTCTTTTGAATGCGTCGCTTAGCTACAATGTACTCAGTTTCAGAATAAACATCCTGGCTAACCCGCCCTTTTTTTCGTAATGATTGGGCTATCAAACTACCGGTCAGTACAAAAACACTGCCCGCAATTTGCAAGCCAAGTCCGATGTTGTGGTCAACTACATACATCACAATGTAGCCAGCCAACAAGATTAGAAAGCCAACAATGTACTGCACCACATTACTAATCGCCAACACACGATACACTTCTTTTTCTTGATATTCATCAAGATCAACGGCGGAAGACGCCGCCCACATAACCATTTTCTTTTCAACGGATTCCCACATTATCCTTACCCCTCAATCCAAAACAGTGCATCCAATGTTGTATCCAGCGCCTTCGCTATACCAACGGCCAACTTCAACGTCGGATTGTACGCCCCTTTTTCAATCAAACTCAAAGTCTGCCGCGTAATACCAACTGTCGCTGCCAGCTCTTTTTGTGACATGCCAGTCGCAACACGAACTGCTTTCACTTTATTTTCCATATACATTTCTCCGAAGAAAGGTAATATATATATTCCTTTTGTAATATATACATTACTCCAGATACTTATAAATTGTCAAATTAATTCTTAAATTCGAATAACCGGGCAATGTAAGAAAACTGATGTATAAAAAAACAACGTAACACCCATAAAGCGTTTACGCTGTTTTCTTCGTTAGTTTCTCTTGAATCGTTTATGGATTAACAATCCACCGATTGCCGCCAAAACGAGTGTTGGCCAAAATAGGCCGTTGCCTGGAATAAATAAACTACCTAATAATAAAACAACTGCAATTACTAACATCGTTACATCAAATACAATACTAGGTTTAATTCCGCTTTTAAATCCAACTTCAAACAAATGATCGTCTTGCCGCCACTTGGCATTTTTGAACCCTTTAAACAGCGCGACAAAAAACTTCACCACCCAAAATGTAACAACGATAACTGACATAATTCCAAATACAACACCTATCAACGAAAAGTTGGATTGAGGTGAAATATCTTGTGCGAGTATGAGATAAAAAATCTCAACTAAAATTAGATAAATATAAACCAATTCGTCCATCCCTCATCAACTCACACAACATTAAAATTAATGCAAACGGTTAACATAAGCCACGACCGGCGTCGCAATCAATGCCACTAAAATTGCGGACACAATAATTTCGACTATGCCGTTCACTCCTGCGACTGACAAAATTAACCAGCTTAATAAGTGGTTATCTGGAATACCTGTAAAGGTGGTGTTCATGACATTGAACCCTAGCCAAGTAAAAATCAAAACAAACGCCGTATTAATAAATGCAGCCAAACCACCAAGTATAAATAACGGTATAGTTTTGGTTTGGCGCGCTCGACCTTTGACCCAATGCCAATACAAGTAACCAATGATTAATCCGACTAAAATTCGCGGTACTAAAGCCGTCAGTGGATTACGGAACATCAAAGCTCCGATTGACGTCACGCTCGTCCAAGCATCCCACAAGGCATACGCCCCCCAGACGAAGCCCAAAAAGGCACCTGCACCAGGACCTAAAACGATTGCACCAATCGCTACAGTCACACCAATAATTTGAACCGATAGTCCAACCGCAAAAGCCCCCAGTGGCAGTAAGCCCAGCATAGGAACCATAGATTGAATCAGAATAATTGCAGTAAATAACGCGATTAGGACAAGCTTCCGTGTTCTATTTATTGATTGCATACATATCCCTCCTTTCACTCATAATCATAGTGAGACACGACCAACCTATCAATGCCTACAAATAGTAGCGTAACACATGAAAATTGGTGATTTTTCTCAAAATTTCAACGAGTAAACAATTCAAAATGCGATTTAAAATGCAAAGCATTATTGACACCCACACTTTGTTTAGTATAGTAAATATTATCCAATATACTAAAAAGGAGCATTTATGATAACAGACATCGTGGGAAACCGGCTAAAAGAAATTCGCCAACAACGGCAATTAACCCTACAAGAAACCAGCGAGTTAACCGGCGTTAGCGCCGCATCGCTAAACAACATTGAACGTCATACGACATCTCCATCCATTGATACGTTGTGGAAAATATCAAGTGGGCTGGCCGTGCCAATCAACTATTTTTTCGCAACCGATACAGTTGATTTTGAGCTGGCTACTCCCGCTGATTTTCATGATATTCCTAGTGACAATCCAGGAGTGAAGGTCCAATCAATTTTCAGTACCTTAGCAAATACCAAATTTGAAGTCTTTGACCTCAACTTGTCTTCGCTAACTGAGCGTGAATCTGCTGCCCACGTCCCAGGGACTGTTGAAGTACTACTGGTAAGAAGTGGCGCACTAACAATGACGATTAACGGCCAATCGTATGTTATTCCAGCTGGCAGTTTAGCAAAATTCAACGGTGCCTTTCCACACATTTATCGAAACGACGCAATGGAAGAAGCATCGTTCATCAGCCTCATGATATACGATCGTTAGGAGGTCATTATGGCAATCAAAGCAATTTTGCTGGGTATCTTAGCGGCCCTATTTTTTTCGCTGACTTTTTTGTTAAATGAGATCAATCTATCTGATTCAGGTTATTGGATATGGGTCGCCACCTTGCGTTATTTATGGATGTTGCCCATGATTATGTTGCTAGGTCGCGTACCACTACTAAAATCTGATTTCAGGCAGGTTTGGACTAGCATGAAAGAGGCACCGAGTTACTGGTTTATTTGGAGCAACGTTTGTTTTGTCCTTTTCTACGTTCCCCTCACCTGGTCAGCGCAGTTCCTGCCTGGATGGCTCGTTTCAAGTCTCTGGCAACTCACCATTGTTTTTGGTGTATTGACCACGCCATTGATGACCGTCACAGACAATTCGGGAAATAAGCACCGCCTTAAAATTCCGGGAAACAAAATCAAATGGATGATCGTTATCTTACTTGGAATCGGCCTCACAACCGTCCAAACCAACGGCTTCAGACAGGTTACCCCGATGTTTTGGTTTGCCATTGTTGCCATCATTATTGCGGCTGTGTGCTATCCACTGGGTAATCGCCAAATCGGTAACCGGTACCCAACCTTCAACGGCTTGGAAAAAGTTTTTGGGATGCTAATCGCCACCTATCCAACCTTCATTGTCCTGAGCATTATCGGGTATTTGAAAGCTGGTTTGCCTAGTCAAGGCACGCTAGTAAGCACGTTCAGTGTAGCGTTGTCGTCCGGTGTTATTGCCACGGTGCTGTTTTTCCAAGCAACAGCCATGGCAGCCCGAAATATGGAAACCTTAGCAACAGTTGAAGCAACGCAATCATTTGAGGTGATTTTCACTGTCTTGTTGGGCTTGGTATTTCTTGGGCACACCTTGCCAAACCATCTCCAGCTAACCGGTTTAGCTATTATGCTCTTCGGTATCACCGGCATCAATTTGGCCGGCAACTGGCGCTTTCGTAAAAGAAACTACTCATAAGTAAAGAACCCGTCAGCAATTTTACGCTGACGGGTTCTTTTCCTATTTTGTATTATGCGCCTTGCCACTCCTGCTGAATCTTGGCTAACACTTGGAATTGCGTCTCAGTTAATGTTGCGAAATGCTTAGCAATAGCATCATCATCAACAGCAGCTTCAAAATCAACAATTTCATACCATAAAGCATCCGCGGTGTTACCAAGCGCAATTGTCTCCATCTCACCTGTTTCAGTGTGATACCACTGGGCAGAATCGGCACGTGGAAAGTCCATAATACGGAAGTATCCCTTTGTACCAGAAATCGTCACTGCCTTCGGTTGCTTAGCTTGCATTGAGTTAGTAATCGTTGCCATTTCATTATCTTGGTTAACCAACAAGGTCACCGACTGTTCATCCACGCCAGTTTCGAATGGCACCATCGCTGATTTTACAACGTTAGGTGCACTGGTCATAAAGTATAAGGTTGATTGGGTGGCGTATCCACCAATGTCCAACAAGGCCCCACCTGCCAAGTCTGGATTGAAGAAACGATTCGTTGGATCATATGGCTTATGGCTGCCAAAGGTTGTGTTGATCATTTTAATTTGCCCGAGCGCCCCGTTCTCGACCGAATTGCGTAGGCGCTTGAATAGTGGCATATGAACTGGTGTCATAGCTTCCATCAAAACTAGTCCCTTTTCCTCAGCAAGTTTTTGAACAATCGCATACTCTTCGTATGACACCGTAATTGCCTTTTCGGCCAAGACATGCTTACCGTGTTCGAAAGCTTGTTTGATGAATTCAAAATGTGTGTTATGCGGTGTCGCAATATAAACCGCATCAATATTATCATCTGCCAGCAATTCTGCCACTGTGCCATAAGTCGTTGGAATTTGATACTTGTCAGCAAACTGCGCCAACTTCTCCTGATTGCGTGCAGTTACTGCAGCTGCCGGATGGTTGTGTGCCATCAAAGCAGCCGCCATCTCATTGGCAATTGTACCCGTTCCAATAATCCCCCATTTTAACGTCATCATAGTACCCCCATTCATTTATGCCACTAACATATCACAAGAAAAACCGTTGATAAAACAGAAGTTAAAATTCACATAAAATCACTTTTTATTTCTGCCATCGAACAAAAAAAGTGACCAGCAATTGCCAGTCACATACGTCATCTACGCCTGTCCAGTTTCAGGATTAGCTACCGTCTTCGAATTTTTAGGTACCCTAATCATGAACCAAATGGCCAATGACAAAATTAACAAAATAATGTAAACATACAACACAACAGTCAAATTCCCGCCGGCCAGCGACAAAATAATTGCTCCTGCCAGGCTACCAAATCCGAACCCTTGATAAATTAACGCGTAATTCTGACTGTGATTTTTCAAACCAAAGTAATCCCCAACCAACGATGGGAACACTGTAATTGTGCCACCAAAAAAGAAACCAACCATCATCATCATGCCATAAAAGACCGGTGCAGCCAGATGCTGACTCAAGGTCAAGACCAATACCGCAACCAACGTCGCACTATAAGATAAAATCAGCATCGGCTTGCGACCGAATCGGTCAGACAGTGATCCGATCACAAATCGACCAAACGTATTGGCAATAGCAATCAATGCCACAACCGTCGTCGCACGTTCAATTGATAGACCAGCCAAGTTAGTCCCAAGGTTGGCCGCAATTCCCGTTAAGTACACGCTCAATGAAATCGTAAACAAGGCCACAAACAATAGGTACGCCTGTGGTGTGCGTAACATTTCTAACGTTGTGAATTGATGCTTGGCCGTTGTATTAGCCGTTTGGGTTTCTGGTGCATCACGCAAGAATAGTGACCCAACTAAAATTAAAATCGTCACTAATGTCCCCCAGCCCATCAGCGCACGAGGCAAATTGTTCACGAGGTCATTCCCTAGCAAAGCTGAATCTACATACTTAAACACAAATGATCCGAGACCATAAAACGCAATCGAAATGCCCGAAATAAAGCCCGTTTTCTCAGGGAACCACTTAATCGCGTTTGATAAAGTCGCCATATAGGCGATACCGTCAGCCGCCCCAAGGGTGACACCAGCGAATATGTAGTATAGCCACAATTGCGATGGTGAATGAAGCCGCGACACAATAAATGCCGAAAGTCCAAACACTAGTCCAGCAGCAACCGTCACACGGCGAATGCCAAATCGTTTGACCAGTTTACCAACAAAAATGGTTGATAAAGCCAGCGTTAGCGATCCAATTGAAAATATCAATGACACCGAACCAAGGTGTGGTTGCACAGCAGCAACGTTTCCTTGCTTGTCGAGTGACAACTCCCCAAACATTTTCAAAATAGGTGTATTAAATATGGACCATGCATAAAATGTGCCAACTCCTAATTGCACCAGCGCGGTCCCAAAAATAACTAACCAGCGGTTATATCCCCCTGACTTTACCTGCCCCGTCATAACACCCTCCTAAATGTAAGCGCTTTCTCTCTGCTATTCTATTCTAACACCCACTTACTAAATGTGTATATATTTGGCATATTATTTTTGTGTCAGAAACGACAAAAAAACAGCGTGACCACTGTATTTCACGCTGTTTTTACTTTTGTTTAATTCACAATTATTGATTGTCTGGTACTTTAAGTAGGCCGTAAATAACGCCTGCCACAACTGCACCAATCGCTACAAAGAGTAGATATAGGAATGGTGAGTTCGTCAAGGCGACCACAAAGATACCACCGTGTGGGGCAAGCAACTTAATGCCTGCCAAACCAACTAATCCACCCGCCAAAGCTGATCCAGCCACGAAGCTTGGAATAGCACGTGCTGGGTCTGCGGCTGCAAATGGGATGGCCCCTTCAGTGATAAAACTTAGTCCCATCACAATATTGGTCAAGCCAGCTTCGCGATTCTTTTGACTAAACTTACGCTTGAACAATAGCGTTGCCACGAAAATTGCCAACGGTGGCACCATACCACCGGCCATGACAGCAGCCATCACGGTTGAGCCACCAGATGCAACACTCGCAGCTAATGTTCCAGTTCCAAAGACATACGCGGCCTTGTTAACAGGTCCACCCATATCAATCGCTTCCATCCCGCCAAGCAAAGCCCCAAGCAAAATAGCATTGGTCCCGTTCAAACCAGACAGGAAGCCGTTCAAACCACTATTAATGGCTGACATCGGAATGTTCACTAGGAGCATCAAGAATCCGGTCACAAGTACCCCAAACACTGGGAAGAAGAGAATTGATTTAATTCCGTCCAATGCCTTTGGCAAACCAGCAAATAGACGCTTCATAACCAACATCACGCCACCAGCCAAGAATCCACCGACCAAAGCACCCAAGAATCCTGATGGCACTGGTTGATGACTCGTATCTAATCCAACATTGAAAATACTGTATCCATTGGCTGCAAGCGCACCCGCGACAAACCCGGCTACTAAACCAGGCTTTTCAGCGATTGAATATGCAATGTACCCTGCCAAAACTGGCAACATAAAATTGAATGCCGTATTTCCAATTTGCTTGAAGAATGCGGCGGCTGGATGGTAGGTTCCCAGTTGTGACAAGGCATCATGTGGTACGCCTAGACTCTGGTCAATTAGGAAGGCCAACGCAATCGCAATTCCACCACCGATAACGAATGGCAACATGCTTGAGACACCACTCATCAAATGACGATAAAAGGCTTTCCCTAATGGCATCTTTTCATCACTCACACTTGAAGAAGCCGTCTCTGATGTTTCGTAAATTGGGGCATCCCCAGATAAAGCCTTATCAATCAAGGCCTCAGGATGGCGAATCCCTTCAGCAACCGGCACATTGACCAAAGGCTTATTAGCAAAACGAGCCATCTCAACCTTTTTGTCAGCCGCGACGATAACACCTGCCGCCTCAGCGATATCTTGATCACTTAACTTGTTGCCAACACCACTAGCACCGTTAGTTTCGACCTTAATACGAACTCCCATCGCAACAGCTTGCTTTTTTAGTGCTTCCTCGGCCATGTAAGTGTGGGCAATTCCAGTCGTACATGCTGTCACGGCTACTAACAACGGTGCGTTTTGGTTAACGCCTGCGATATCTGCGCCAATTTCTTCCGGTGCTGATTCATCAAACAAGTCACGGACATCAGCTGGGGTCGTTGCCCGCATCAACTGATCCGTGAACCCATCCTGTAACAAAAAACGTGATAAATTAGCCAGCGCCTCTAGGTGGGTATTACTCGCGGTGTCCGGTACAGCAATCATAAAGATTAAATGAACTGGTTGGACGTCCAAAGCGTCGTAATCAACCCCAGCTGCTGACCTGGCAAATACAATCGTCGGCTTAAGAACCGCGGCGTTCTTCGCGTGCGGAATACCAATACCGTCACCTAACCCCGTCGATGTCTGTGCCTCGCGCGCCAAAATTCCCTCTAAAAACTCACTTTCATTTGAAATACGACCAGTCCGTTTCAAACCGGCAATCATTTCCCGAAAGGCTCCCACTTTATCTGTTGCTCGCAAATCCAAAATCATGGTTTCGGCTGCTAGCAAATCATTAATGCGCATGATTACTCCCCCATAATCAATTAAATTTCAACTACTTCAACATTATTCTGAATCTCTTTAATTTTCGCCGGCGTGGCAATATCATCGCTGAACGTCGTGGCTGTTGCACTAGCGACCCCTAACGAGAACGCAGCGACCACATCCGCAGATGTTGGCCACGATGCAACGAATCCCCCAATCATTGAATCACCAGCCCCAACTGAATTCTTGACTTGTCCGACGATTGGGCGGGCAAAATACGTATGCTCAGCTGTGAATAACAAAGCCCCGTCACCTCCCAACGAAATAATGGCATTTTGGGCACCGGCATCAATCAACTGGCGACCCGCGGCTTGTAAACTAGGCATACTAGTATCTGCCAGATTAAACAGTGCCTGCACTTCGTCTCGATTGGGTTTAACTAATATTGGCTTTGCCGGCAAAGCGCGTTGCAAGTCATCACCAGTTGTATCGATTACAAATCGTGCCTGTTTCTCAAGTACCAGCGCAATCAATTCATCGTACGCTCCGGCTGGCAAGCTACTAGGTGCGCTACCAGAAAATATCACGATATCTGCCGGCGTTAACTGACGAAAAGTTCGTTTAAAGTCTTCCCATTCTGCCGTCGTGATCACCGGTCCAGGTGCATTGATTTCTGTCTCAGACTGCCCTTTTAGTTTTACATTAATGCGGGTGGCATCTGAAATTGGCGTAAATTTAGTTTTCAGACCTAGGCCGTCCAAAGCGCTACTTATAAATTCGCTGGTGTAGCCACCCAAGAAACCTAACGCCGTGGCTTCAACCCCGTTAGCCATCAATATCCGACTAACATTAATGCCTTTCCCACCTGGATAAGCAATCGCTTTTCCTGCACGATTCGTCATACCACTTTGGTAGTTGGCTACCTCCATAACATAATCAATGGATGGATTTAATGTGACTGTATATATCATGATTCTCCCCCTACGATGATATCGGTTTTTGCCTGATAGGCCGGAGCGGATGCTAACGACTTATCGGTAATCAAAGTAATATCAGCTAAATCACTCACCTTGGCAAAAGCGACGCGATCAAACTTGCTATTATCTGCTAATACAAAGACTTTATTCGACCGGTTAATCACCAACTTTTTGATAGTCGCCTCTTCTAAATCCGGTGTCATGATTCCCATGTCAGCATTCACGGCATCAGCACCCAGAAAACTGACATCAAAGGCCAGTTGACCTAATTGCTCGGCAGCTGTCGCGCCAATCGTTGCATTCGTTGACAATTTAACTTGGCCACCAATGATAATCACTGGCACCATCAAATCTGCTAATTGCGATGCGTGGTGGACTGAATTTGTAACGACCTGAGGCGCGGGTTGCAAATTACCTAATAATGCAATCATGGCACCTGTGGTTGACCCAGCATCCAAGTAGATTGTTTCACCACCATGCAACTCTTGCATCGCCTTCCCTGCAATGACTTGCTTCGCCGATAGGTTCATTTCATTCTTCTGGCTTAACAATGCTTCATGTTGGAGTGTCTGTTGTTGTTTGGTTAGTTCCACCCCACCATGAATTCGTTGTACCTCACCAGATTCAGCTAACTGATCCAAATCACGTCGTAATGTTGATACTGAAACCAACATTAATTGTTGCAATTCTTGTATCGAAATCCGCCCCCGTTTATTCAACAGTGCTAGAATCTTGTCATGTCTTTCCGAAATCATCATGTTTTAATTACCCGTTATAAAATGTAAGCGCTTCCTTTTCAGCTGTAACTATAGTGTTATTTGGTTCGTTTTGCAATGTTTTTCATTCAAAAACATTCATTCACAATCAAAAAAAGAGCTATCCAATATCTTTGGATAGCTCAAATTAACTTATTTTTATTCCCAGTGGGCCTTATCAAACGTTGCTTTGTCGCCATGAACATTAAAATGACCACGTTCTGCAACAACCTTAACTGCTTCACGCAAGTTTTCTGTCACATCTTGAACTTGTGAAACATCCATCAAGAAGTCAACTAGTTCATCGTCCCAAACCAGTCGTGGGTCAGCACCAAACTGCAACCAAACACTGTCACTAGTCTCGTCATCCCAGTCACTCGCCCCGTGGTACGGACGATCGTCAACCAAGATGCCGCCACCATAATGGGCGACACTTTTATCGTGTGCCATTATAACGCGTTTGTACAAAGGACTATCTTCACCCGCACCAAAATAGTGTTGTAACCAAATGAGTTTATCTTGCCACGCACTTGGATTGTGCCAAGGCGCGGTTGATAAGATGTAAATCTCATACTCATTAGCCAGGCGATTAACAGCTTCAATCGCCCCTGGAATTGGTGGCAAATCGCGAAAAATGCCTGGAATTTGATCCGGCTTAACGACTGACTCTTTGCTCATATCAATCTGATTTAACACAGACAACGTGTCGACAAGCACATTATCCATGTCAAGAAATAGTTTAGGTTGCGTCATTTTTCACTCCATAATCGTTGATAAAGAAAGCGCATACATTTATTTAGGTAACTTTAGTATATCAACAAATCATACGTTGTCCACCAACTATAATATCCGAAAAAAGCAGACACACCAAAAAAATCGGTTACGTCTGCTTTCGTCTGAGGGAATAACTCTGTAGTTATAAAAAACTTATATTTGTTGATATTTTAATTTGAGATTGTGAAAGGCAAGCATATGCTAGTATTCCCCCAGTTGCGGCTAGCCGCAATAATGCTAATCGGAATCGCACCGATTAGCACTCATATTAAGCTTCTTGATTTAGTTCAAGTAGCAAACGATAAATCGCACCATACAAATTGGCATCATTACCGAATTTACCAGGTACAATATCGACATGATTAATCATGCGATTAATATACGGATTTCCATTATAAAAAGACTCGTATGCTTCACGAATAGTTGCTGTGACAATCGGTTGGGCTGAAATACCACCACCGATCACGACCCGTTCAATGTCAACCGTTGCTTGCAAATTTTGAATCTGCAACGCAATTGCCTGCGCATATTGATTAAAAATGCGCTTAGCTTGCGGATAACCAGCATTGATGAACTCAAATACTTTTTCTCCATCGTGGACATCCGGCAACTCCAATTCGGTCGCGATTTCCTTAATCATCTCAACCGCCGACCCGGTAAACCCAAATCGTGATACACGATCTGTGGTAATTTTATGGTAAATAAATGACAATTCACCCGCTTCATAATGAGCACCATAATGTAACTGCCCATTAATTACAAAACCACCACCAACACCTGTTCCAAGAACTAGTGCTAAACCATTCGCAACCCCTTTTAACTCGCCTACCCATAGTTCAGCAAGCGCAGCGGCTTTCCCATCATTTTCAATAGCTAATGGCAAATCTAGTTCCAACGCCTTCTTTAAGTCGACGCCGTCTAAAAACGACCACATCACTCCGGCGTGAATAGTGCCAGTGTCATGATTGACACGAACCGGCAAGCTAATACCAACACCTCGAATATCGTCATGATACAATGCGATAATTGCCTGTAATTGCGCAACAAATGACTTTAAATCTCGCCGATTCGTTAGTTGATTACCACGTTCAACCAATTCCCCACTATGATTAACTAAACCATATTTAACTTTGGTACCACCAACATCGATGGCCAAATAATGATTTTCCATGTTTATCCCTTTCCTTCACGAGCTGTCTCACCCAATTTATCAGTATGACGCTCATGGCGAATTGCGGCCTTCATAAAGGCCACAATGGCCAATAACAATAACATAAAGCTAATAATCACGTAATTAGCAATTTCAGTTGTTTGATTAAACCAACCGTTCAATGCCTTAAGCACATATGGGCTTGCTGACACACCAACGTTGATCCCCACCAACATCATTGTTGATCCTAACGTCTGTGAGACCGCGTTTGTCTCAGCTGCTAAATTACTAAAGATTCCTGGCATAACCATACCAAACGCAAATCCGTAACCAGCAACGGCTACAGCTGATACGATAAGTGACTGACTCTGAATCAAGATGAACACCATCGCCATTGCTAATGTTGCGCCAATCGCAATCGAGTAGCGCCCTAACAAACGCTTAATCTGGCCAAATAACAATGAAGACAAGAATTGAAATGCTGTTACAAGTCCCGTGACAAAGCTGGCATCCGCAGCTGTTCCATAACCTCGCTCAGCAAATACCGGTGCCATTTTTACCGTGATACCAAAGTATGCCGTAAACCAGAAGAATGCAAATACTGCTGAAAAAATCATCGCCCCATTTACGCGGACATGACCACTCGCAGTGACGTGTTCTTCCTCAACAACCGGTGTATTATCAGGTACTAACAAACCAAACAAGACCAATGGGATTGCCCCAAGCGCGTACACACCAAACGCAGCGTGCCAACCACCGCCCATTAGGAAGCCAACGACCCACGTCAGCAAAGTTGTTACCATCGCTGCAGCCGCATCTCGATAGCCAATCAAGGCATCACGCTCATGACCTGTGTAATACATCGAAATCAATGAGAATGATAACGAATTAAATAATCCGACACCGGCGCCAAATAGAAAACGGCTCGCTAGAATGATCGTATAGTTCTCGGTAAACATCGGTGTAACACCCGCAATTACCGAAACCAATAATCCCAGAACGACTGTTCGTTTATTTCCTATTAATCTTGTCACAAGCGGTGACAACAAAACAAATATCAAAATACCTAAACTTGACACAGACATCAACAACTCAATGTCCGTTTGCGAGTGCCCACCCAAAGTTTGATGAATCAATGGCACGGTTACCTGGACGGCTGCTGCCGCATTTGTTAGCGTTGCAATCGATAGCAACGCTACTTTAAACCAAAAACTATGTTTATTCATATTAATCATTACTCCCCAAATTAATTCTTGTTTTAAAGATGTCGACCAACACTAAACAATGTTAGAACGGCCAACATAATCATGAAAACGTTATATAAAATCGCCAACATTTTAATCGACAAACGTTGACTTAACGTTGTACCAATATAACCACCGATAATCGCCATAACCGCGAGCCACGGAACAAGTCCTAAATCATACCGGCTATAATCATTTGCCATCACAATGGTATAGATTTTAGAAAGCTGCGAGAAAAAGATACTTGCGATTGAATAAATTGCTGCGTCACGCAGTGTAAAACCAAAACAAATTACCAATAACGATACGTTCAGCGGACCGCCACCGATGGCCAAAAAAATTGATATTGCCCCCAAAAACACCCCCAATCCAAACGATGATAGCCAATGTGGCTTTTTTACATGCTTTCGTTGTGGCATCGCCCGTGTATAGATGATCAAAAAAATTAACGTCAAAAACAAAATTATAGACTGCGTTAACTGCACTTTATTTTCAGGGAAATAACGCAGTAATACCGTCAACAAGCTATCCCCTATATAACCGCCAACTAATGATCCCACTGAAATTTCAAGCAACATTGGCAAGTCATACTTAAAGCCCGACTTAATTTGCTTAACAATCGATACTAAACACATCGTAAAGACGACAACGGTTGTGTAAAAGCTAATGACTTGTACTGAATCTGGCGAGAATATATCTGTCATTGCTTTTAGTACAATGCCACCACCAATCCCAGCCAACGCTCCGATTACCGTTGCAATAAATGTCGCAACAACGTACAAAACATTCAGCATAAACGCCTCATTCTTCCGTCAAACTACGACCATTCGTCGCAATAACACGTTGGTACCAAGCAAAAGAGTCCTTCTTTTCACGCTGATACGTACCGTTACCATGATTATCCACGTCAACATAGATAAACCCATAACGTTTGTCCATCGCACCACTACTTGCCGCAATTAAATCAATTGGCCCCCAAGCGGTATAACCCATAACATCAACCCCATCCAATTCAATTGCCTTTTCGACTTCGAGTAAATGTTGTTTGATGTAATCAATACGGTAATCGTCATGGATCTGACCATCGGCATCCTTATCGTCATAAGCACCTAGTCCATTTTCAACAATCATGACCGGTTTTTCGTAACGGTAATACAGTGTATTCAAAGCAAAACGTAGTCCCTGCGGATTAATACCCCAGCCCCAATCTGACTTTTTCAAATATGGATTGGTATAACCGGTCTCTAACCCGTTCAATCCTTTCAATATTCCTTGTGTCTTCTGACCTGTCACGTGGGTCAAATAATAGCTAAACGACACAAAATCTACGGTTCCCGCCGCTAAAATATCTTTATCGCCGGGGTGTTCTGGGAGCACAATATGCTTACGCTCAAACTCTTTTAACTTGTAATTTGGGTATTTACCACGAACCTGGACATCCGCATAAAACATCATGAGTTTTTGGAAATCCTCGGTCCCTTGTACGTCCGCCGGATCAGGACTATTAGGGTACGAAAAGTGCCCATTGTACATCATCCCAACTTTATTCTCGGCATTTAATTCATGCGCTAACTTAACAACTTTCGCGCTCGCCAAAAATTGATGATATGCCGCTTGCATCTTATCGTTCTCACTGGCATCTAAGCTGATACCACCAGCGTTCCAAGGCATCGTCGACATATTATTGATTTCGTTAAATGTTAGCCAGTACCGTACACGTCCATCGAAATGACGCAATAGAACTTCTGCATAACGGACAAACAAATCAACCACTTCACGCCCTTGCCAAAATCCGTATTTTTCTAATCCCATCGGGGTATCAAAATGTTGAATCGTAACCAATGGTTCAATACCATACGACAAACACAAGTCCACAATTTTATCGTAAAAATCCAAACCTTTTTGATTTGGTTGGGCGTCATCACCATTCGGAAAGATGCGCGTCCACGCCATTGAAAACCGATATACTTTAAATCCTAGTTCAGCAAATAAGGCAATATCTTCTTCGTAATGCTCGTAATGTTTGATCGCATTGTGTGTTGGATAAAACTTATCTGAATCAATTGCATCAGTAATCTCACGAGGCGCGCCGTTTTCGGCTAACGTCATCATATCGGCTGTACTAAGTCCTTTACCGTCAATATCATAAGCACCTTCAATTTGTTCAGCTGAAGTGGCACCACCCCAGAGGAAACCAGTTGGAAAAGCCATATGTATTTAATCTCCTTTATTGCTAAATATTTTGATGCAAAAAGAAGTATAACGAGGCAGAATACATAAAAGATAGCGCTTTCATAACGGTTGGTAGGGTGTTGCACAAATTATAAAGAAAACGGTTACAACATCTGCAACACTGTTGCAAAAAAATAAGGGAATGCCTATCATTCCCTTACGAATTCTTATTCATCATCAATCATTGGATTATCCGTAAATCGATGTTCCTGATAACGGTGTTCAATCACCGTCTTATTTTCAACCGCCTCAAGATGGCATGAGACATAATCAGCATAAAGTACATCTAAAATATAGCTCACCGCAATTCCTGTACTGAAATTACCATAATTTTGAATTAGTCGTTCATGTGTGCTGATAGGTAGCACAATATCAGCCGCCCGGGACAGGGTGTTCTTCCCAAATGATGTAATGGCGATTATGTTGACACTGTAGCGCGAAATAGCGTCTAAGACCCGATATAGAGATCGCGTTTCACCCGAATATGAAATCAGAATAAATACATCCTGTTCAGATGTGTGTTGCATCTGAAACTCCATCATGTCTGTTCGTTCAATCACTGTAACTAACCGCCCAACTCTGATCATCTTATTTGCAAATAACTCAGCCATTAATAAGTGATCCCCTGAAGAATATATAAATATCCGATCAGCCCTGTCGAGTAAGGCGTTGGCCCTTTCTAAGTCCCGATAATCTTGTAAACCAAGCGTGTCTTCCGAGACTTCAGCGTACATTTGTCGAACGGTATTGGCTACCGACCACATACTATCCCCACGTTTAAATGTCTTGTTAACATCCACATCTTTTACTGACTGATCCAAATATTGTTTCTCTTTAATGAAGGCATCTTTAAAATCCGGAAATCCAGAAAATCCTAATCTTTGGCAAAAACGTGTCACTGTTGAAGGTGAAACAAACAGAGACGCTGCTAATTGTCGAGCTGTTAGGGTAGCCACATCTAAACGTTCCTGCAAAAAGAAACTAGCAAGTTCTTTTTCAGAATCACTCATAAGCTCTGTATCTTCTAAAGCATCCTTAATCAGCATCTGAATCCCCCCACTTTTTGAAAACGCTTACTTTATTACAGCATAACATACCACTTACCCTTGTACATCGCATTTTCGAGAAAATCCCACGCAATTTAACAAAAATTGATTACCATATTCTCTCCATTAATTAGCAAATCTATAAAAGCAGCCTGATAACCACTTTATTACGTGATTATCAGGCTGCCCTCTACTACTAGAGAGAAATGCCGGCCCATCAACGATAGTGCTTCATTTTTCAGTACCGTACCCGCTGGTTGCGAGAATCGGCAGTAATAATACTGTGACGCCATCCGTAGACTGTCATGTTGTTGTAGATTTCGGGATCAAAGCCCGCTTCCTTCAACAACTTGCCAAGCGATAATTGTTTGCCATCTGCGTGTTAGCACGTTAGTTGGCCATGTGTGTGTGTGATCGTTCAAACTCATCGTTACCGGTAAGTTTTCAAACCACAGTCCACGCTCCAAGAGATACTTGTCACGACGCTTCAAGTAGCGTTCAATGATTTCGTGCGCCCACAATGGCATAGCCGGACTCAAACGATATGCCTTCTTGACTGAAATACGCACACCCTCTGGGTGCACGATAAAGTCACTTGGCAACAATGCTTGAATTTCCTGATGACGTAGACCAGTTGTGGCAGCAACCAAGTTAGCGATGAGACCCACTTGTGTAGCAACACGTCCATTGTCCCAGTTAATCTGCGTGTGCATGTACCGTAACATAAACTCACGTTGCTCTGGATCAAGGAACACAATATCCTTCTTACCACCACTAGCAATCGTTTCCTTTTTGCGTTGCATGGTACCACCAAAGAAGTCATTAAGATAATGCTTATTGGCTAGGATATTCTTTTGAATCAACCCCGCATCTGTCATGTATTCATTGAAAAAAGCAGTACCGCGTGAGCACTGCTTCATGTTATCTATTCATTTTTTTACACACTATCAAGCGCGTGCTACGCTTGTCGACCATCACTCGCTTGATACCTGCACCCTTCAGCACTGCCTTAGCCCATGCCTTCGTACCAGTCAAAACCATTGTCGTTTCCTCCTTTGATTTTCTCTATATTCGTGTACAAACACAGGTTAACATATCGCAAAGGACTACTGCAAAAAGACGTAAAAAACTGGGTAAAAATCACAACTGTTCTCTTGCATCCAAACAATACGGGAACGTTTGTTGGGGTTACTTAAACTAAATCCCGTTGTTTAAATCCAATGTAGCCAATTACAAAACCAGCCACAGCAATTAGGATCGTCATCAGCATCACCGTTGTGTTCGGAGTGGCTACTGGGTTATTTGCTGACCAGCCATACGGTGAAAGTCGCAGGAACCACTTTGGCAAATCCAACAAGTTGCGTAGATACGTGAGTAAGAAAAAGATGCCGAAGTAGGCATACAGAACGCCAAACAATCTTGGTAACCAACCTAGCAGCAAGGCACCAATACTAAATGACAACAAAAGCGTTGGTATGTAACCCATTAACACCCGTTGAATTTGTTCAGTTGGAATAGAACCTGTTACCGAACTATTGCCGACCTGCCAAACAACCAGGATGCCAACCACAAAAGCGATGACGCCGGTCAAGGCTGCTGTTAACGTGTACGTTGCAAATAAGTGCAGCCGATTAACTGGCTGCCCAGCAATTAAATCCAATGACCCATTGCGTCGATCTTGAAGATAACGTTGCATGACATTTAAACTCATCAATGTCGCAAAGAGCACCATGAACATCGCAATCAATTCCAAGAAATGCGCATATAGTGTATGCGTCATCACGGTGGTGGCTTTGACGCCAACGATCGTTTCAATTTGGGCACTACCAGACAATACTTCTTGAACGTCGCCGAAAATACTACCAAACATGGCCGCAAAGACCAGAATGGCAACGAACCAGCCGACGATGACCTTTCCCTCTACTCGTATAAATAACGTTGTGAAGCCACGCAAACTGGCAGGCGCATGTTGCCGACCGCGACCAGTCGTTTGTCCTAAACCAGCGCCTAAATCTCGTCGCTTGCTTAGCCCAACCGCTATAACGCTAAGCAGAACACCAATCATCAGCATCAAACCAATTGTCCGACTATGGTTTTGACCAAATACGTTAGCTGATTCAATCCAGTTAAACGGTGATAGCCACGTAATACCGTGCCAGCGCTTAACATCAATCATCGACCGCAGAAAATAGATGACCGCTAAGAAGCCATACCCGAAAAAATTCGCTGAACGACTGTCCGCAAACACTTGCGAACCAATCAAAGCGACACCACCCATAAAGATGCCAAATGCCACCATTAAACCAACGAATACCAGATATCCTGCTTGGGTGGCACCAGTCATTGGCAGCGATAGCCACGCCAAATACATCCCCACGCCGTTAATGACATTAACAATGACCAGTTCCAAGACAACGGCAAGCACAGGCACGGTTTTTGGTGTCGCCGTTGCTAGAATCAGTTCTGTCTCACCTGATTCTTCCATCTTTCGAGTACCCCGAATCGCTAACTGCACGCTCATCAACCCCGTTAAAGTCGCCATTAACGGCAACATAATTGCACCCAGAACCAGCGCAATCGTCACATGATCACCGCCTGGCATCTTAGTGAACAACGCCACCATCATCGGCGTATCCATCATCTGGCGCAACTTGGCAATATCACCATCCCCGCTATAAAGCGTCACAATCTTAGCTAGACCCGAAACAATCATTGCCACGTTAACAACCACCCAGATGATGATTAATTTCAAATCCGTCTTTATATTCGCGCGGAGTAAACGACCTAAGTTAGGCATACTACACATCCTCCGCATCGTAATATTGCATGAACAAATCTTCCAACGTTGGTGGCGTGACTTTCAAGTCCATGACGCCCGCTTCGTTCAATTTTGCCAATGCAATCGCCAAATCATCATGTGCCACGCTAAACGACACATCCCCGCCGTCAGCTGTAAACTTATCAAACATCGTTAATCCATTGACATTAGCAACCGTCGCTTTCACGTTCAGCTCAGCATGACCTTGCATGTCGGCCAAAGAACCCGTTTCAATAATCTCCCCATGACGAATAATGGCCACGCGGTCAACCATCTTTTCGACTTCCGACAAGATGTGTGAACTCAAGAGCACCGTTTTGCCGGATTGCTTCAGGGCTAATACTTCTGTTTGGAAATTTCGTTCTTGCAGTGGATCCAAACCACTCGTTGGTTCATCGAAAATGTAGAATGGCACGTCCGCTGACAGCGCTGCGATAATGGCGACCTTTTGGCGATTTCCCTTTGAGTACGTACGCGCTTTTTTCTTTGGATTCAGGTCAAACTTCTTAATTAGCGCATCTACGCGATCTGTGCGGGGATGGCCACCCATCTTCAGCAACAAATCAATGATTTCCCCACCCGTTAAATTAGGCCACAAAAACACATCACCCGGCACATAGGCCAACTGGCGATGTACTTTAACCACATCCCTAGTAGCGTCTTGACCGAGTAATTGAATGTCACCGCTGTCCTTCTTCAACAAACCCAAAATCACGCGAATTGTCGTTGATTTCCCGGCACCATTGGGCCCTAAAAATCCAAACACTTCGCCCTCGTTTACAGCGAACGAAACATTTTTCAACGCTTCAAATTTGCCAAACTTCTTAGTCACGTTTTTGACCACTAATACTTCTTTTGCCATATCATCATCCCCCTTGGCATTTCCAATTTCATTATGGAACAACCACAAGTCGATTCACAACGTATAACTACTGGGGTTCACAGTTTGTTCGGATATAACAAAGGCGCTGGAGTATTTACCCCAGCGCCGTATTTTTATGATAATCACTTACATCACACGTTGGTTAATCTGGTTCACAACATCCGCGCCGTTATCAACGCTCAGAACTAAACGCACGTATTCTTCATCGTGCAGTTGAATGACAATGACGTCATCCTCACCAACTTCCGCATTATAAAATGTCTTTTCGCCATGCAGGATGAACGTACCGGCGTACTTTCCCGGAATTGATAACCCAGGCCAGCGAATCCCCTTGTAATCCGCTAAAACATCTTTATCCAAGGTTGCACCAGCTACGTGATCATAAGGAATGACCAACTCACTCTTAAAACTCCACATCTTATCAATGCCATTAACAGTAACCGTTAATGATTGTTCCCCAAAAGTAATTGAATTAATTGCCATAACACCCTCCCATTTAATTTGTCTTCGCCAAAATTACCGAACCAATTTTTAGTGCCAATTCATTTTTATCCGCGGTTGCTAAATATTTTTTGAAAAAGTCTTTCACAACCGGATTATTTGGCGCCACCTCTAACAATCCCACAATAACAAAGTCTAATTGTTCATCCGTCAATTTGGTGATAGGTGGCAACTGCTCTAACCCTGCAACAAAAATACCCAACTTACTGCCATATGCCGCATATAAACTGCCACGTAGCAACCCTGATACCGTCACTAACTCGGAAACTGACGCCCCTTCATATCCGTGACTTGTAAAGACCGGCATTAATTTAACTGCCATAGCAGCCTTGTCAAAATTCCGTTGTCTTGTCATGAAATCTCCTTTCAAAACGTTTAATTGACCAATCGTTCAACAATATTATAAATGATATTTGAACGATTGGTCAATTAACGGATTAAAAAAAATATAATCGACAAGCGTCGATTATTGATATTTAGTAATCTTTTACATACAGCATTGTTGTCAGTTTAACCGATTCACTGCCCTTAGGCATAGAGATTTCTTTTTCGTTAACTCGATTAAACCCACGCTTATCATAGAATTGATACGTTGATCCATCATCGGTATATAAGTAAATGTGCTTACCACGTAATTCTTTTTCTGCCTCGGCCAATAACTTCGACCCAACACCCTTACCAGTGATTTCGCCGTTGACCAAGAAGAAATTCAACTCACCATCAACATGATGCCTCGCTTTATAGTCCGTCAACATCTCGACGTTAGCGTCACTGTATTGATCCGACATGTCAGAATAGCTCCGATTCATAATCCATTCCATAAATGCGACGAATTTTTGTGCCCACCAGCTGTGATAAACTTTCTCTTCACCCGCAAGATCAAGTAGTAACACGCCCGCAAATTTTTCGCCATCATAAGCAGCATAAATACGCGTCGCCCTGAGCAACTCTAGGTACCAAAAATATTTTGCATAAAAGAATAGCTCAAACCGATTTGCAGTGTACTTCGACAAGTGCATACCAGTTATTGCAAATTTTTGAATTTTGCCGTAGTCACGCCTACGCAGCGGTTTAAATTCCATCCTCACTGTCCCCCGTAATTATTCGTTGTCAGTATACAGAATTGTTTATTCACATGCCATCGTGAACAATCAGTTTTCCTTTGGCTTAACTGTTACCTTCTGAAAACCAAACGACAGCTTTTTCACCGCTCTTTGATAATCTACAACCGAAAAATGATTTGAGGTACTTAGAATATCGAATTCTTGTGTACTATCTTCTACGACATACCCCGTAAGCGTGAACCCATTTTTTTGATAAAAACGCAGTCGCTTAGCTCTTTGGTCAGCATTATCAGCGGATACGTCCTGTGGTTCTATGTTCAAGACAATTTCTTGATTTGGATTTTCTCTAATCAACTGCTGAAGAATTTTCGTTCCATAGCCTCTCGATCTAATCCGCGCGTTAGTTGCAAGGTACAACACAAAAATTGTATTCTGCGTTTTCGTTGTATAGATAATGCCTACTATTTGATCATCGTCATAATACGCTGAGAAAGAGATTCCTTTTCGCAATGTTAAAAACTGCAAATACCAAAGTGGTAACTGTTCACTAGCTGGAAACGCTTCATGATACATTTTTACCACAGATTGATAGTCAGGCAATGTTGGTGTAACTCGTTTTTTCTGTAACATGTTGCTTCCCCCTTATTCATGTAAATATACATAATTTTTATCAACCATAGCCGCACGATAGTCCGGTTAAATAAAAAAACGACGAAACATTAAATTTCGCCGTTGTATCTGATGGGCCTAGCAGGACTCGAACCTGCAATACCCGGTTCGTAGCCGGGGTGTTTATCCAATTAGCATATAAGCCCAATATTTAATTCGTTGCCTCAACAACATAATTAAATATACGCCCTTTGTTTTTGTTTGTAAAGTCTAAAACCTCAAAAAAGTAATTATTTTTTTGCAGGCCGTTATCCTAGACATATTTGCTGCCTTCACGAATTGATAATGGCGTCATTTCGCTTTCATGGGTTGCAATAAACTCACGCACCCAATCAGGATTCGTCTTACTATACTGACGCAATGCCCAGCCAATGGCTTTGTTAATGAAAAACTCAGACGAACCAAAGTTAGCAGTTAGGATTTCGGTCATTAACGCTGTATCCGTTTGATCCTTCAAAAACAATTGATGAAGAATCGCCAAACGACGCACCCAAAAGTCATCATGTCGACTCCAAGCCAACATCGTTGCTTTTGTTTCAGGATACGTGACAACAATATGGCCAACTTCGTGCGCCATGTTATCAACTGTATCCCACCATGACTTACGCATCGCCAATGCTTGGAAACGCGCTAAATCATCAGGAACCAACAAATCCATCTGTGCTTTCAACATATCCAAGGCCACATATTGGTATTCACGGGCATCTTGTTCCCAAGCAGCCTCTACAAAATCCCAGTCAATCACGCCACTTTGCTTGGCAGCCTTGATAAACGGCTTGGTTAACTCTCGGCGGACTGGTGTTTTAATGCCCAGAAACGGAAACTGGTTGCGTTGATACGCAGACATTCCCACTGCCGTTTCCGAATCTGCATGCGCCTTAAGTAGATCAAATATGTCTTGCATAGCACACCTCCCTCGTGTTATTAAGCACAAGTATAACAAAATAAAACACCCAACCTCGTATCCAAACAAAGTTAGGTGTTAAAAGTCATATTTTAAATTAAGCAGCTGCGTTTTCAATAACAGCCAAAACGTTCGCACGGAAGTCTGATGACTCATCATTCAAACGGCACATTTCATAGTAGGCATCCTTGTAGTCAAAACCATCACGACGCGTTGCAGCGTAAACCATCAACAAGTTGCAAGCATCTTCAGCTGAATCAAGATCGCGTAGCATATCACCAGCTTCGATAGTACGGATATCTGACATGTAGTCTTCGTAATCAAACGTATACCATGTTTGCATTTGCTCCAAAACTGGGGCAGCCCAACCTTCTTCACGAACAACAGATGAAACAGTTTGGCCAGCGCGCAACTTGCGTAGCACATTGTTGAAGTGGTTGTTTACATTAATAATATTCGTCGTCATCACAGCAGTCATGTCGTTTACCTCTAAATCATTTTTATCAATGCATTTACTATAGCACGAACTTGTGAAAAAAGGAACAAAGAAACGCTTAAAGCGCCCGTGAATACGCTTACATAGCCGTTTTATTCTGTGAAAACGTTATCATTATTGCAACTTTGACAGCTTTTCAGCAACGCGCTTATTGATTTTAACCTTCACATCATCCGTCCAACGCTTAGCTCGCATCTCACGTAAAGCATTCTCTGCGAACTCAGCGACGTCATTTCCTACCAATTCAAGTACCGGCACGTTATTTGCTGCGCCTTCCTCGAAAAAGTCGATCAAATCGTAAATGCCTGCCATCATATCCATGCCATCACCGCCAGCAAAATGCCAGAAGTAATTTTGCACTTCGCCGATGACAACTTGATAATCGGCTGGCATCGCCTTAATGCGTGCTTGTTGCTTGTTCCACTCCGCCTTGTCTGCCTTCATTTGCTTGAAGTCAAACCACTTCTTAATGTCCGTCCATTCTAGTGCCATTCTTAATTCTCCTTCAACTTGTTCAACTGGGCTGTGATAAAACCCCAGCGCTCCCAGAAGTCGCGTAATTCCGCTTCGCCCGCAGCATTTAGTGTATAAAACTTACGCATTGGACCAACATCAGACTTCTTTTTTTCGACGTTCACGAGATCCTTCTTCTCCAAGCGAATCAAAATCGTGTAAACTGTCCCTTCGACAATATCTTCAAAACCGGCGTCTTGGAGGGTTTTAGTTATTTCATAACCGTATGTTTCATGGCGGTTGATAATCTCAAGCACCACCCCTTCAAGGACCCCTTTCAATATTTCTGTTATGCCAGTCATCTTATTTCCTCGCTACTTCGTATTGCTTAGTACCACTATATAGTAAAACAAAGTAGTCAACACG
>ERZ773269.1258-NODE-1258-length-24940-cov-13.195539_pt1 | contig 24940 bp, 22 predicted proteins | sample MGYA00511958_ERZ773269 | MGnify/ENA primary metagenome ERZ773269 (study PRJEB29015, sample SAMEA2737761) | human gut metagenome | biome: human gut; feature: human-associated habitat; material: faeces | place: China | collected 2012 ... | reverse complement strand
GTATAAGGAGGTAAACTGCCATGAAAAATACGGCACTGGACGCTACAGCTCTTACCTTATCCATTATCGGAGCTGTAAACTGGGGGCTGATCGGCCTTTTTAAGTTTGACCTTGTTGCATTTCTTTTTGGAAGCATGACATTGCTGTCACGGATCATCTATACCATAGTAGGCATATGCGGTATTTATCTCATCAGCTTTTATGTCAAAAAAGAATAAGGGGGCATCTCAGCCCCCCGTTCTTTTAAACCATTATCCATTCATTCTCTTATCATAAGCCTCTTTCAGGCTGCATTTTAATGTAATTCCCAGATCTGCAAATACTCTGTCCAGTCCGGCCATCACAGCTTCTACTTTTTCAGGATATGCATTTTCACCCATATGACCGATACGGATCACCTTTCCTGCAAAAGCACCGAAAGAACCTGCTAACATAATGTTGCATTTTTCCTTCATTGCAGTAAGGATGGCTGTATCTGTGGTTCCTTCCGGAACATTAAATACAGTGACTGTATTGGAAAAACCGGTTTCCTGGTATAATTCCAGTCCTGCTTCCACTACCGCTCCTCTCACTGCTTCACCGATCTTTGCGTGGCGCTCTAACATGCCCGGATCATTTTTAATATTATCAAAGGCCTGACGCAGACCATAGATATCACTGATCGGCATAGTATATGGGAACCACTGCTTCTCATAGTAGCCGTCAAATGCCAGGATATTTGCATAGAAAGACGCAACCGGTGTTTTTCTGGAACGCATTGCCTTATAAGCATCATCACTGATGGTAACAAAACTTAATCCTGGAGGTGCGGAAACTGCCTTCTGGGAACCGCCGCACAGAAGATCGATCCGGTAATCATCCACACGCATTTCTTCACCGAACATGGCGGAAACGGAGTCTACCAGGGTCAGGATACCATATTTCTTTAATAATGGACAAAGCTTTGAAACATCATTTAACATACCGCTTGGAGTGTCACAGTGTACTAAGGCTGCATACTTAAAATCGTGATCCTTTTCCAGATATTCTTCCAGCGCTTTTACATCAAAAGCATTGCGGTAATCTGTGGAATACAGGACTGGTTCTCCGCCGTACATAGTCACGAAACCGGCGAAACCTTTTCCATATTCTCCATTGTCCATTACTAACACCCGGTCTCCTTTTTCCGTGAGAGTGGCACAGGCTGCTTCCAGTCCTAAAATGCCTTCCCCGTCCAGGATCAGGGTCTCATTTTTTGTATAAAGGAGTTCACTGATCTCTTCACAGGTCTCCTTATAAAAATCATAAAAATCTGCATCCAGATCTGGATTGGTGCAGGCAAGCGCTCTCGCCTGACGTACATTTTCCCTTACCTGTGTTGGGCCGGGTGTCATGATATCGTACATGATCATGGTTCCTTTCTCTTATTTTTCTGTCTTATTTTAAAATAGGACGAAGTACCTTGCGAAGCTGCTCTACACAGATCAGAACGATCACAGCTGCTGTACCGATCTGCACCAGATTTCCGGGAATAGAAGCTACGGGAGCAAACAAATTGTGGTAAATGATCACTTCTGCAATATAATAACCTGCTACTTTGATCACACAGGCTGCTGCAATGGCTGCTGCATCTCTTGCTGTACTGTGGTGACCTTCTGTCATGGCACCTGCTACGTAACCCATAGCACCTACAATGATAAATGTAAATGGTGCCCATGCAGTCCAGCCGGATAACAGGTCAAATAATCCCATACCAAAAGCACCTGCTAACATACCAGTGCGCTTTCCTAACAGGATCGCACAGATAAATAAGGGTACATTTCCTAAATGGATTAGCCCGCCGTTTGCTGCAATAGGCAGTCTTACATTTACAAATGCTGTAAATACATAGGTCAGTGCAATAAACATTGCGTCTAAAACAAGTTCTTTTGTGCTGTATCCGCTTTTTGCAGCCGCAGCTGCCTGTTTTGTGTTCATACTCATCATCCTTTTCCTCTCTTCCTGACGGGTTCTCGGGGCCCAGGGAGAATAGCATCAGGCTTTCTTTTTGTATTTGCTTTATTAGCTTAACACAAGGATAAATGATAATTGGTTTTTTTCAAACATCCAGTTTTCAATTAATTAACCAGTCCAGTTTTTAGTAATTTATCACTGCGCCATACGACCATATGAACGGATATAAAACGATAAAAATTGGCGTACACCGCCTCTGCCAGCGCTTCCGGTTCACAGTTTCTAAGTCCTGCCGTTGTTTTCAGGGTCTCAAACAGAGAAGTTTCCGGCATCATGTTTTCTTTTTTCTCTTTAAGAAATCCCTGTTTCTTTCCTTCTTCATAAGCCCAGTCCACAGCCTCCATTCCATCTGTTTCTATAAGGATCCTGTTTTCCGGCACCTGCTCTGCCACCTTCTGTACTGCCGGGTTCCACAAAACATCCGGTCCAATGGAAAAATAGCAGTCCAGTTTCAGATAATCTTCAAGACCTGTATCCCCGGAAAACCAGTGGATCAGATAGGTGTTTGGATAATGGGATATGATACGGGCGATCTCCTTTTCCTGGCCTTTGGTGTGAAGGACTACCGGCTTTTTGATCTCACAGGCAAATTGCAGCTGTTTTTCCAAAGCCTTCCTCTGCCGGTCAAGTGGCACATCACACCACACACTGTCCATTCCGATCTCGCCTATTACAGGCACTTTTTCCATTAAGGAAAACATCTCTTCCGGTTCCCATTTGTCACTGTACCATGGATGAAGGCCGCAGGCAGGGATCAGGACCTTTTCTGCTCCCGGCAGCCTTCCAAATTTTTCCAGTTCTTTCATTTTCCCCGGTGTACCGGCACAGGCCATGGTAGGGATCCCTAAGGTTATCCGTTCCATGGCCTGTTTTTCATTCTTTATATGTGCATGGGCATCTGTAAGCTGTATCATACATTTACCTTACCTTCCATGATCTCTTTATAGATCTCCCTGCGCAGAGCGCCCTGTTCATACAGCCACTCCCTGTTTCGTTTTTCTTCTTTTACTGTAAATTCCTGCCGTACCTTGCCTTTTTTCGCATCCAGTACCAGAATACGGTCGGAAAGATAGATGGCCTCATCCATATCGTGGGTCACAAGAAGAACTGTACGGTTCATCTGTTTTCGCACACTTAAAAGCCAGTCCTGCATCTCTCCTCTGGTGATCACATCCAAAGCGCCAAAAGGCTCATCTAAAAGCAGGATATCCGCATGGCACAAAAGGGTACGTAAAAATGCTACTCTCTGGCGCATTCCGCCGGATAAGGAAGATGGATATTCATCTTCATAACCCTTTAAACCAAAGGCTTCCATCTGCTTTCTTGCCTGTTCCTTCATCCCATCAGCGCTTCCATGGATCCGGCCATAAAGGCACACATTTTCTAAAATGGTCTTCCAGGGGAATAAAAGGTCATTCTGTGGCATATAGGCAAAATGCTCTGTAACGCCTTTTATCTCCTGTCCGTCCACTAAAATATGACCTTTCTCTGCCTTTAAAACTCCGGTAAGCAGCTTTAAAAGAGTGGATTTACCGCAGCCGGAAGGTCCCAGGATCCTGACAAACTCCCCTTCATTTACAGAAAAATCCAGGTGGTTCAGTATTTTCCGGTTTTCATAGTCAAATACAAGGTCTGAGACCTCCAGCTTTTTTGTCATAAGTGGCACTCCTTTATAAGCGATACTCTTTTATAAGTAATACGCTTTTATTCTGGAAGAAATTCGTTGGTATAGCAGTCTGCAGCAGGAATGGCATGGTCAATGACGCCGTATTCTGTCATAAAGTCCGTATAGTTATCCCATACGCTGTCCTTCATCTCACCCCAGCGGTCGGTATCTTCCATATACTTTCCAGCCAGATATTCCTGGGATGTTTTTAACAGGTCCATGGAATAATCCGGTGCATATTTGTGAAGGATCTGGGCACTTTCGTCCGGGTTTTCAATGGCGTATTTATAGCCTTTTTCTGTTGCTGCCAGGAAGCTTTTTACCAGTTCCGGACGGTTTTCTAACGTATCATTGTTTGCAATGATCACCGGAGTATAGTAATCCAGACGCTCATCTAACTGGCGCAGCACCTCATCGTTCAGGGAACCGGTTGCCTCCTTGCGATAACGCGCGATGAACGGGATCGTGTTTCCCTCATCGATCAGCTTTACCGCCGCTTCGACCTGATTTCTCCCTATCTGAAGCTCTTCTTTCAATGCCTGTATAATATCCATGCAAAAACTCTCCTTCAATATCAATACGCTGTTTAATCATACCATTCCAGCGCATATTTCGCAAGTCAATGCCTAACTGGACAAGCGGCTTTATTCATGATACACTTTTATCGGATTCAATCTGCCAGATGGGCATAGATTTTGTTTTGCCCTATTCAGCGGCTGTCTCTAATTTTCAGAAAAGGATGTAGCTGTTTTCTTTTTTCACAGTTATGAAAGGATTAAATATACGATGAGTTATTACGATGAAACACCTTCTCCGAAGGAACATTCAGATACAAATGAAACCCGGCGCAATCGTTCGCGCCGCTATGCTACGATGTCAATGATGTGCGGCATCTTCGCATTTTTCTCCCTGTTTTTGAGTTTTTCCGCCGCGATTCTGCTCGGAATGTCGGCGAATGTACTGTTTGTCCTCTCCAAGGAGGAAGGACAGCCGCGGCGCGGCAGCGCAGTGGTCGGGCTGATACTGGGAGTTATGTCTACCATCTTTGGAGTAGTTGAGTTTTTCTGCCTGATCCAGGTGTACCATATGATTACGGATCCGCAATATGCGCCGTTTTTTGATCAGGCAATGGAGTTGTATGAGAGTTTGATTGGTCCGTTACAATAAAATGATTGGCAAGGGGACCTTTTTCTGTGTATTTCTTGCGTTAAAAAGCACACCGCGTCATGAATGACTTTGGCGTGCTTTTTACTTTATATCCTATTTTGTATAGCGAATCGTCTGGCGGATATCTTCCTCGAATGCCGCTGCCAGTTTCCGGAAGCGTGCTTCGGTCATTTCTCCGGTTACGACCGCAAATTCGTCCATCTCCGGGAGTTCGATGGTCTCTGCCTCACCGAAGGCTGCACGCACATCGGCAAGTTTGTCGGCTGATTTGCCTGCCAGTCGGAGGAAGTAGCTGAAGGTTACTTCGCCCATCGGTGCAACTGGCTGTTTTTCGTCGGTCCAGCCGGTCGGGATGTTGTCTTCCATGTGTCCGGCGATCTCTACGATGTCGCTGACGACTGCGCTGGCGGTCGGGAGTTTTCCGGCACCGCTGCCGTAGAACATGACGGTTCCAAGTGTATTGCCGCGAACCATGACTGCATTGTATACGTCATTGACTGCAAAGAGCGGATGATCCGGTCCGATCATCATCGGGCATACATAGACGCTGGCTTTATTGCCTTCCATGCGGCTGGTTCCAAACAGTTTAATCGAAGTTCCCAGCTTTGCCGCATATTTGAAATCGGTATCGGTAATCTTTGTGATGCCCTCGGTCGGCACATCTTCGTAATTTACTTCTTTTCCAGTTGCCAGTGAGGTAAGAATCGTGATCTTGCGGCAGGTATCGTAGCCTTCTACGTCTGCCTCCGGGTTGCGCTCTGCATATCCGAGTTCCTGCGCTTTCTTCAAGGCTTCCTCAAAGGTCTGACCTTCTCTTGCCATCTTGGTAAGGATGTAGTTGGTTGTACCGTTTAAGATACCGCTGATTTCCTCGATCTTCTCGCCTGCAAGAGACTGGGTCAGCGGACGCAGAAGCGGAATGCCGCCGCCTACGCTGGCTTCGAAGAGGAAGTTTAAGTTCTTCTCGCGTGCAATCGCCAGAAGCTCGGTGCCGTGTGCCGCTACAAGTGCCTTGTTGGAGGTCACAACGTGCTTACCGGCTAACAGGCACGCTTTTGCAAACTTGTATGCCGGATTGACGCCGCCCATCGCCTCTACAACGATCTTTACTTCTTCGTCTTTTTCAATGATCTCAAAATCATGAACAATCTGCGCTTCGTGCGGATCACCCGGAAATTCACGCAGATCCAGAATATATTTTACTGCAATCTCTTTGCCGGTTTTTTCTGTGATTTTGTCTTTGTTGGTTTCTAATACTTCTACGACTCCGGAACCAATTGTTCCATAGCCCATCACTGCTACCTGAATCATAATCTTTACTCCCTGGCTATAATTTTTACGTTGTGTACTCCCGAATTTTCTTCCATCTCTTCGACCATATGCGATATATTTCCGGTATCCGGGCGGACTTCCACGCTGAGTGTCAGCGTCGCCACATTGTTGACCGGAATACTCTGATGAATCGTCAGAATATTCGCCTTGTAAATCGCTACGATATGAAGAAGATCCGATAAAAGTCCCTGTTCATCATCCATCTGCAGCACCATGGTAATCGTTTTGCCCTTGGCGTTGTCGTAAAATGGAAAAATATCGTCCTTATACTTATAAAAGGAACTCCGGCTGATCCCAAGCTGGTCGGTCGCCTCCTGAATCGTCATCGCCTTTTCCGACGCAATGAGCTTCTTCGCTTCCGCCACCTTCAAAAGGACTTCCGGCACTGCTTTCTGCTTTAACAGATAATACTTTGTCTTTTCTTCCATTCCATCTCCGCTTATGTACGCACCAGAAATACATTTGTGTTTACCAGGAAGATATTATCACATTTATTGACACTCTGCAATCTATTTTTTTCATAATAATCGAATTGTATCTGTAAAAAAACAGCCTGAACTGACGGCACTCGACAGAGTGTTTTCTTCTCTGTCAAACTTTTGTGCCGCCAATTCAGGCTGATTTATCTTCTTTTACGCCTCTTCTGTCTTCTGGTTTTTCAGGCTGATCCACTTTAAATACGCACTGATAAACAGATCAATATCTCCATCCATCACCGCGTTCACATTGCCATTTTCGGCGTTCGTCCGGTGATCCTTGACGAGCGTGTACGGCTGCATAACGTAGGAACGGATCTGGTTTCCGAAGTTGATGTCCTTGACATCGCCGCGGATGTCGGACAACTTCTCGGCATTCTCCTGTTGTTTGAGCAGGTACAGCTTTGCCTTTAACATCTGCATCGCCTTGTCCTTGTTCTGGAACTGGGAACGCTCATTCTGGCACTGTACGACGATACCGGTCGGCAGATGCGTGATACGGATCGCGGAGGACGTCTTGTTGATATGCTGTCCACCGGCACCACTCGAGCGATAGGTATCGATCCGCAGATCGTCCGGATTAATCTCCACATCCAGATCTTCTTCAATATCCGGCATGACATCACAGGAAACGAACGAGGTCTGACGCTTGCCAGCCGCGTTGAACGGGGAAATACGGACCAGACGATGGACGCCTTTCTCCGATTTCAGGTAGCCGTAGGCATTTTCGCCGTTGACCTGCAGTGTGATGGACTTAAGTCCCGCCTCGTCGCCATCCAGGAAATCAAGCACCTCGGTCGTAAAGCCCTTTTTGTCCGCCCAGCGCTGGTACATACGATACAGCATACTGCACCAGTCCATCGCCTCGGTACCACCCGCGCCCGCGTTCAGCTTGAGGATCGCGTTGCAGCCGTCGTACTCGCCGGACAGGAGTGTCTTTGTGCGGAGTTCTTCCAGCTCTTTGACGAACTCATCTAACATCTCCTGAATCTCCGGAATCATCGCCGGGTCATTTTCCTCATAGCCCATCTCGATCATGACCTGGATATCCTCATACTGCTGTTCAAGGTGCTTGTAGCCATCCACTGTATCTTTGAGATTTTTCGCCTCACGGACCGTCTTGGTCGAGCGCTCCGGATCATCCCAGAAGCCCGGTTCTTCCATTGATTTGTCAAGCTCCGTGATGCGGCGCTCCTTATTTTCCAGATCCAGGGAATCCTTGACCTCTTTCAGCGTCTCATCGTAGGTTGATAACGTATACTTAAACTGATCTAATTCAACCATGCTCTCACCTTCTCCATTCTCATCTATCTGCTGCCATTTTTCTCAACGGTTCAGCATTCTTTCAGTTATATTTTGTTACGGATCACACACATATAGACCGTAACTCTTTTTTATATTTGGAAAAATTCCCGGAACCAGGTATTTCGCCATAGTTTCGGGAATTTTCTGCACAGACTGCTGCAAAATCACAGCAGCCTGCCTTCTTTCATCTATTAATTCTTCGCGTACAGCTTCCGTCCACAGCACTGTTTGTACTTCTTGCCGGAACCGCATGGGCACGGATCGTTCGGGTAAATCTTCTTCTCCTCACGCTTCTTCGGTGCCTGCACGGTGCTGTCGTCACGGTTGGTTCCCGTTACCTTGGCAGCCGGTTCACGCTCGACCTTCTGCTCTGCACGGATGTGGAACAGAATACGGACGGTATCCTCACGGATCGCTGCCGTCATGCTGTCGAACATCTCATAGCCGCTCATCTTATACTCAACCAGCGGGTCTCTCTGACCATACGCCTGCAGACCGATGCCTTCGCGCAGCTGATCCATATCGTCGATATGAGCCATCCACTTTGCATCAACCACTTTCAGAAGGATCACGCGCTCCATCTCGCGTACCTGTTCCGCGCTTGTAAACTCTGCCTCGCGTGTCTCATAAAGCTTCGTTGCCGCCTCTTTGAGCATATGTTTCAGCTCATTTTTCTTTATATGCTGCTGGTCTTCCGTCAGCTGAATCGGCTCTAACGGGATAACCGGAAGCAGCAGGGAATTTAACTCGGACAGATCCCACTCAGCCGGTTCCTGCTCATCAGAGATGGACATATCTACGGCATTTTCTACGATATCCGTGATCATCTTCATGATAACGGAACGCATATTCTCGCCATCCAGTACACGGCGGCGCTCTGCGTAGATTGCCTCACGCTGCTCGTTCATAACCTCGTCGTATTTTAACAGGTTCTCGCGGATACCGTAGTTGTTCGTCTCGATCTTCATCTGTGCTTTCTCAATCGCCTTGGAAAGCATCTTGTGCTCGATCTGCTCATTCTCCGGTACGCCCATGGCGTTGAACATATTCATCAGACGCTCTGAACCGAAGAGACGCATCAGGTCATCCTCCAGGGACAGGTAGAAACGTGATTCACCCGGATCGCCCTGACGTCCGGCACGACCGCGCAGCTGGTTATCAATACGTCTGGACTCATGACGCTCTGTACCGATAATCTTTAAGCCGCCCAGTTCTCTGGAAATCTCATCCAGCTTGATATCCGTACCACGACCTGCCATATTAGTCGCGATCGTAACGGCACCGTGGATACCTGCATCTGCTACGATCTCAGCCTCCAGCTCATGGAACTTCGCATTTAATACCTTATGCGGAATGCCGCGTCTTGTCAGCATCTTGCTCAGAAGCTCGGAAGTCTCGATCGTAATGGTACCAACCAGAACCGGCTGTCCCTTTTCATGGGCTGCTGCCACTTCCTCGACAACCGCATGGAATTTCTCTTTTTTCGTCTTATAAACCGCATCCTCGTAATCAATACGCTGTACCGGGCGGTTCGTCGGGATGGAGATAACGTCCATCTGGTAAATGTTACGGAACTCCTTCTCCTCAGTCTGTGCCGTACCGGTCATACCTGCTTTCTTATTGAACTTATTAAAGAAGTTCTGGAACGTAATGGTAGCCAGCGTGCGGCTCTCACGGCGCACATGTACGTGCTCCTTCGCCTCAATCGCCTGATGGAGACCATCGGAATAACGGCGTCCCGGCATGATACGTCCGGTAAACTCATCGACGATCAGAACCTCGTCATCTTTTACCACGTAGTCCTTATCGCGGAACATCAGGTAGTTGGCACGCAGTGCCAGGATGATGTTGTGCTGGATCTCCAGGTTCTCCGGATCCGCCAGGTTCTCGATGTGGAAGAAATCTTCAACCTTCTTCACACCAGCCTCGGTCAGGTTGACTACTTTATCTTTCTCATTGACTACGAAATCGCCTGTCTCCTCGATCTCCTCGCCCATGATGGCTGCCATCTTGGAAAATTCTGCTGATTCCTCGCCCTTTTCCAACTGACGTGCCAGAATATCGCACACCTCATAGAGCTTCGTGGACTTGCCGCTCTGTCCGGAAATGATAAGCGGGGTTCTCGCCTCATCGATCAGGACGGAATCGACCTCATCGATGATCGCATAGTCCAGATTCCGCATAACCATCTGCTCTTTGTAGATCGCCATGTTGTCACGCAGGTAATCGAAACCAAGCTCATTGTTGGTAACGTAGGTAATATCACAGTTGTAAGCTTCCCGGCGCTCGTCGGAATTCATTGAATTTAAAACCACGCCGACCGTCAGACCGAGGAATCTGTGAACCTCGCCCATCCACTCTGCATCTCGTTTTGCCAGATAGTCGTTGACGGTAACGATGAATACACCCTTTCCAGCCAGCGCATTTAAGTACGCCGGTGCGGTGGAAACCAAGGTTTTACCCTCACCAGTACGCATCTCTGCGATACGTCCCTGATGCAGGACGATACCACCGATCAGCTGAACCGGGTAATGCTCCATATTTAATACTCGTCTCGCCGCCTCACGCACGGTTGCAAATGCCTCCGGCAGAAGGTCGTCCAGCGTCTCGCCGTTTGCAAGGCGCTCTTTGAACTTGCGCGTATTGTCGCGCAGTTCGTCATCCGATAAGGCAACCATCTGCTCGCGCATACCTAAAATCTTATCCACAATCGGGCGGATCAGCTTCAGCTCGCGTTCGCTGTGGGTACCAAACACTTTCTCTATCAGATTCATGCTTTTCTCTCCTATTTCTTACATTCTAAATCTAGTTATTTTATTTCATTCCATCATAAATGATATGTTTTAATACATAAAGATCATATAGGCATAGTTATACAATCTTATTTATTTTAACACTAACGGGAATTTTATTCAATGATTTCATTATTTTTTTACATTTACGCTGCGCACGCGCCCGGCTGAGATAACCCGAACCTGCCGTACCCGGAAAATCCCAGCCATAAAACAAGATCCTCCATACATGAACAAAGGGACCTGCTTACCTCGCTTTCAGCATGGTAAACAAATCCCTGTTTCTATGAAATATATCCCTGAAAATACCTATTTATTATTTTGCTTTTTTCAGCTCCTCAATTCCCCCGCCTGCTTCCAGAATCCGGGAAAATTCTTCTTCTTTTGCCGCGGACTTCTCCGCTTTTTCAAGCACTTCCTCGACAAGCTCATTCGGAACGATGCAGACACCGGAGCCGTCTGCCACGATCAGATCGCCCGGCATGACAAGGCAGCCGCAGAGGCTGACCGGTCCGTTCACTTCTGCACACTCCATGCGGTATTTTCCGGTCATCGGCGTCACGCCGCAGGAGAATACCGGGAAATCCATCCGGCTGATCTCCTCCGTATCGCGGCAGCTTCCATAAGCGATGCAGCCTGCAAATCCACGTACTTTCGCCAGATGGCAGCTCTGGCCACCGATATTGGAATACTCCAGATTGCCTCCGAAATCCGACACCAGCACATCGCCCGCCTCGCCCAGGTAGAAAATATCCTTCGTGGACATCAAAATCTTATCTTTGTCTCGCTGTCCCTGCGTCGCCGTCTTGCGGGACGGGATGCTGCGGACCGTGACAGCTGTTCCCACCAGGCGTGAGCCTGCCTTGACTGGCTTTAAGCAGGTGTTTGGAACAGCACCGTGAATGCCGTAAGTATCCAGAATGTCCGATACAGCCGTACTCATATCTTCCAGCGCATAGTAGCGGTCAATCACCTCTTTGCTGGTACGTGGAATCTGAATCTGCACAATCTTTTCGCGCGGAACTATTCCCCAGATGCGCCCTTCTGCCTTATATGTTTCATAATCAGCGTCTCTCTGCGTCTGCATTTCTTCTATATTCATAGACTCTCTTTCCCTTTCTTTTAAACTATTTCTCACGTTTTGGCTGTTTCAATCTTTCACGACTGATTATACGCCCGCAGTCCCCTCCCCATCGGGCATCCGGGATTCCGGGCGTACAGACAGGATTCAGCGTCTACTCACAATACTCACAAGCAACCGCCCGCTTCCCATTTTTATTTTGTGTTTTTATAAAAGTTAATCAAGCTTCCCGCCAGCAGAACTTCCTTCTCCGCCTCGGTCACATCCTTGAGATCCAGCATAAGCTTCCGGCTGCTGCCGTCTGTTCCGATAACAGTTGCTTCAAATTCCTTTGCACCCTTTTCAACTGCTTCACGGATACCCGGCAGATATACATACTCGCCAGCTTCCAGATTAATTTCCGCCTCATCGCAGGTAAATGGCAGGATACCCCAGTTGACGCAGTTGCTGCGGTAACGCTTGGTTGCGTACTCGATACAGATGTCAGCCAGACCGCCAAGCACCTTCTGACAGCTTGCTGCATACTCGCGAGCTGAACCATCACCCGGACGTTTTGCATACAGTACGGAACCAATACCGGTTGTCTGCATCAGCTCCTCAAGCGATGTTGTAACGCCAGCTGCCTGCAGTACCTGATAAAATTCACCAGCCTTAGCGCTGTCACCAGCCAGACGAGCTTTCTCATACTCCTGTGCCGCTTTCGCACGGCCAACATACTTCGGATCCTTACGAATCAGGGTAAATTCTGAAATCTTGTACGGATTAGAACGATAGGAGGCTGTCTCACCGGACGGAATCAGTTCGTCTGTGGTTGTCACTTCGTCACGGATTACGCTGGCTACCTGTAATAACAGATTTTCTTTTAACGGCTCCATCTCCGGCCAGTCCTTGATGGACGGTCCATAAACGATCTCTGTCTCCGGTTTTGCTTTTCCAAATCCATTGTATACAATGTTCTCGTAAATGTGCTCATTGAATTCATAGGATGGTGTTTCAAATACAACCGGGCAGTTCTCTGCAGAGGTTAAATAGCCGCCATTAAATGCAGTTGCCGCGATTGACTTGGAATCCATCAGTGCAACCGATGCGATCTGACCGGTTGCCGGGTTGCTTCCCTCACGGTTCGGGAAGTTACGAGTGCTATGACGGATACAGAAATCATTGTTTCCAGGTGCATCCGATGCGCCGAAGCACGGTCCGCAGAATGCTGTCTTCACACGCACCCCATATCCCATCAGGTCATTTAAGACACCGATTTTGTTTAACTCATACATAATCGGCTGAGATGCCGGATAAATATTGAATGGGAAGGTTCCCAGTCCTTTGTCCATCTTCTTCGCGATCTGGTCAACCGCATAGATATTTTCGAAGGAACCGGCTGCACAGCCTGCGATCGCCGCCTGATCAACCTTGATCTTGCCGTCATGAATCTTGGAGCAGAGATCCAGATGAATATCCTTGTTATTCTCGAAAACACGCTCTGCCTCTTTTTCTACCATCTTTAAATATTTCTCCGGTTCAGCGATGACATCTGCCAGCGGATATGCATTGCTTGGATGGAACGGAAGCGCAATCATCGGAACGATCGTATCCAGATTTACCTCTACTACGCCGTCATAGAGTGCTACATTGCCCGGAACCATCTCCTTGAAGCCCTGCGGACGCTTGTGAATCTCAAAATACTCTTTTACCTTATCATCCGTCGCCCACACAGAAGACAGACAGGCAGACTCGGTTGTCATCGTATCAATACCGTTTCTGAAATCCATTGAGAGGCTGTGTACGCCCGGTCCAATGAACTCAAGGACTTTATTCTTCACAAAATTATTCTTAAATACCTTGCCGATGATGCTCAAAGCCACATCCATCGGACCAACCCACGGCTTCGGGGTACCGGTTAAAAGAACGGCAATCACACCCGGATAGTCGATCTCATAGTATTTTCCCAGCATTGCCTTTGCAAGCTCCGGACCGCCTTCGCCGATAGAGACAGAACCCTGTGTACCATAACGGGTGTGGGAATCGGATACAATCGACATATCGCCGGAGTTAACGATCATCTCACGCATGTACTGATGGATGACTGCCTCATGCGGCGGAACGAAGATACCACCGGATTTGCGGCAGGCAGATTCTGCATATTTGTGGACATCGGTGTTAATAGTACCTCCGACTGCACACAGACAGTTATGGCAGTTTGTAAATACACACGGCATCGGGAACTCTTTCAGACCGCTTGCGTAAGCTGTCTGGAGAATGCCGACGTAGGTATTGTCATACACACCCATAGAATCAAACTGGATTTCCAGATGTTCCATATTGTCTGAGTGATTGTGTTTTGAAAGCACCTGCCAGGTCAGTGTTTCTTTCTTTGCTGCTTCTTCAGAAAGCTTTGCAGCTTCCTCTGCACTTGCAATGTGATCGTTATTTATAATGAATTGTTTTCCCTCATGTAAGGTTACCATATATGTACTCCTTTCGTTACGATTCGTGCCAATCGAATCATTCTCATTTTTCTGCTAAAAATCGGCTTTTCAATTCAAAAATATCTCGTTTTTTTCTCTACCGGGTCTTAAATACTATGCAGACTGGGCTCTCCGTTTCTACTACCACCGGATTTTCCTGTAAACTTCCATTCTCATTTCTCTTGAAGCATACAATGGTGTCTGTTACCTCATTGGCTGCAACAACCCACTCTCCATCCGGACTGACAGTCAGAAATCTTGGCTGTTCACCGCCGGTCTTAATGTTCTGCATCCAGCTCATCCGGCCTGTCTCAGCGTACAGATGGTACACGCTCACGCTGTCATGCTTGCGGTTCGATACGTACAGGGTCGTTCCCTCTGCATCCATATCGATAGCGCTCGCCCAGCCGTCTCCGGCATAGTCCTCCGGCAGACTCGTCAAAATCTGCATCGGCTCCAGCGTTCCCTCGTTCTCATCAAACCGGTACGCCGCTACCGTGCTGTCTTTCTCATTCACGCAATAGCAGAAACGATTGCTCGGTGCAAATACGCAGTGTCTCGGCTCTGCCCCTGTGCGTCCCTTGATGGCAAAATGCTCTCTCAGTGTTCCTTCTGTTCCGTTTGTTTCAAATAATGTAATTTTTCCGACACCCTGAAGCCTTCCCTGGGATGGAACTGCCAGCCAGCGTCCGCTCCGATCAAGCATCGTCTGATGCGGATGGGAAATATAACCCGGACCGCCGTTACCGGAAATGAAATACAATTCCTTGATTTTTCCAAGACTTCCATCCTTCAGCACCGGAATCAATGAAACTGCACCGGTCTGTAAATTTGCCACATACAGCCATTTTCCGCTTCTGTCAAGCACCAGATGCACCGGATTCGTTCCGTGTGTGCCCACTGTATTGCAGTAGACAAGATTTCCATCCGGCTGGATTCGATAAGCGCTGACTTCGCTGTAATCACCATGAATGGTATACAGCATGTCCTGTGCTTCATTCAGACAAAAATAGGACGGATTCACCGGACCTTCTAAAAGTCCAACCGGTTTCCAGGTTCCATTTTCTATCTCAAAAATACGGATGCCTTTGCCGCGGGCGTTGCGCTCCTTGGTGGTGCGGCATCCTACATATGCGAACTGTTTCATGGTAGATTCTCCCTATCCTTTCCTTAAACTTCCACTTAACGATTGTTCAGAAACCTGCCTGTTCCATTTTCAAAACCAAATCCATTCAAAATGGCATTCCGGTTTCTGAACTTCCGCTTTCTCCTCTTGGCTCTGTCAATTATCCAACAAAACTTGTCACTCCGATAAAGGTCAGTACACACACAATCACAACGACCGTCGCGGACAGCGCGAACAGAGTACCGAACATCTTCTGCTGCTCCTTATCGCTGCAGTCCGTCTCCTGTGCATAGCTTGCCAGAATCAGGCTGCCGCCGGTTGAAAGCGGGCTGATACCTGCAACGGTTGCGCTGCACACGATTGCAGTGATAATCTGCATGACGGATGCACCGCCCACCTGGGATGCGATATCCGGAACCGTCGGAATCAGAGTCGGGAATACAACGCCGTTTGCACTGGAGAACCAGGACATTAAGCCTGCCGTAAAGCCCATGATCGAACCAGCCGTCCGCTTCGTCATAAAGGATGCCAGGATGGAGGAAAGCAGGTCGATGCCGCCCATTGTCTGGGTAATATTCATCAGGACATTGACGCCTGCAATCAGAATCAGAACACTCCACGGAATCGCCTTGATCGCTTTTTTCTCATCTGCTGTACCAAGTAAAATCAGAATCATTGCCAGTGTGAAGCAGAGAAGTCCTACATCATAGGAGAAGCCGACAACCAACACAACCATGATTACCAGAGCAATCAGGCTGAGCCACTGATTCCGCGTAAATTTCTCCACCTTTTTCTCGCCGCTCTCTGCATTTCCGCGCAGCTTGTAGCCGCCTAAAAGGATATACATCGCAACTGCACAGACAAAGTTGCTGACGCTGACACCGATGAAAATATTGTTGATGGAACCTTCAATTCCCATCTCTGTCATCATATCACCTACGATAATACCTGTCAGGGCAATCGGGGAAGCCGTTCCGCCGACCGCACCGAGAATCGCCATGACACCCATCAGAATCGGACTTACCTTCATCTGTACTGCCAATGCGACTGCAAAAAGGACGGTAACCGACTGCACGCTGATCGCGCCCGGTCCGGCTGCAGATAAACCAAAACTAACTACATAAATGATAATCGGTACTAAAAATAAATGTTTCCCGCAAAGTCCTATTAGACGATCCGATATCTTTTCCAGAGTTCCATTCTGCTGTAAGAGGCTGAAAAACAGCATCGTTCCGAGCAGGGTTGCAAACAGCTTAAATGGAAATCCTTTATAGATATCTGACGCACCTATGCCGCCAATTTTTCCCAGTATCAAAGCCAGACCGAAGCAGACCAGACCTACATTTGTTTTCTTCACAAATCCAAGTACAATCGCCCCAATCAGGCATCCAAGTGCTACTACCTGAAGTCCCATAATCATTCTCCCTCTTCTATCTTGTGTTTGTTGCCAGGTTACCTTTATTCTTTTACGACGTCCATTGCAATGTGGCAAAGCTTGCTTTTTTACTTTTCCAGCTATCTTCCATTTTCATTTCTTGCATTAGTCTCTCACATACACCCAGCCGTCCATGATACGTCTCGCCGTCCGTGTCACGCCGCCCTTGATGACTTTTTCGCCGTCCATCTTAACATCCACTTCGGTCACGCCACTCGCATGTCCCAGACGGATAATATCCTGATCCGGCGCCGGGTTGACAATCTCATTGACGATTGTGCCTGAAATCCGTGCTGCTGCGCCTGTTCCGACTGCTACAGTCATCGGGTACGCCTTGTGAAGTGCGCCGACCGAGATCGCCCGGCAGCAGAGATCCATCGTATCCGCTTTTACTTCATTTCCATCCATATTGATGTAGTCTTGCGGAGCAGAGACGATGGAAACCTTCGGAGCCGACGTCGATTTCGTCCGCGCGTCCTCCCAGTTCTCCACGAAACCGCATTTCACTGCCGCCATGCCGCGGATACGCTCGATGTGTTCCATCACATCTTTATTCTGATTCAGTTCCGTAAGCTCGGATCCCTTAATTCCCAGATCCGATGCTTTGATAAATACCATCGGGTTCGAACAATCAAGTACAGTCACTTCCGCCGGACCATATCCCGGTACATCGAATACCTCTTTTTTCTGCCCGGTCGGGAACAGCTTTCCGGTCTTGGAACCAGCCGGATCCTCAAAATACATATCGATGCGGGAACCTGTTCCCGGAACCCCCTGAATCACCTCGTCGCCGTGTACCATCGCATGGCCATCCTCAACGCGGACATGTTCCTCAATGATCTTATTGGTGTTCGTATTTAACACACGCACCACCGTGATCGGCTCAACCGCCGGAACCAGACCTTCATCAATCGCAAACGGACCAACCGCCGATGAGATGTTTCCGCAGTTTGCACTTCCGTCCACTCTCGGAATCACGATATCCACCTGACGGAATGTGTATTCCACATCCACGCCCGGCTTGTCGGACGGTGCAATGATCGCAATCTTGCTGGTCGAAGAAACTGTTCCTCCCATGCCGTCAATCTGCTTCACATCCGGGGTACCCATGACTTTCAGGAAAATATCATCCCAAAGACTCTTATCCTCCGGCAGATCCTTCTCGTGGAAAAATACCGCTTTGCTGGTACCTCCTCTCATGTAGACACATGGATATTTTTTCATGTACATAATTCTCCTCCTTCTCCTATAATGCTTATTTTCATTGAACCTTCTTTTTTGTTTCACTGCTTCTATGTTGTGTTTTTACTTTCACATCTGCAGCTGCCCTTGTGCTGTGTTTTGAACGGAGTTTTCCTTGGCTCCTGCCCTGTATCGCACGAAATTTTCAGTTCAGAAAATCCCCACCTGTGAACAGTTACAAATTCCTGCTGCCACCACGTTTTCTTACGGCACTTTCGGTTCCAAAAGTGCCTACCTGTGAACAGCAACCAACTTACTATTAATTTTTTCTTATACATACTATAACTCATTGCCCCATCCGCTGTAAAATGGTATGATCTTATCAAACTTCATAACGATTTGGAATGATAAGGAGTTCGATATGGATAAACGTGACTATGAACTGCTGCTGGCGCTCGACCAGCACAAAAATATAACAAAGGCGGCGCAGTCTCTCTATATGACACAGCCTGCCATCACCAAGCGGATTCAGAAGATGGAAGAAGAACTGCACTGTCCGCTGCTCATCCGCTCCAAGCGCGGCGTGCTCCTCACCCCGGCAGCCGAAAGCCTGCTGCCCTGCGCCCGCACGATCCTAAAAAATATGGAGCAGATGGAAGAACTCGCTGCCGCCAGCCAGGACTATATCTGCGGCACGCTGCGACTCGGCTGTTCTCTGAACTACGCCCACTACCGCCTCCCGGCAATCCTCAAGGACTACACAGACCGCTATCCCAAAGTAGAGGTGCATATCACGACCGAGCAAAGCCGCCAGCTCTACAAGATGCTTTGCAAAGAAGAAATCTCCCTCGCCATCCTGCGCGGCGAATATAACTGGGACGGCAAAAAGATTCTTCTCGCCTCCGAACCCATGTGCCTGATCTGCAGCCGCGAGGACGCAGGGCGTCCTCTGACCGACTATCCGTACATCAGCCACAACACCGACTCCGGCTTAAATTCCCAGCTTTTCTCCTGGTTCGAAGCGCGTGGACTGACCGGCATCCGACGGAATTTCCAGATCGACAGCATCGATACCTGCAAGGAAATGGTGCGGTATGGGCTTGGCTGGAGTATCCTGCCGTCCATCTGCCTGAATAATTTTGACGGCTACACCGAGGCACTTTTCTGGCAGGATGGCACACCCTTTGTCCGCAATACGTATCTGCTCTGCCAGCCCACCAGTGATCGGCTTCCGCAGGTCAAGAAGTTTCTGGAACTTCTCTAAATGCCACCCTGCTTCGCTCCCGTTCAGGGTGCCTGCTGTAAAACGCCGCCTCCCTGCCTATCCAGGTAAAACGTTTTTTCTTCTGCCAGCCCGCCAACTTTATGGTAAACCAGACAAGTTGCACAAAATATATGTTCGACTTTCTTGTTGTCCACATTATCCACATTTTGTCCCCAGTTTTGTGGATAAGTTTTGCACACCCGTTTTTTCCCTTTTTTAGGGAAAATGGAGTTTTGCACCGACTTATCCACATTATCCACAATTTCCGTCTGTTCACGAAGCCCCCATTGTCCCCGGCGCATTTTGATTTCTTTTTTGTTCAGATCTCATAAACTTGCATATTTCTTCCAAAAATACAAGCAGATCTATTGACAAATGAAGAAGCCTTGCATTGCCTCCAAACCCCCGTTTTTTCTAGCTTTTTCGACCTTTTTCTGTTGCAAAAACACACCCATTCTGCCCTATCCTGCAAGACTCTTTTTTCATATTTCATTGTCCGCCGCACAAACCGCGCGCAAATCCCTTATAAAACAACAGCAATTCGTGAAAAATCAAACGACACAGTATTTCGACCTGTTTTTCAATTAATTGTGTTGACAATTTTGCGAAAAAGGTTGAATTTAACATCCAAAAGTGGTATACTATAGCCATCCCAATAAAAAGGAGCGATGATTATGCGTTATAAGATTACTGGAAGAAATATCAATGTTACCCCGGGGTTAAAAGCAGCTGTAGAGGAGAAGATCGGAAAGTTAGAGCGATACTTCAATCAGGACACTGAAGTGAATATCACACTTACGGTTGAGAAAGATCGTCAGAAGATCGAGGTTACCATCCCTGTCAAAGGCACCATCATCCGTGCAGAGCAGGAAAGCAACGATATGTATGTATCGATTGATTTGGTAGAAGAAATCATCGAGCGTCAGCTCAAAAAATATAAGAATAAAATCGTAGACAAGAAACAGGCAGCCGTTGCATTCTCTGACCTCTTCATAAACGAAGAATATGATTCCAACGACGAAGTAGATATCGTCAAAGTAAAGAAATTCGCTATGAAGCCGATGGATCCGGAAGAGGCTTGTGTACAGATGGAACTCTTAGGACATAGCTTCTATGTATTCCTGAATTCCGAGACCGAGCAGGTCAATGTTGTTTACAAACGTAAAGGCAACACCTACGGATTGATCGAACCAGAATTTTAATTCATCGCTTCGTACTATAAGTAGACAAGTTTCCTAGCAAAAAGGGGAGCTGCCATGTGGCAGTTCCCCTTTTTGCGTTGTGTTAAGTTCCATTCATATCCTATTTCTTTTCTTAGAACAGACCCGTGATCCGTCCATTCTCATCGACATCGATCTTCTCTGCCGCTGGCATCTTCGGAAGTCCTGGCATCGTCATGATGTCGCCGGTCAGCGCTACGATGAATCCTGCGCCCGCGGATACTTTCAGGTTGCGGACAGTTACTGTAAAGTTCTTCGGTGCGCCGAGCAGCTTCGCATTGTCCGAAAAGCTGTACTGCGTCTTCGCCATACAGATCGGATAGTTACCAAATCCAAGCTCAGTCAGGCGTTTTGCCTGCTTCTTTGCTGCATCCGTGAGTACAACGCCGTCGCCGTGGTAGATCTTCTTCACGATCGCATCCAGCTTCTCCTCGATCGTTGTATCGGTCTCGTAGCAGTAGTGGAAATCGCTCTCAGTCTCGCACAGGCGGATGACTTCTTTTGCCAGCTCCTCGCCGCCTTCTCCGCCTTTCGCCCATACCTCGGACAGAGCTACATTGACACCGACCTCATGGCACTTGTCCTCGATCAGCTTTAATTCTGCCTCGGTATCCATTGGGAAGCGGTTGATCGCTACGACACACGGAAGTCCATATACCTTGGTAATATTTTCTACATGCTGCATCAGGTTCGGAAGTCCCTTCTCCAGTGCTTCCAGATTCTCTGCGTTTAAGTCAGCCTTCGCCACGCCGCCGTGATGCTTCAGGGCACGTACTGTCGCTACTACAACGACCGCCGACGGTTTCAGCTCTGCCATCCGGCACTTGATATCCAGGAATTTCTCCGCACCCAGGTCAGCGCCGAAGCCAGCCTCTGTGATCGTGTAATCACCCAGCTTTAATGCCATCTTTGTCGCAATGACGGAGTTACATCCATGCGCGATGTTCGCGAACGGACCGCCGTGGATAAATGCCGGTGTATGCTCTAAGGTCTGTACCAGATTTGGTTTCAGGGCATCCTTTAAAAGAGCCGTCATCGCGCCCGCTGCTTTCAGATCACCGGCAGTGACCGGTTCCTCGTCATAGGTATAACCTACGATAATCTTGGAAAGGCGTTCTTTCAGATCCGTAATATTGCGTGCCAGGCACAGAACTGCCATGATCTCGCTGGCAACCGTGATGTCATATCCGTCCTCACGGGTCACGCCATCCACGCGGCGTCCCAGACCATCTACGATGTTGCGGAGCTGACGGTCATTCATATCGACAACACGCTTCCAGGTAATACGCTTCGGATCGATGCGGAGTGCATTGCCCTGATAGATATGATTGTCCAGCATCGCTGCCAGCAGGTTGTTTGCTGCGCCGATCGCGTGGAAATCACCGGTAAAATGGAGGTTGATATCCTCCATTGGAATGACCTGTGCATATCCGCCGCCAGCTGCACCACCTTTGACACCAAAGACCGGTCCCAACGACGGCTCACGAAGCGCTACGGTTACCTTTTTGCCAAGACGTTTCAATCCGTCTGCCAGACCGACCGTGGTCGTGGTCTTTCCTTCTCCGGCTGGAGTCGGGTTGATCGCGGTCACCAGAATCAGTTTTCCATCCTTGCCCTCGGTCTCTTTCAGAAGATTGTAGTCAACCTTTGCCTTATAATTTCCATACTGCTCCAGATACTTCTCGTCTACGCCTGCTGCCTCTGCAATCTCACCGATTTTCAGTGGATTCGCTGCCTGTGCAATCTCAATATCTGTCATCATTACTCCTGTACCTCCCTGTTTTTGCGGTTTTGCCTGTTCCGGAAGTTTTCACACAGTGAATGTTATCTGCTTTATCTTCTGTAAAAAAGATCCCCTGTGAATTTCCCGGAAAGGCTGTGAATGTTATCTATTATATACTGTGTCTGACAATTTGGAAAGACACAAAATTGATTTTTCACAAAAAATTGCATCCGATTCCAGTTTTTCTACTCTTTTCTCAAGTTCTGATACATAACTTTCGTCCTTGATCGATGCCAGATTGATCTTCACATTAAAGAGGGCACCCACAACCGCTGTCCGGGCTAACATCGCCGCAATCAGACCGTCAGAAACGGCACCTTTATTGCCTCTCTTTACGACCGCTTCCGCCATCGGAAAAATCTTTGCCGCTGACTCCGCAATCGCAAGCGGCGCTTCGGTCGCCTCTTTTAACCCCTGCTGCAGGGCGGCAGTGCGGATTTTTTTCTCCTCCTCCGTCTCCTTCGGAAGTTTCAGCGCTCTCATATATCCATTGAACGATTCGCTGTCCTTTTTGATCCCTGACAGCAGCTCCTCATGCAGCGCAGCGCCCTCAGCTGCCAGCGCCTGCATTTCCTCCTGCACCCCGGCATATTTTTCCTTTCCGATCGTCAGATTTGCCACCATTTCCATCAATGCCGCGCCCAGCGCCCCTACCATCGCCGACACGCTTCCGCCGCCCGGTACAGACGCCTTCGAAGCAGTTTCTTCTACGAACTGGTTTACGGAAAGTTCTCTTAATTCTGCCATGATTTTTCTCCTTTTTTATGAAAAAGAATGTGCCTTGGCACATTCTCGCGCCTCGCGCGGTCGCCTGCGACATAATTCTTCTTCGCGCGAGTGCACACATTTTCCTATGAAAATGAAAAAATACCGCAAAATTGCTTGTCTCACCGATCAGAAATCTTCTGCCCCGCTGGCAACGTAATTTTGCGGTATTCCCACCGCGCCCTACGGATATGAAATCGTTCCGTAAGAACCGATATACTCCTTTATCTGCGTTTACTAATTTAAGAATGAAACTGCCTTACACGGTGTTCGGTAGTTGGACGGCGAAATCTTGATGCCGCTCTTTGCCGTACTTGCGTGGATAACCTGTCCATTGCCTATGTAAAGTGCTACGTGATTGATATAATTGCCGCTCGCATAAAAAAGCAGATCGCCCGGCTGTACTGCGCTGACCGCAACCTCCTTGCCCTTTGCCGCCTGATCTCTCGAGCTTCGTCCGGTTGAAATACCGAAATGTGCAAATACACTCATTGTAAATCCGGAACAGTCCGCGCCGTTTGTCAGACTGGTTCCGCCGTATACATACGGATTTCCAAGGAACTGCTTTGCGTATGCCACAACCGCAGAACGGGTAGCATTTGTTACTTCATTTCCAGAAGAGGACGTACCGCCTGTGCCTGGTCCACCGCCCGGTCCAACGCCGCTTGCAGTGGTCGCTTTCGTCGCTGCCGCGGTAGTCGGCGCTTTCGTCTCAGCTGCCTTTGTCGTCTCCTTGGCTGCCGCTGTCGTCCCAGCTGCCTTGCTTTCGCTCGGATTCGCCTCTATTGTTCCGCTGTAGGAAGTCTCCGATGCTTTGGTCGTCTCTTTGGCAGCTGCCGTGGTTTCCTTCGCCGCTGCCGTGGTTTCCGCTGCCCTCGACTCTTCCTCGGCTTTCTTCTTTACCTGTTCCAGGTTCTCGATCGCCGCATTCGCTTCCTGTTTCAGTTTTTCTTCTTCAGCTTTCTGCTGCTGTTCCTCAGCTACGGAAACTGCCTGTTTAAAGTCTACCTGTGTCGTAATATAATCTTTATACACATATCCGACCAGATCATTATCGACGGAAATCTTGGCAAAATCGCCCTCTTCTCCGATCACCTCATACTCTGCATCGGCAGAAAGAAGATCCAGCGTCTTGCCCTCTAAGCTCGGCGTCTCTCTCAGGCGAAGCGTAGAGGTATTTGTAACCTTCGCGTAGGTTGTGCCGACCTCCCTGGCAATCTTGGACGCTTCCTCACCGGTCACAAAATACTGTGCTTTAATATAACCGGTCACGGAACCCGACTGGATATGGTACCATTTGCCGCCCTCGCCGTCCACCGTGTCCAGAATTGTCGCCGCACAGTTATTGTAAATCTTTCCGACTACCTCGCTGCCTGTGCTCGCCTGTGCGCGAACATTGACATAATTGGTCACACGGGAAATCGCGATATTATCGTAGATCGACTTGGACATCGCGCGGACAACCGCCTCAGTCTCGCCAGTTGTCTCCTTTGGCTGGGCTTTCGTCTCTGCTGGCACCTGTGCCGATTTGGCTGTCTGCGCGCCGCCTGCCACTCCCGTCTGACCGGCTCCCGCCACTGCCAGAACTTCTTTAGAAGCAAATGCCTCCGCCAGCTCTTTTTCCGGGTTCAAGCTGCTCGCATAGTAATTATTGATCGCCACTGACGCACCAGCGACCGGGGCATCCGTCTCCAGATTCATCGCCGCCTGGGCGCTCATCTGTCCCGTCCCTGCCATCACAAGGCACGCTCCTGATGCTATCAGAAATTTCAGCGTTTTTCTCATAAGGACCTCCTACTCTTCTGTCCGTTCTGTTCCGTCGTTTTATCTCAAACTGTAACTGTTCAGTACCTTCACAGTCACGCGCAAAAATCCATTAAAAATTGCCT
>ERZ773269.1254-NODE-1254-length-24955-cov-15.905422_pt1 | contig 24955 bp, 20 predicted proteins | sample MGYA00511958_ERZ773269 | MGnify/ENA primary metagenome ERZ773269 (study PRJEB29015, sample SAMEA2737761) | human gut metagenome | biome: human gut; feature: human-associated habitat; material: faeces | place: China | collected 2012 ... | reverse complement strand
CGTTATTGATCGCAATGAATTCATCAGCTAAATCAGCCAGCGCAGCATTGCCATCAGCAAAAAACGAAGCAGGATTTGATTCATCAAAAAGTTCCCAAAGGCAGTCATCAAACTGGATAATCTCACCGCCAGCTTCCTTGTATTCTGTCAAAAATTCCTTGTAGGCCTTGATAAGACCAGCTTTTAATTCGTCATTGGTTTTGTAAACTTGCCCTTCACCAGCAAGTTTATCAAAGATAGTCAGTTCAGTATAAGCATGCGCAGGTCCCCAAATCGTTAATTTTGTTTGCGTATCACCAGCTTCTTCCTTGAGCAGTTTGTAAATGTCTAAGAAATGATGATTCTTCCCTGAAAGAGGCTCAGTGATACAGATACCAATGTCTTTGCGAGTCTCATACTGTCCGCCATCATGGTCTTGGAAAGTGTAACCATGATCTGCAATATAGCGTTCAATACCTTTAAGACCCCAAACAAAGTCTAAATGCCACATTGATTTTGAGTATTCTCCGTCTGTTAGAATATCAATACCGTTTGCCTTCTCATCAGCAATCACTTTTTTTATCGCTGCTGTCTCTGTTTCAAGATAGCCGGGAAAATTGTCGTAAAATGGATAGTGAATATCATCACGATGTTCGATTTTATTTTTGTAGGCAAGGAGGTTGGCTGGGCGAAGTAAGGAGCCAACGAGCTGGAATTTTGATTGTGTCATGTCAAAAGCCTCTTTCTAAATTTCTTACTTTTTATTGTACACAAGCTAAGCACTTTTGAAAAATAGTTAATTTAGAGGAAGGGACATAGTTTAAAACTATATCTGAAAAGACCAGTCCTTGCTTGAATACAATTGTTTCCTCTTCACCCCTCTTTTTGATAAAATAGAAGAAAAAGGTTTATTTACTATTTTTTAAATGTGCTATAATCTTCTTGAAATAAGGTGGAAATGTAGCCAATAATGTTCTGAATTATCCAAGCAGAATTACAAAAATGGCAAAAGGATAGTCATACATTATGAAATAAATGAACGATGAGATTTAAATTTGAAATGAATAATTGTTAGAGGTGATAACATGCCAATTAAGATGATTGTGACTGATATGGATGGCACGCTCTTAGATGAAAAAGGAGAATTCGATCGCGATCGGTTGAAAAATATATTGGATGAGCTAGATAAACGGGGAATGCGGTTTGTGGTGGCAACGGGCAATGAAATTCACCGAATGCGCTTGTTATTTGGTGATTTGCTGGAGCGCGTGACCTTGATTGCTGCAAATGGTGCGCGGATTTTTGATAAAAACGAGATATTGCTGGGCACATGTTGGTCTCCAGACCTAGTGGCACAAGTCTTGTCTTACTTTGAAGGGAGAGAACGTGATGTGCACCTCGTTGTCACAGCTGAAAATGGCGCTTTTGTCAAAACGGGAACGATTTTCCCTATGATTGAAAAAGTCATGACAGCAGAAATGGCACAAGAATTTTACCGAAAGATAAACTTTGTCGAAACATTACGTCCAGACGATTTTCCGCAAGTTCTGAAAATGAGTATGGTGGTAAACGAGCAAGTAGCAGTTCAGGCTACTCGACAGCTCAATCAGGATTTTGCAGACTCATTAAATGCGGTCACAAGCGGCTATGGAGCGATTGACATTTTGCAAAAAGGGATCCATAAAGCTTGGGGGTTAGAGCAATTGATGCAAAAATGGGAAATTCAAGAGCAGGAAATCATGGCCTTTGGAGATAGTGAAAATGACATTGAAATGCTGCAATTAGCTGGGGTTTCCTATGCTATGGAGAATGCGGATCCTAAAACCAAGGCAGTTGCCAATCACCTTGCACCAGCAAATACAGAGGCGGGCGTCCTGACAGTATTAGAGAACTATTTGAGCAAAGGAGAGAGTCAATGGCTGTCCAACTATTAGAAGAATGGTTGTTAAATGAGCAAGAGCAGATCAGAAAAAAATACCACGATTTGAATCGTATATCCGTCAAAGATCCCGATGTACTTTTTCTGGGAGATTCTATCGTAGAGTATTTTCCCTTGCATGAGTTGTTAAAAACGTCAAAAACGCTAATAAACCGTGGAATTCGAGGTTATCGATCCGATTTGCTACTAGAGCATTTAGGATCTCTTTTATTTGGGCAGGCAGTTGATAAGGTCTTTCTCCTCATCGGCACTAATGATATTGGCAAGGAAATCCTCCAGCAAGAAACGGTAAAAAATGTGGAAAGCATCATCCAAACGATTATTAGGAATTATCCTCTTGCAGAAGTTTGCCTTTTATCTGTCCTACCAGTCAATGAAACCGCTACTTACAAAAAACGCGTTCATCGCAGAAACAATCAAAAAATTCAAGTTCTCAATCATGCTTATCAAGAGTTAGCTTCTGCTTATATGAATGTGACCTTTGTAAATGTCTATGACGACCTACTAGACGAAACAGGACAATTAAAAGAAGCATTTACCACTGACGGGCTGCATTTGACGGTCGCAGGCTATCAAGTGCTGGCAGAGCGAATAGCAGAACAGTTATAATCTTTGAGTCAACTATAGATTAGCAATTTTGAACTCGTTTTAATGGGGATAATATCAAAAAATTATTATTGTCATAAAAATTTAATTTTATATACTTTAACTCATATGATATAATGAAAAATAATTATAAAATGTTGAAGGAATAGTATGAGTACATTATTAGCTACAAGATTAAAAAGTAAGCGATTGGAATTAGGGGTATCCCAAAAAGAATTAGCAGAAGGAGTATGTGAGCAAGGTCAGATTAGTAGAATGGAAAAAGGCAAGTATATGCCTGGTTCGGATCTTTTATATTCATTATCCAAAAAAATGAATGTACCAATGAACTATTTTTTTGATGATAGTGTACTTGGTGAGACATCTAAGTTAGTACAATTCAAAGAGCTGGTAGAATCCTTTCTAGTAAAGCGTGAGTATGATTCATTAAAATATTTATACAGTTTAGAAATTGATAAACAACATAGATTGCCACTATCAGACCAAAATTATCTTGAATGGATAGGGGCAATTGTTTCATTTCATTGTGATAATAAAAGAGAAGAGGCTATTAAAAAATTAGAACAAATGCTTGTGCGATTAAGTAAAGATGAGTTAATGTACCTTCGTATCTCTAATACCTTGCTTAATTTCTTTTTAGAAGAAAAAAATAATGATGAATTTGAAAAATATTATCAAGCGGTACTACCTAAACTTCAAAGTATTGATTTTACTCATATAATAGAGCTGAAAATTTATATTAAAATTAGATATAATTTTTGCCGATACCTTTGGAAAAGTTCTCAGATTGAAAAGGGAATAGAGGAAACGCTTGATGTTATTGAAAAATGTAATAAATACAGTTGTAGTTATTTATTAGCAGATTTATACTGTATATTAGCGAATATTAGCGAGGATTTTTCTAGCCAAAGTATTGTAAAACAATATTTTACAATTTCGCAGGTATTATATAAACTAAGCGGCAATGAAAAAATGACATTAACGCTTGAAAAGTATCTTCGTGATAATTTTCAAAAAGTGTAAGTTAAAGATAAATTATAGAAAACACGAATAATCTTATGTCCAGTTGATCATGGGGCTAATTTTATTCGTGTTTTATTTTTGAAACTACTACATTAAAACTAGAGGAATATATCTGAACACGCGAAATGATTATAGTTATAATTACAAAAAAAATAACTATTTTTATAAAAATCTATTGAAATAGTTTATTCAAAGGTATATAATGTGTACCTAGAAAGGAGATTAAACTCTGTGAAAAACATGAAAAATGTTATCAAAATTTTGTTGTTTTTATCATGAATATGAGAACAAGGTAATTGTTACAAACAAATTACAAATATTTCTAAAATATGTTGATTTTTACAAAACAAAGTTGTATAATGACTTTGGAATTTAAAGATTCCTAAAAAGAAAGGAAATACAATGAAAAAATCATATAAATTGGCAAGTGTAACCATGTTATGTTCCTTGTTTTTACTTGGTGCTTGTCATAAAAACGAAGTCAAAAGTGGGACAAATGGACATTCAGTAAAAACAACGAAAACAACAAAAAGTAGTAGCTCTAAAAAGACAAAAGCTTCTCAAAATAACAAAACGTCTACTAATGATAATAAAACAACTGATAAAGAGCAAGACAATTCGGTTACAAATGCTCAATCATCAGAGATTAGTAATTCAAATAGCCAAAATAGTGCAAGTAGTCAGCAATCTTCGACTCCTTCAATTGTTCAATCTCAAGGAGGAGGTACTCAAGTGACCTCTGGAACTCTTGAACTGTACCAAGACACGCCAGTTTATGCTTCACCAGATAAATCAAGCGAAGTTGCTTATACTTATCCTAAAGGAAATGTTGATTGGGATCAGTATGTTTTTGAAAACGGTGAAAATTGGTATAGTTTTGTAGTTTCTAATGGAACAGAGTCTAAGCGTTACTACATAGCCTATTCAGATGTAAAACATTAAAGATATTGTTAACCTTTTTTCTTGGACAAGAGAAATATTACAAATAAATTACAAACATTTATAAAATATGTTAATTTTTACAAAACAAAGTTGTATAATGATTTTGGAATTTAAGGATTCCTGAAAAAGAAAGGAAATACAATGAAAAATTCATATAAAGTAGCAAGTATAACTATGTTGTGCTCTTTGCTTTTACTGAGCGCTTGCCATAAAAATGAAACAAAAAGTGATTCGAATGACCATTCGACAGTAAAGACTGCACAAAGTAGTTCTAAAAAAGCAAAATCATCTAAAGCTAAGAAAAAGATGACTGCTAACGCGAGTAGTAATAAAAAAGCAGGGGACAGTACTCAATCTGCTGCTAGTGAACAGATGTCACCTGCTCAATCGTCAACTACTCAACCCTCTTCAAGTGCAACTAACGCCGATAGTAATACTTCTCCTGCAGCAGAAGCAAAGTCTACAGTTGACGTAAACGCTCTTGCTAGTGGTGATTTTTCAACAATTTCAGGAACTTGGAGTAATGACTTGGGAAAAAGTATTACCATTAATTCTAATGGTCAAGCTGCTTTTGCAGGTGAGAAAAGAGAGTATGGTCTTACTTCTGAAAAAATAGTCGCGAACACATTTTGGGGAACGATTTATCCTAAAGACGCTCAAGTAGGTGGTGCTGCTTTTATTGTGGTTCCTGCTGGTGTAGCTGATCCTGTTACGGGACAGGTTTCTAATACAGACCGGATTTTGAGTGGGCAAGATGAAAATGCCAATACACATCCTTTCTACAGAAATTAAGATGATAGAAATAAATTAGAAAGTAGGACAAGTGATGAAAAAAATGTTTGATCACAAAGAACAACGTTTTTCTATTCGTAAATATTCGTGTGGTGCAGCTTCTGTTTTGATTGGATGTGTCCTCTTTATGGGCGGTCAAACCGTGTTAGCTGATGAACAAGCCACGACTGGAACAGTACCAGAAGCGGCTCAAGTTGGCACAGTAAATAAGACTCAAAACACAATTGAATCAACTGATGTGTCTTCTCAATCAGCAGCAACTCAGAAAGGAACTGCTGTAACAACAACTGCGCCAGCTAGCTCATCAGCGGATAAAGCTGTTTCTGTAGCTACAGAGACGACACCTTCTCAAACAACGACTGTTGATGCAGCGACACAGACAGAAGACGAAACAATAAATTCATCTGTTGATGCAACAACAGACACAGCTGATTCTTCAACAACTGCAAAAGTTGAAAAGAGTCCTGTTGAAAAAGAAGCAAGGAAAGAAGAAATTGATGTTGCGAAATTGATGGATAAAACGCAAACGACACAACAAGCTCGTCTTGCAGAATCCAAAGTAACGCAAAGTGTACCATCCTTACCAAGTCAGGGCTATTACACTTATATACGAAACGTACGGAAGTGAAGAATGAACCGAAAGCAAGTGCAGCATTGCAATTTTATGTGAATGCGGGGGATCGCGTTTTTTACGACCAAGTTTTGATTGCAGATGGATACCAATGGCTGAGTTACCGCTCTTATAGCGGTATCCGTCGTTATGCGGCTATTAATAAGTTGGTAACAGAACCAGTTCAACCTGCAAAGCCAACACCTTCTTCAACAGGAACACTCCCTTCTAGAGGAAGATATACTTTCTCTGGAACGGCAGAGGTTAAGAATGAAGCCAAATGGTCAGCTCCGACACAATTTACTTTTAATAGAGGCGATAGCGTTAACTATGATAAAGTGCTGGAAAATGATGGCTATCAATGGATTAGCTATATTTCTTATAGTGGAATGCGTCGTTATGCAGCTGTTACAAAGTTAGCTCAGCCAGCACCTCAAAGATCGGCTCAAAGTCAAGTGACAGGTACGATTCACATTGAAAACAAGACTTCCCAAGGTTTCGATGTGGTGGTGACAGATGTCAGCTCGACCAAGGGTGTGAAGACAGTGAAGTTGCCTATTTGGTCTAGTCAAGGCGGTCAAGATGATGTAATCTGGTACGATGCAGTTAAGCAAACAGATGGCACCTATAAGTTGAGTGTGGACATTCGTCGTCATAAGAATAGCTACGGTGACTATAATGTGCACATGTATTACGTTCAGTCAGACGGCAGCTTGCAAGGTGTGACGGGTACCACGACTAAGGTGGAAGAACCTAAATATAGTGTGACCGGCACGATTCACATTGAAAATAAGACTTCGCAAGGTTTTGATGTGGTAGTGACAGATGTTAGTTCAACCAAAGGTGTTAAAACGGTGAAGCTGCCTATTTGGTCCAGTCAAGGCGGTCAAGATGACATCATCTGGTACGATGCAGCCAAGCAAATAGACGGCACCTACAAGTTGAGTGTGGATATTCGTCGCCATAAAAATAATCGAGGCGAATACAACATTCACATGTATTACGTTCAGTCAGATGGTAGCTTGCAAGGTGTAACGGGTACCACGACTAAGGTGGAAGAGCCAAAATATAGTGTGACTGGCACCATTAACATTCAAAATAAGACATCTCAAGGCTTTGATGTCCTGATTACAAATGCGTCAGACAGCAATGGAATTTCTAGAGTGAAAGTTCCTATCTGGACAGATAAGGGCGGTCAAGACGATATTATTTGGTATGATGCCACTAAGCAAAGTGATGGAAATTATAAAGTTTCTGTCAATATTGATAAGCACAAGGGGGAATATGGCGAATATAATATTCACCTTTACTACATTGAATCAAATGGCAAAGTAAGAGGTGTTAGCGGTACCAAGACAACCGTAGTGGCACCAAGTTCTGCAAGAGAATCCATTCCGTCTCAAGGAGTTTATACTTTTAAAAAGGAAGTTGAAGTCAAAAATAGTCCCACAATGACGGCTAAGACTGAATTTACCTTTGCAAGAGGAGAAAGAATTCGCTATGATAAGGTATTGGACGCAGATCATCATCAATGGATTAGTTATGTTAGCTACAGTGGTACACGTCGCTATATCCCAATTGCAACCTTAACAAATGAAGAAGCTCCCAAACCTGTTCAGGTGACTGGCACGATTCACATTGAAAATAAGACCTCGCAAGGTTTTGATGTGGTGGTGACGAATGTCAGCTCGACCAAGGGTGTGAAGACAGTGAAGTTGCCTATTTGGTCTAGTCAAGGCGGTCAAGATGACATCATCTGGTACGACGCTGCTAAGCAAAATGACGGCACCTATAAGTTGAGTGTGGACATTCGTCGTCATAAAAATAATCGTGGCGAGTACAACATTCACATGTACTATGTTCAGTCGGACGGTAGTTTGCAGGGTGTAACGGGTACTACGACTAAGGTGGAAGAACCCAAATACAGCGTGACTGGCACGATTCACATTGAAAACAAGACTTCCCAAGGTTTCGATGTGGTGGTGACGAATGTCAGCTCCACCAAGGGTGTGAAGACAGTAAAGCTGCCTGTTTGGTCTAGTCAAGGTGGCCAAGATGATGTGATCTGGTACGATGCGATTAAGCAAACAGATGGCACCTATAAGTTGAGTGTAGATATCCGCCGTCATAAAAATAATCGTGGTGAATATAACATACACATGTACTATGTTCAGTCGGACGGTAGTTTACAAGGTGTGACGGGTACGACAACTAAGGTGGAAGGCCCTCAAACAGGTGCAAAAGAAGTACAATATAATGGCTCCTACTACTTTATCCAAGGTAAATATGATGAAATTGTAGTGGCAAACAAAAAGCATCCGATGGCTGCTAACTACAATCCTGGTGAAAATCCAACTGCAAAAGCTGCCTTTCTTCAATTAAGAAATGATATGATTGCTCAAGGCTATAATGTTGGTTATGCTTACAGCGGATTTAGAAGTTATGATTATCAAAAAGTTCTGTATCAAAATTATGTGAACAAAGATGGTCAAGCTGCTGCGGATCGTTACTCTGCACGTCCGGGTTATAGTGAGCACCAAACAGGTCTTGTCTTTGATTTAACGGATAAAGCGGGTAATCTTTTAGAGGACGCTGCTGCAAGTAATTGGTTGAAGAACAATGCACATCGCTACGGTTTTGTAGTCCGTTACCAACCAGGGAAAGAAGCTTCGACAGGATACATGCCAGAAGCATGGCATATTCGTTATATCGGTAAGGAAGCTGATGAAGTTTACCATTCTGGTTTGAGTTTAGAGGAATATTATGGCTTTGAAGGTGGAGATTACGCTTCATCAGTAACCCCGTCAAAACCAACGACTCCGTCTCCCCAAACACCCTCTATCCCTGCTCAAGGTGTATATCGTTTTACAAAACGCTCCTCTATCAAAGCAGAAGCTAGAATGTCAGCCCCTGAATTGGCTTATTATGATGCCGGGCAATCGGTCACTTATGATAAGGTTTTGAATGCAGATGGTGCGACATGGATTTCTTACATTGCTTTTAGCGGAAAGAGACGGTATATTGCTGTTGCTTAATTCAAACTTTACAACATCTACGGTTGGGAATCCGTAGGTGTTTTTTTATATTTGAAAAGCATTGTTTATCATGTCACAAACTTAGATAAAGCATAAAAGGAAATGCTGTTGTGTATAAGCTTTTTGATATTTTCTGAGATTGTGAAAATCTGTGAGCAAATTTTTTGTAAACGAATTCAAAAAGTATTATGATATTACCGTAACTAAAAAACAGATTTTGAAATTGCAATTCCATTCTCTGAGATGGAGGATTATTATGTCTAATGTGAAAACAGTGCCTGCTGCTGTTGCTATGCTTCGTGTATTGGAAGCATGGGGTGTGGAAAATGTTTACGGTTACCCTGGTGGTTCTGTCAATTCAACTATGAATGCGCTGGATCTGGAAAAGGAAAATCTTCACTTTGTTCAAGTTCGTCACGAACAAGTTGGAGCTCTTGCAGCTGCAGCTCATGCTAAATTGACTGGAAAAATAGGCGTAACTCTTGGGTCTGCTGGTCCTGGTGCTGTCAATCTTTTAAATGGCTTGTACGATGCGCGGGAAGATCATGCTCCGGTTTTAGCTTTGGTCGGTCAAGTGCCTAGCACAAACATGAACTATGATTATTTCCAAGAGTTTTCTGAATTACCGATGTTTAGTGATGTTGCGGTTTACAACCGAGTGGTTATGACACCAGAAAGTCTCCCTTATGTTGTTGATAAAGCGATTCGTGAGGCTTATAAACATAATGGTGTAGCTGTTGTTATCATGCCAAATAACTTTGGTTATGTAGAAATTCCAGATGTAGATTATGCTTCTCATACAGCAGAAAAAAACTTACCGCTGCCCCAAGCAACGGATGCCGAAGTGGATCAATTTCTTGAACTAGTAAAAGCAGCTAAGCGTCCTATTTTTCATGTGGGTTCTGGTATCGGGAACAATGCGCAGTTATTGATAGAACTGTCTCAAAAATTGCAAATTCCGATTGCTGTAGCGGGTCTGGCTAAGGGCAAAATTCCAGATGACTTTGAAGCCAACTTAGGAACATTGAATCGTGCCGCCTCTAAGGTTGGTGATGAAGCTTTTGCGGCAGCTGATCTGGTGATTGCTCTTGGGACAAACTTCCCATTTGCTAACTTAGTTTATCGTTCTCATGATTTTAAGTTTGTTTCTATTGATATTGATGCTGCTAATTTTGGTCGTCATCACTACTTGGATTTAGGAATTTTATCAGATTCTGGAAGTTTTCTGAAAAAAGCCTTGGAACGTAGTGAAGCGGTCGCTCCGCAACCATTTTATCAAGCAAGTGTGGCAGCTATGAAAGATTGGAAAGCTTATCTGGAACGTTTAATGCAAAAAGCAGACGGACCACTAGAGTTTGAACAAGTTTATCGCGAAATCAACCGCATTTCAGATGCCAATGCTGTCTATGGTATTGATGTTGGGGACAATATTATCAATAGCTTCCGCTTCTTAAACTTTACACCAGAGAAGAAATGGACCATCTCCGCTCTTTTTGCCACCATGGGTTATGGTGTACCAGCTTCTATCGCAGGTCAATTTGCTTTCCCAAATCGCCAAGTTTTCAATATTGCTGGAGACGGTGCATTTTCAATGGTAATGCAGGATCTGACGACCCAAGTCAAATACCAGTTGCCAATTATCAATATTATCACTTCTAACAATTCACTCAACTTTATCAAGTCTGAACAGGAAGATCTGGTCATGAACTTTTCAGGCGTAGATCTCTACGAAGTAGATTTTGCGAAAGTTGCAGAAGGAATGGGAGTAGAGGGAATAACGGTTAAAACTTTAGAGGAATTGCCAGCTGCATTTGACCGCGCGCTTGAAGTTTCAAAATCTGGAAAGCCTGTTTTGATTGATGCTAAAATCACAGACAAACGTGGTATCCCTGTGGAAGAGTTGGAATTGGATATTGTTGATGGTGACTTTGTAGAAAAAATTTCTGCTGGTTATCAAGAAACACATGGTCAAATGAGCCCAGAAGAATTCTTTGCGGCTTATGATGGGCAAGAGCTGCGACCTATTACAGCTTATTTCAAAGAATATGGTGTCAAGCCATAACTTGAGCCACAGCTTATCTTAATTTTTACGACTGTTTATAGTAGTTAGAGCGGGAGGGCATCCCTCTCTAACTCTACTATAAATTTCAGAAGCTATTTCACTTCATTAAATTGGTATAAATTTTATACAAATTCTTATTATTCTGATCTGTTAGATAGACTGATTGAATTTTTTGTTTCGAAAAAATGAAAGCGCTTGCTTATCGAAAGTTCAATCTGACTTTCTCTGCAGATATGCATTAGACAGGAGGAAACATTATGTCTTACCAAACTAGTAGTGCTGAAGGCCCAGTTGATTTCATTAACACTTATGATTTAGAGCCCATGGCTCAGAAGGTCATTCCCAAAGCTGCATTTGGCTATATCGCAAGTGGAGCCGAAGATACTTTTACTCTGCGGGAAAATATTCGTGCCTTTAACCATAAGCTAATTGTGCCTCATACGCTTCGAAATGTGGAAAATCCAAGTACAGAGATTGAATTTGACGGAGATAAACTATCGTCTCCAATTATTCTAGCTCCGGTAGCGGCTCATAAGCTGGCGAATGTACAAGGAGAAGTGGCTTCAGCAAAAGGTGTGCATGAATTTGGTTCTCTCTACACCACAAGCTCTTATTCAACGGTCGATCTTCCAGAAATTTCGCAAGCTCTTCAAGGAACACCACATTGGTTCCAGTTCTACTTTAGTAAAGATGATGGCATTAACCGTCATATCATGGATCGGGTTAAAGCAGAAGGGTATAAAGCAATTGTTTTGACAGCGGATGCGACTGTTGGGGGCAATCGTGAAGTGGACAAACGCAATGGCTTTGTTTTTCCAGTTGGCATGCCGATTGTAGAAGAATACCTTCCTGATGGTGCAGGCAAGACAATGGACTTCGTTTACAAATCAGCTAAGCAAAAATTATCCCCTCGTGATGTGGAATTTATCGCATCTTACTCAGACCTCCCTGTCTATGTCAAAGGTCCACAATGCCGTGAAGATGTAGAGCGCTCGCTTGATGCCGGTGCTTCTGGTATTTGGGTAACCAACCACGGTGGACGGCAAATTGACGGCGGCCCGGCAGCTTTCGATTCATTGCAAGAAGTGGCTGAAACAGTTGATAAACGTGTACCAATTGTCTTTGATTCAGGTGTCCGTCGTGGTCAGCATGTCTTTAAGGCGCTCGCTTCTGGGGCAGATTTAGTGGCTATTGGGCGACCTGTGATTTATGGTCTAGCTCTTGGTGGTAGTGTTGGTGTCCGCCAAGTCTTTGAGCATATCAATGATGAATTAAAAACAGTGATGCAATTATCTGGTACCCAAACGATTGAAGAAGTAAAACACTTCAAACTTCGTCATAATCCTTATAATCCAACTTTCCCAGTAGACCCACGGGATTTGAAATTGTACTAAAATGGATAAATTATCATCCAACTCTCTTTGGCGTTTCAAAGGGAGTTTTGTTATGCTAAGCGATAGAGAAATGAAGTCAGATACCCGATTTTAATAAAAATGTTCAGTTCTAAATGACAAAAGTTAGCAAAAGTCGTTAATGTACTTGGAAAATAGAATAGTATCACTATTTGACAGTATTTTATAAGAAAACTTCATCTTTGTTTGTTATAATATGAAATGTAGAAAACGTTTTATATTATAAGGAGGAAGATATGACAGAAAAATTGACTTTTCCAGATGGATTTTTATGGGGCGGAGCGACCGCTGCCAACCAATGTGAAGGGGCCTATGATGTTGATGGTAGAGGCCTTGCCAATGTCGATGTGGTGCCGATTGGCGCGGATCGTTTCCCGATTATTGCTGGTAAGAAAAAGATGTTTGACTTTGAGGAAGGCTATTTCTATCCGGCAAAAGAGTCCATTGATATGTATCATCATTTTAAAGAAGATATTGCGCTTTTTGGCGAAATGGGCTTTAAAACTTATCGACTCTCTATCGCCTGGTCTCGGATTTTTCCAAAGGGAGATGAGCTGGAGCCCAACGAAGCAGGCTTGAAATTTTACGAAGACCTCTTTAAGGAATGCCATAAGTATGGCATCGAGCCTCTGGTGACCATCACCCACTTTGACTGTCCTATGCACTTGATTGAGGAATACGGAGGCTGGCGCAGCCGCAAAATGCTGGAATTTTACGAGCGTCTCTGCCGTACTCTTTTTACCCGCTACAAGGGGCTAGTCAAATACTGGCTGACGTTCAATGAAATCAATATGATTCTCCATGCACCGTTTATGGGAGCAGGACTTTACTTTGAAGAAGGGGAAAATGAAGAGCAGGTCAAATACCAAGCAGCTCATCATGAATTGGTAGCATCAGCTATTGCGACCAAGTTGGCACATGAGATTGACCCTGAAAACAAGGTTGGTTGCATGCTGGCAGCTGGTCAGTATTATCCAAATACAGCCAATCCGGCAGATTACTGGGCAGCTTTGCAGGAAGATCGAGAAAGCTATTTCTTCATCGATGTCCAGTCCAGAGGAGAATATGCAAACTATGCCAAGAAGAAATGGGAGCGTTTGGGTATTGAGGTTGAAATGACAAAAGAAGACCTAGACTTGCTCAAGACCTATACGGTGGATTTTATTTCCTTCTCTTATTATTCTAGCCGTGTGGCTTCTGGTGATCCAAAGGTCAATGAAAAAACTGCCGGAAATATTTTTGCATCGCTTAAGAATCCTTACCTAGAAGCTTCTGAGTGGGGCTGGCAGATTGACCCGCTGGGCTTGCGAATTACCCTTAACGTCATCTGGGATCGCTATCAAAAACCCATGTTTATCGTGGAAAACGGGCTGGGAGCAGTTGATACGCCAGATGAAAATGGCTATGTCGAAGATGACTACCGTATTGACTATCTAGCAGCCCATATCAAAGCTATGCGCGATGCGATTAATGTAGACGGTGTAGAACTTTTAGGATACACCACTTGGGGCTGCATTGACCTCGTTTCCGCTGGAACCGGTGAGATGAAAAAACGCTATGGCTTCATCTATGTAGACCGAGATAACGATGGGAAAGGCACACTTAAACGTTCCAAGAAAAAATCGTTCAATTGGTATAAGGAAGTCATTGCGACTAATGGGGCAAGTGTGAAATAGAGCAATTGGGGCGTGAGACAAAATTTACAATCATTTTAATCATCTCTTTTATTACAATAATTTGGTGAGAGTGGGACAGAAATCAGTAGCTTCGTAGAAACTTGATTTCGTCATTCCACTCTCTTTTTTGCTTTCCGTTGACTTCCGTCTTTTTCCTTGTTACACTATGGATAAGAGATTTTGCTGGAAATGGATGTAATATGGCTACTATTTTAATCATCGAAGATAACAACGATATTCATGATATTTTAAAAGATTTGTTTCAAGCTGAACATAGAGTTTTTTCAGCATATTCTGGAACGGAAGGACTTCTTGTTTTTGCGCAGGAAGCAATTGATTTGGTATTGCTGGACATTATGCTGCCAGGGAAAAATGGCGATCAGGTCTTGGCAGAAATTCGCAAAAGCAGTCAGATTCCAGTGGTCATGCTGACAGCTTTGGGTGAGAAACCGCTGGTTAGTCAATATCTGCTGGATGGTGCCAATGACTATATTGTCAAACCGTTCGATCTGGACGAGGTTTTTGCGCGTGTGACCGTGCAGCTTCGTAACCACCTTTTACAAGAGCAAGCAACAGAAATTCAAGGGATAAAAAATATCCGTCTTTCATCAGAGACATTTGAAGTAGTCAATGGCGAGAAACGAGTTCGTTTAGGCAAGAAAGAATATCAGATACTTCAAACCTTGCTTCATCATCCGAAGAAAATTTACACAAAAGAAGAACTGTTTGAGTTGATTTGGGAAGAGGCATATTTTCCGGGAGATAATACGCTCAACACTCATCTAAGCAATCTTCGCAAGAAATTGGCACAAGTAGATGATTCGGAAGAATATATCGAAACGATTTGGGGACTGGGTGTACGGCTTAAGGAGGACTGAGAATGCTTGAATTTATACTAATTATGTTCATTGGTCTGCTTGGGTTCTTGCTCGTGCGTTATCATGTTGCGGTCCGTAATTTTTCACAGCAGATTCGTGAGAAACGAGAAACTGGTAGTCAAATTCGTTTGGCACCTCAAAACCACAGCCAAACGATTGTTGAGTTGGCAAATGAAGTTGAAAAGCTCTTTCAAGAAGTAGAGCAGACACGTTTTATCGCTCGTCAGGAAAAGAAAACCTTGGATATGGCGATTAGCAATATTGCTCATGATATTCGCACACCCTTGACCATTGCTAGTGGCTATACCCAACAACTTATAAAGGGAAAAGAAGAAAATGAACAGCTGTTGAAAATTGCGACCAATCTGTCCGTTGTTTCCAATCGTTTAGAAGCTCTCATGGAATACCGCCGTCTTATGGAAGGTGCAGTTCGACCACAATTTCGGCAAATAGACATTTCCAAACTGGTTGCAAAGCAAATGCTTCCTTATTATGATGCCTTTCAAAAGCAAGGAATTGAATTGCAAGTAAATTTGCAGGAGAGTTTAATGATAGAGTCAGACCCAGAAATTTTGGAGCGGATTGTCCAAAATATGCTGAGTAATGTCCTTAAGCATGGAAAGGAAACTGCCCAGCTGTCTTTAATCCGAAAAGATGCGGCTATTCATTTAAGTGTAAAAAACATTGTCCGTCAGCCCATTCAACATTTGGAAAAATTGACCAATCGTTTTTATTCTGAAAACCTCTCTAACACGGAAGAATCTTCTGGTTTGGGACTTTATATCACTCAACAACTGGTAGATATTCTTGGCGGTGATTTAACCATGAAAGCTAAAGGAGAATGGTTTGAATTGCTTATCCGTTTGTGAATATTTTATACAGAAAAACAGCTAATCTTTGACTAGCTGTTTTCTTTTGTTATAAATCTTTTCTTTTAAATACCTGTATACCACTAAATGTAAAAAGAAGTGTGATGAGAAGAGCGATGGTTATGGTTTTGACCACCATATCCTGTTTAGAAACCATGTCAAAATAGAATTGCATGTTCAAGTATTTCAACCAGTCAATATCTGGGTAAAAGGCAGTTGGCAGACTTAGCAGGGAAACACCGATCAAATAAGTGAAAATAGCAGCTATAATAGAGTTGGTAGCATACAGTACGAAAGAAACAAGGCTAACCCAAGCTAGGGTACAAATAAATTGAACCCCTATCGTAATGAAAAAATTAGAAAGAAAATGTTTGGGTGCGGTTCCCATGCCATTGATGAGCGTAGCTGGAATAAATGAGGAATAGGTTAGAATCAATTGAAGTACGATGAGACTTGCCAGAACAAGAAACTTAGACAAATAGAATTCTGTCCGTGAAATACCACTAGTAATAGAATTTTTATATAATTTCTGGGTGAGATCAATTCCAATCAATAAAACAACAAGGATAATAGTAAAAATAATGGTATTACTAAGATTATCAGAGGTTTTAGTGATAGCCTCAAAGCCAGTCCAGCCTCCGTTATCACCCAGTTTTTCAAAAGCTTTTGTATCTGTATGAACTCCGATACTTCCCACAACACCGTAGAGCACACCTAATAAGAGTGTGATGATAAAAAGGATTTCTGTAATCCAAAAACCTTTTGAACGAAAAAGACGATAAAAGTCTGCTTGAATTGTGTGGAACATGATAAACCTCCCTATTCTACCAAATCTGTAAAGTATTTTTCTAAATCTTGGCGAGCATAGTAAATTTCGTTAATGGTAACATTCTCTGCCCCTAGCGTTTGAACAATCTTGTTGATTTCGTGCGAGTGAGTGAAGATGTGTATTTCATCTGTCGCATTCACGACTTTGAGACGGTAGCCTAGTTGATCGTGGAGGATTTTGCTTGCTTTAGCGAGGTCACTTGTTTTCAAAACGATATAATCTTCATTTTCTTCTTCAAACTCTGCTTTCGTGATTTCTTTGATAAGTTGACCGTTTTCGATGATGCCGAATTTTGTAGCAACCAAGTATAGTTCGCTTAAAATATGACTGGAGATGATGAAAGTCATATTCAATTCTTCATTGAGGCGTTGCACCAACTGGCGGAATTCTTTAATCCCGACGGGGTCAAGCCCGTTAATCGGTTCATCCAAAATCATTAGATCAGGCTTGGATAGAAGTGCAATGGCAATGCCCAAGCGCTGTTTCATTCCAAGAGAAAAATCTCGGAATTTTTTCTTGCCAGTATTGGTCAAGCCCACGTAAGAGAGAGTTTCTTGGATAACCTTATCCGCATTTGGGATATGCCGTATCTTGCAACAATAGTTTAAGTTTTCATAGGCCGTCAAGTGATTGTAAGCAGCGGGTGCTTCAATGACAGAACCAACTCGCTTGAGAGCGTGCGTCCATTCGGAGTTATTAGAAGAGCCAAAGAGAGCGACCGTACCGCTATTGGGCTGAATCAGCTGGGTAATCACTTTGATAAGCGTTGTCTTACCAGCTCCATTTTTCCCAATTAGCCCGTAAATTTCTCCTTGCTTTACGGTGAGACTGACGTCATCCAAAGCGAGTTGTTGTCCAAATCTCTTGCTGATGTGTTTCACATTTACAACAGTTTCCATAACATGACCTCCATTTTTTCTATCGTAGAGTTCTCCCTCTTTTCACTATTTAGTATACAAAATGCTTGTCAAATAAGTCTCAAGCAATTCTCAAATATTTCTAAAATTTAAAAAATCTGAGAAAACCTCAGATTTCACAATTTTGTAGGATAAATCTTTCAATCATAGCGGCCATTTCTTGAGGGTGGTCTGTGTTAAGTGTATGATTTCCACCTGAAAGTGTCACAAAATCTGCTTGTGGTAAAGCTGTAGCTAATTTTTTAGAGGAAGGCAGGTTAGGCCAATCTTTGCTGCCACAGATGATGAGGCTGGGAAGTTGTATTGCACTTAGTTGACTTGATAAATCTAAATTTTTCAAGTCTTTTAACAGGCCAACAAAAGATTTTTTATGAAGCCCCTCTTTTTTAAATAGAGAGTCTGGTAGGCAAGAGAAAATAAGCAGCTGGAGTTTATAGAGTAGATTGGAGCTTAGTTTATATTGAGTTCCTGATAAAACGAGTGCTTGGAGCTGAGGAAATTGTTGCCCCACCTTTAAGGCAAGAGTTCCACCGAGGGACAATCCAACTAGAACAAATGGTTCGTTGATGGCTTGAAGTTCCTGACAAAGGTGTTGTTCTAGCTGAGAGACTGTAATGATGTTGTTATTTGTGTAAAAGAGGTCTAAAGCCTCGGTGTCATATTGTGGCAGAAGTTCACGGACTTTATCCCAAGAGTGTTTATCCTGTCCAAGACCGTGTAAAAAAATGATTTTCATGAGTGATTCCTTTTTATTTTCAACAAAAGAGATGGGAACGATTGTAAGAGTAAACCTATTAAAATCTATCATAAATTGGATTACTTGATATCATTATAGCATAAAGACGGTGCTTGTGTTGCGATAGAATTAGACGATGACCTACTTTAAATGGATAAAAAGACCTTCTAAAAAATAAAATTGATCGCAGTGTTTTTGTATCAAATTCCTACTTTGGGATAAAAAGGGTTAGATTGATAAGGAGGAAAATCAAGAAGCAAGCAAGGGTGGTGCTTTTTGGTGTTTCTAAATGTCGGTAATAGCTTCGCTTGACAGTCTCATCAAATCCGTGGGCGTACATAGCTTCTACATAGGAATCACGCCAGTTAAAAGCGATAAAAATTGCTTTGATATAAAAGATTGGTGACCAGAAATGCAAGGTTTTACCTCGCAAGAGACTAGCTTCGCGAACAGCTTGGATTTCTTTTTGAATAACTGGAATAGCGTTTAAGACAACGAGCAGCCCGTAGGTAAAATGACCCGGAAGTCCTTTTTGATGCCAGTAGCGCAAGAGTTGATTGAGATTGATGCCGTATAAAAAGGTCATTCCCAGAGCCGCTAAAGCAAAAGAACGTGTAAAAAGAACAATCGCTTGACTGTTATCTCCGTGAAGTTGAATAGCCCAAAAATTTGCTAACGCCGGAAGTAATGGCAGAAGGAACACCCAGAGAATGCCCCACCATTTCCTAATATAAAAAAGGTAGATAAGTGTTCCTGCGACAATAGCGCAGTTGAGCCATGTTAATCGGACAAAGGAAATTTCTAGCGTCAATACAATGAGAAGGAGCAAGAGTGCTAGGACATTTGTTTCTTCTTTTTTCATAGCGCTCTCCTTTCTGTCAGCCCGTGAGACGTCAGCTCTACCAAATGATCACTAATGCCGTCCAAGGGCTCCAAACGATGAGAAATGATAATAAAGCTCTGTTGTGCAGCTTTTTCCTTAATCCAATTAGCAAAAAAATCACAGGATTTTTTATCTAAGCCAGTAAATGGTTCGTCCATGAGTATAACAGGGGTTTCCAAGGTCAAGATAGCCAATAATTGAATGATTTTTTTCTGCCCACCACTTAAGTGGAAAAGACTAGAATCCATTTTTCTGTCTAAACCAAATAAAGTTAAGGCTTCTTGTACCTTTGCTTGGTTTTCATTGGAAAGAGAGGGCAGGTTTAATTCCTCTGCAGGGGTCGTCCGAATGAATTGCTTTTCAGCATCTTGAACAACAGCAGTAATATGGCGATATAACTTCTTGTTCTTCTTAATTTTTCGGCCCTGATAACGCATGCTGCCTTTGTATTTTTGCAATTGCAAAATAGCACGAAAGAGAGTGGACTTGCCGACACCGTTAGCTCCGATGAGAGTCGTAACACCTTGCTGAAAAGTAAAATCCTCAATCGCAAAAAGTATTTTTGAGTCAAATTGACAGGAAACGTGCTGTAATTGTAAGAGAGGATTTCGCTGGGTATTTTCGCATGCCAGCTGATAGCTTGGGAGTTCCTTTTTTAAAAGAGCTACATCTCGTTCAAAAAGTTCCCCATTTTTTAATTCAACAAGGTGGTCAACGCAGTCCGCATAGAGACTGCGGTCGTGGTCGCACAGAATCACCGTTTTTCCCATTTTTGTCAAATCTGATAGTAAATGAATCAAGCGCTTGCGTGCTTCTTGATCGACAGAAGCAAAGGGCTCGTCCAATAGAATAATCTGCGAATCCATAGCCAACAGAACCGCCAGAGAGACTTGTTGCTTTTCTCCACCAGATAAGGTCAGAAAGTCTCGATGAAGCAGGTGCTCTACTTTGCCAAGTGCAATCGCATGCTGGATTTTTTCCTCAATCTGGTCAGCGGATGTTTGGAGATTTTCTAAGGTGAAAATCAATTCTTCATAGAGAGTTGGCATGGTGAATTGACGATTTGGATTTTGAAACATCATGCTGAGATAAGTAACTCGTTCATGAATAGGTAAATGAGATAGTAGTGTATCACCTAGTTTGACCTCTCCAGAGAAGTCTAGTTCGTTGAAATTCGTTAAAATCCGAAAAAGAGTTGATTTGCCAGCACCAGTATCACCAATTAAGAGTGTCATTTTCCCTGTTTCAAAGGCGAAGGTTAAATCTTTAAAGACATCTCTAAAATAAATGTGCTCTAATGTTAGTTTCATCTTATTTACCAGCAGCTTGGTTAATCTTGTCGTAAAGATTCATAATAGTTTTGACTAGAACAGCACAGAAAAAGAACACAGAAAGGAAGCGGACAACAAGCAATGCTAAGACAAAACCGGGATTGAAAGCATAGTAACCAATTTTAAAATATTCATAGGTAAAGCTCAAAAGGGTCGTACCAATTGCGCTGTAAGTAAGTGACAACCAATCATAGCGTTTGTATCTGGTCGCAGCAAACCCAAGCTCGCTACCAAATCCTTGTATGAAGCCAGAAATCAAGGTGCTCATGCCAAATTGGCTACCATATAGTACCTCTGCGAGGGCTGCAAGCACTTCTCCAATCGTGGCGCTACCAGTTTTGCGAATGAGCATAGCTGACATAGGAGCTGCCATACACCAAAGTCCGAACAAGACTTCATTGGCGAAAGGTTCCAAACCTGCTGGCGCTAAAATAGCTGTCAAAATGTTGTAAAGGAAACCTGAACCGACAAAAATCCCACCGAAAAGAATAGCTAAAAGAGCTAAGAGGATAACATCTCGTAAACTCCATTTTTCAAACATAAAAAAACTCCTTCTAACAAAGCAGATGAGGAGTTTTAGCACGACAAAATAAAATCTAATCACATAAATGATTAGAACGGTTTGGTCTTTCTTATACATTTCCCTGCGGCAGCATTAACTGCATCAGGTTCCATGGGTATAATCTCAGCCTTAGCACCCCAAATGTTCTTTGCTTTTTATTATGTTGCTATTCTAACATCTATTTTCAAAAATAGCAAGAAAAGGATTTTCAAAAATTTTGATGTATGCGGCTGTCATAGCCTTAAACTATATCAAATCATAAAATGTTAAACGACACGCGATGAAATCAACGTTTAATATATATTTGGAATCCAGTTATAGTTTTTAACTATAACAAACTCCTAGAAATTCCAATTATACAGAGCTTAGATTTTCTGTTAAGATAGTGTCAACAAGAAATTTTGGAGGATGACTATGTCAACTACGATTATTGGCTTCCCGCGTTTGGGAGAATTCCGCGAATTAAAATTCACAACTGAAAAATACTTTAGGAATGAAATTTCAGCTGAGGAGCTCTTGGATGCTGCTAAGGACCTGCGCGCCAAGCACTGGAATATCGTGAAAGAGCACGGGATTACAGAAGTACCGTCCAACGACTTTTCTTACTATGATAATGTTTTGGATGTCGCCTTCCTCTTTAACGTAGTGCCGTCCTCTGTTCAGGGCCTGGACCTGTCTGATCTGGAGCGTTATTTTGCCCTGGCCCGCGGTTACCAAGGGGAAAAAGGGGATGTTCGAGCCCTGCCGATGAAAAAATGGTTTAACACCAACTACCACTACATTGTGCCTAAGTTTGAAAAGGATACTCAGGTTAAATTGTCCGGCAGCAAGATCTTTTATGAATTTGCGGAAGCCAAGGAGCTGGGCCTGGATACCCGTCCGGTCCTGGTAGGTCCCTTCACCCTCCTGCAGCTGTCCGACTTTGAAGAAGGGGTAGAGGCTGCCCAGTTTGTGGATGCCCTGGCCAAGGCTTATCAGGAAGTCTTGGCCACATTGGCCGACCTGGGAGCTGAGCGTATCCAGCTGGATGAGCCAAGCCTGGTCAAGGACCTGTCCGCCGAAGAGAAGGCCCTCTTCCTGGATCTTTACAAGAAGCTCCTGGCGGACAAGAAGGGACTGGAAGTCCTGATCCAAACCTACTTCGGCGATGTTCGGGATATCTACTCTGATTTAATCGAACTGCCGGTAGACGCTATCGGTCTGGACTTTGTCGAAGGCAAGAAAACCCTGGAGCTGGTCAAGTCTGGCTTTCCGGCCGACAAGACCCTCTATGCCGGGATTGTCAACGGTAAGAATATCTGGCGCAACAATTATGAAAAGAGCCTGGCTGTTCTGGAGCAGGTTCCGGTTGAAAAGCTTGTGCTGACCAGCTCCTGCTCCCTGCTGCATGTACCTTTCACCACAACCAATGAAGACTTTGAAGAAGCCACCCTCAAGCACTTTGCCTTTGCGGTGGAAAAGCTGGATGAGATCCGGGACCTGGATGCCATCCGCAATGGTGGCGGAGCAGAAGTCTTGGTTGCCAACAAGGAACTCTTTGCGACAGAGCGTGTCGGTAAAAATGCTGAATTGGCAACTCGTATCGCTGGATTGACCGATGCCGACTACACTCGCCTGCCGGCCTTCGCAGAACGCGAAGCCATCCAGGAGGAAGCCTTCAAACTGCCGGCCCTGCCGACGACAACCATCGGTTCCTTCCCTCAGACCAAGGAAGTTCGGGCCAAGCGCCTGGCCTTCCGCAAGGGTGAGCTTTCTCAGGAAGACTATGATAAGTTCCTGGCTGAGCAGATCGACGAATGGATCAAGTGGCAGGAAGAAGTCGGTTTTGATGTTCTGGTTCACGGGGAATTCGAGCGCAATGACATGGTAGAATACTTCGGTCAAAATCTGTCCGGCTATCTCTTCTCCAAGAACGGCTGGGTGCAGTCCTACGGTATGCGTGGGGTGAAACCGCCGATTATCTGGGGAGATGTAACCCGTCTCAACCCGATTACTGTTAAATGGTCCAGCTATGCTCAAAGCCGGACTGACAAGCCGGTTAAGGGAATGCTGACGGGACCTGTAACCATCCTCAACTGGTCCTTCCCACGGGAAGATATTCCCATCAAGGACTCTACCCTGCAGATTGCCCTGGCCGTCAAGGACGAAGTTCTGGACCTGGAAGCTACCGGCGTTAAGATTATCCAAATCGATGAAGCCGCCCTGCGTGAAAAGCTGCCGCTCCGCCGCAGCGACTGGTATGAGGATTATCTGGATTGGACCATTCCGGCCTTCCGTCTGGTCCACTCTACCGTTGCACCGGATACGCAGATCCATACCCACATGTGCTACTCAGAGTTTACCGATATCATCCCAGCCATTGACAACATGGATGCGGATGTTATCTCCTTTGAGGCCAGCCGCTCCAACCTGGAAATCCTGGATGAGCTTAAGGCTAAGAACTTCCAGACAGAAGTGGGACCTGGAGTTTACGATATCCACTCTCCTCGTGTACCAAATGAAGGGGAAATCGACCACACCATCGAGGCCATCCTGGCCAAGGTGCCGAGCCGCAAGGTCTGGATCAATCCTGACTGCGGTTTGAAAACGCGTGGTATTACTGAAACCAAGGCCAGCCTGGTCCGCCTGGTAGAGGCAGCCAAGGCAGCGCGTGAAAAACTTTAATCAAAAAATAAGAGCTGACAGAAGGGAGGGCCTGCCCCTGCCCTTGCTGTCTTAGTAAAGGAATTGTGAAACATGTCTAGCCAAAGCCCGTCTCTCTCTTTTGAAGTATTTCCTCCCAATCTAGCAGTAGGCAATGAAAAGATTATGGCGGCCCTGAAGGAAATGCAGGACCTGACGCCTCATTTTATCAGTGTCACAGCGAGTAATAATAAGTTCAATATCGAAGAAACGACGGTGCGTCTGGCGGACTTTATCCGCAATGACCTGCACATCCCGACCATTGCTCACCTGCCTGCGGTTTATCTGACTAAGGAAATGGTTACAGAAACTCTGACAGCACTTGATAAGGTAGGTGTTCATAAAGTATTGGCACTCAGAGGGGATATCCTCCCTGATGTGGAGCCCCAAAAGGATTTCGTCTACGCAACAGATTTGATTGAGTATATTAAGAAAGAAGCTCCTCACTTTGAGATTGTGGGTGCCTGTTATCCAGAAGGTCATCCAGACTCGCCCAATCAAATCTCGGATATCCAAAATCTCAAAAAGAAGGTGGATGCCGGCTGTTCCAGCCTTTTAACACAACTTTTCTTTGACAATGAGAGTTTTTACGATTTTCAAGATAAATGTATCTTAGCAGGGATTGAGGTTCCGATTCATGCGGGGATTATGCCGATTTTAAACCGAAATCAAGCTCTTCGTTTGCTCAAAACCTGTGAAAACATTTATTTACCACGAAAATTTTGCTCTATTCTAGATAAATATGAACACGATCCAGAGTCACTTAGAGCAGCAGGATTAGCTTATGCGATTGACCAAATTGTTGACTTAGTCACTCAAGATGTGGCAGGCGTTCATTTATATACAATGAACAATTCCGATACTGCTCATCAAATTTATCAAGCAACGCATACATTCTTTAATAATAAAGTGTCAAGCTAGGGCGTGAGACAGTCTGGGAGACTAAGAAAACAAAGTTTTCGTCAAAGGTAGTCTTCCGAGTTTAAAAAGCGAACAACATTGAGTCTTGCTTCGTACGCTCTATCTGTAAGTTCAAAGCAGTGTTTTAAGCAATCAGCCACTACCTTGTGTACTTTGAAGCTGGAGACTTTTGTCCCAGCTTTTTTCATGATTGTGTAAAATGCTCATTCTTCTAGGAAAGAATAGTATCAGTATTTATGACTATTTTACAAGAAAGGGGTTACAAAAAAGG
>ERZ773269.1241-NODE-1241-length-25242-cov-3.566205_pt1 | contig 25242 bp, 18 predicted proteins | sample MGYA00511958_ERZ773269 | MGnify/ENA primary metagenome ERZ773269 (study PRJEB29015, sample SAMEA2737761) | human gut metagenome | biome: human gut; feature: human-associated habitat; material: faeces | place: China | collected 2012 ... | reverse complement strand
CATCTTCTCTTGTAAGTCTTTTTCCGTTAATTATGTCATCAGCAAGTTTTTTTAAGTCCATGTTTATCCTCTTTTCCGAGCAGTCATTTGTATAGTGATGGTGACAATCTATATTTTGTTTTTAAAAGATATAGATTATCTGTAAAAGAATATCAGTCTTTTATAAAAGCTATCCATTTATGCTCAGAAACAGACAGCAGATATTGATTATTGTGTTAAGATATTTTTTACACAGTAAAATAAAGTAGAGCAAACTGTAGAGAGTTTGCTCATTTGTGGGTTAGGAGTCACTGTCCGTATATATAGTACGAACGGCAACAAATAGGATACTACTCGAAAAGGAGTACGAGGAGTGGTATCCGGTTGTTATTATATATGGATAAAAAAGAAATGTCAACCTTTTAAAGTAAAAGGTTGACGAATGTAATAAATGAAGGGCTGAACTGTTACAAACTTTTATTGTAAGACATGACTTATCAACAATATATGATCCATTATCCTGGTTTACCTTTTGCATTTTCGGATATATTTCTGCACCAGAAAATGGGTAACTATTACATAATTTATCGTTTATTCCAAAATAAACTCGACATTTTCAGCATATTGTGTTACCATATGTTTAGTAAACATAAACACATTTAACACTTTGATATACTTTTTCAACTTGTATATCAGATATTCATAAATCAGACTAACAGAAAGGACGATTTTTATAAATATGCCTACAATCCGTGATATAGCCAAAGCTGCCGGAGTTTCTCCCGGTGCCGTTTCAAGAATATTAAACAACGATACAACACTTCATGTTTCCGCCGGGACACGAAAACGAGTATTGGAGACAGCTAAAAATTTAGATTACAAAAAAATCCCAAGAGCAAACACACCCCTAACCGGAAATTGTTTTACTATGGGAATTGTTTTGTGGTTTTCTGCCGAGGAAGAATTAAAAGACAACTATTATCTCAAAGCAAGACAGGGTGTAGAAGATTTCTGTGAAAAAAATAATATAAATGTACTCCGTGTATTTCCCGGAGACTCCGAAAACTTTTCAAAATTAAACGATGTTGACGGACTTATATGTATAGGTAAATTCAGCCGTGAAGAAATCAAAAATTTCATTGATATATGTAACAATATTGTATTCCTCGATATGGCTGTAGACGAATTTAACATCACCTCATTATCAATGGATTTTGAACACGCTGTTTACAGCGCACTTGATTATCTTACAGGGCTTGGTCACAAAAAAATTGCATTCTTAGGCGGAAAAGAATATGTCGGAAATCATGAACTTATAACAGATGCCCGCACAACTGCCTATAAAAAATATATGAATCACAGAAAAATGGATTATAAACCTTATTTTAAAGAAGGAAGTTTTACCTTTGAATCCGGTTGCAATATGATGAATGAACTTTTTAATGAAAATAATATTCCAACTGCCGTATTTGCGGCAAATGATGTTATTGCACTCGGAGCAATGAAAGCAATTCGCGAAAATAATTTTAAAATTCCTAACGATATATCCGTTATAGGTTTTAACGACGAAGAAACAAGCGCCTACATTGAGCCTCCGCTTACAACCATACACGCTCCGGCATACGATATGGGGCAACATGGCGCAAACCTTGTGTACGTCGCTTCAAATCTCAGCATAAAAACACCGCTTAAGGCTAAAATACCGTGTGAACTTGTGGTAAGAGAAAGCTGCAAAAAAATATAACCTATATAAAAAAATCATATCCTAAATCACTCTTTGGATATGATTTTTTTATTTTTATTAAATTATCACTAAAATATCCAAAATCACATCGTATATGAAATCAGGAGGTAAATAAATATGGAAATGAAAACTATAACTATTGACAAAACAACAACACATAAGAAAAAGAAAATCAAAAAATTATTTCGTAAATTAGAAAGTGAAGCAACTGACAAAACCGAAAAATAAATACTCAAATTTATTAAAAAATGTCTTTTAGCATTAGTAGAGCTATATTAAGGAGGTAATAGAATTATGTATCCAGAACTATTAAGCGAATTATTTTATTGTATGCACACGATGACTTATCATCCAATTATAAAAGGAGGTGAAAAAATATGTGTATAAAATTAATAAAATTTCCATTTGATATATTAGTTTATTAAGTTTCAAACAATAATTTTAAATTTAGGAGGTGATACTATGAAATTCCCTGAAGTTTTTTTCCCAATATTGGGTTTTGATATTTAAAAGATTTAGACAATTGCAATAAGACATGCTACAATAAATACATTGTATATACATAAAGACTAGGAGAGAATCATATGAAAAAATTTATAACTGTAAGTCCATTTCAGGCAAAAAGCAACCTGAAAAAGGGTCTATATAAAGCAATTGATAATTCAAAATTAAATTATGAACACGAAACCGCTTTTCCTATTTTAACTGCAATAAACGGATATGTTACTGAAGGTGAATCAATAGAAGTTATTTGCATACAGGCTGATTATAAAAATGCTATTGATAACACAATAGAACTTGAAAAAGAATTAACAGAATTATGTAAATCAAAAAATATAACTTTCAAATTAACTGTAATACCAATTGCATATAACAATATGCTTGAAACACATTTGGATACATTTCATAAGCTAATTGAAAATTGTACTGATAATGATGAAATTTATACCTGCATTACTTACGGTTTTAAATCTCTTTCAATTGTTTTGGTAATGGCATTAAATTATGCATGTAAAATGAAACAGAATGTCAAGGTAAATTGCGTCGTTTACGGTGAATGTGATTTTATCAGCAGCGAAATGAGAGTTTACGACGTCACATCCCTTTATCTGCTTGATGGTGTGATTCAGCATTTAGCTCAGGCAAATGTTATTGACCCCTTAAAACATATTGAATTATTACTAAATATTGAAAAGTAGAGGTATGCCTATGAAAAATTTAGCCAACAAAGACATTTCAACCATAAAAAAAGAACTCAATATGCTTGTAAATGAATATTGTTCATTAAACATTAAATCTGATAATGCATACTGTAAAAACCTGCGCAATAAAATTTGGTGCTGTTTATTTGATTTCTTCTATACACCTGCTATGACTTCAAAAATAAAAAATCAGTTCAAAAATATTTCTGAATTCGAGCAGGAAGATATTTTAAATGAATGTATACATAAAGGTTTCTCAATATTAGACAAATACAACGAAAATAATAAATCAGGTGCCTCATTTACTACATTTTTAGAAAAAAGTATTACTAACTTTTTATTTGATTATCATAAAAAAAATACTAAATCAGAAAATATAATTTATTATGATTCTTACATAAATGATAACGAAAATGATAATCTGTTTTCTTCACTTGAAAAAAACACCGAACTTCAAACAAATGACTCTTCTAACTTGGAAGAAGCCAATATAATTTTTTCATACTTACAAGAGTTCAGCAATACTATCATTGAATTTTTAAACCATCAGGGCAAAAAAAATAATGCTGTAAGAAAATTATATTATTGCGTTTTCTACACAGAAACACTTATAAGTTTTATTATATCAAGCAAATCTTACAATGATGATTGGTTTCCATCTCATATATTAGATGCATACCTATTTACATTATCAGATTATATCCTAATAAACAAATGTCGGACAACTCTGCAAATTTACAAATCGAAACCACATACTTATAACGACTTGTTATCAAATGGCAATGAAAAACAACTTGATTTTCCACTTTCAGCTAAAATTTTAATATCCTACTTTGATAAAATTGAAAACAAAAAAATAAGCAATGCAAACATATCACAGTTTAGGAAAGAATATAAAGAACTTTTGGGAAATATTATAAATATTTTTTAAATCCATTTTTTACATTTACAGAAAGGTGTGTAATACCATAATGAATACATTAATTGCATCAATAGGTGGTAGTCGTAAGAAAAATGACCAGCCACAGGGGGAATTTAATTATCCTACAACCGAATATAAATTTGAAGATAATACGGCTCTTTTTGAAACACCATTTTTATTTGAAGCTATTGTAAAATATCACAAGCTGACCAATAACAATATATCACAAGTAATCCTTGTAGGAACCGTACACTCATGTTGGCAGGATATTTACGGATACTGTATTAATAGCCAAAAAACTTTATGTACAGCAACCTCAGCAGATAATTTCACACAATTTTATAACGAAATTGAAAAAAAAGCTAATTCATTAAATAGGAATTCTACATCAGATGATATTGAACAATTTCAAAATTTTCTACATCCTCTCGAAATGGCAATAGAACAATTTTTATCATATGAGCAAAAAATATCTGTTCATATTTTAATCATGCAATACGGTGTAACTGAAAAAGAATCCTACTACAACTATAAAAAGCTATGTTCTATCGAGAATTACATGTCTCCAGCTGTTCATCATGAGATTTTACTCGATATTACTCATTCTTTTCGTTCAATGCCTATTTATAATTTCCTTATTATAAATTATCTGATGCGTGTATCTGAACACAATGTATCTGTATCTGCCATATACTACGGAATGTTTGAATTAAAATCCGAAGAACATTTAAATTATACCCCTGTAATAAATATGAACTATTTAATTTCTACGATGAATCTTATTAACGGATTAAATGAAATGAATAGTTATGGCAGTGTTGATGGCATCAATGAATGTCTTAAAAATGACTCAGATATAGCACACTGGTTACAAATTTTTGAATGGGCCAGTAACACAAACAACTATAATCTTATGACAAAATCTGTATTAAAACTTTCAAATACACATTTTGACATTGATATATATACTGCACTTGAAAAAGATGCATTAGAAAAAATATCCTTACTTATGAAAAAATATTTTACTGAACATAAAAAATATAAAATCGCATATATGCAGCTTGAATTAAGCAAGTGGTTCTTTGAACAACGTCGCTATGGTTTAGCAATTATCACAATACAGGAATGTTTAAAATCTTATGTTACCTATCTGGTTTTAGAAAACACACCTAAAATTACAATTGTAACCGACAAGGATATATCAGATGAAACAACAAGAAATAATGCGATAAATCAATTACATATACTAGCAAAATCAAATATTGACGCACAAAAATTACTTCATTACTATAAAACCGGAAAGGCTATGCGTAATGCGACTGCACATGTGCTTCAAACCACAAACTCAGCCTCACATGAAAGTCTTACACTCATATCTGAAGTAAATGAAGGAAAAACATTATTATATAATTATATACAATATGTCAGTAACTGCATGAATTCAAATTGTATTGAAATTGCGTTTAGAAATAGAAACAACCGCAGTCTAAACAATGATAACACAGATAAGTATAATCAATTATTATATATTGGAAAAAACAAGAAAAAATGGAGTTGGGAAAATCTTATTAAAAAATACGGCATTTCTACTCATAACTTAAAAATTTATGAACCTGAAAATTATATATGTGATTACCAAACAGTCAAAAACATTAAAGCCGAATGTAAATCTATATTAAAGCATATTCAGCCTATATTATCTGATAATAAAACACTTATAATACTGGGCAATACTAATTTTGAAAAAATGTTTACTTTAATCAATTTATTAAATAATATGTTAAATTCATCCAGTAAGCATAATATAATCATAGATATTAAATTGTTAGGTGAAGGCAGTACATCAGAAAAATACATTTATGTAACAGACAAAAATATTCCTCAATTATGAAATATGGGAATGGCAGTTATTATGTCCTTTAAACTGCCATTCCCAGTTATTATATTCATAAATTAAATGTATTTATTATATTTTCAAATTTATTGTAGAAATCTTCTAATTTTCCTTCTAACCTTTTCGAATCTCTTGGGCTATCATTAAATCCCATATGATTTATATCATTCCTAAATTTTTTCACTTGACTTACAAGTTCAAATAATTCATCCGGCAATTCTTTGATTATTTTTTCAGCAATAGTCTTTTGTTCCTCATCAAATTTATTTTCATAAACATTGCTAAAAACTTCATCTTCTGTTATCAATTTTTCAAATAATGCCCCTCTCTCTTTGACCGGCTGCTTTTCAAATCCTGTAAATATGAGACTCACCAAACTTTCCCTATTTTCTCTTTTTACATCATCTAATTCATATAATTCACATACATATGTCTTAATCGTTTCCTCTAATGATGTATATCCCTGTTGAATCATATGATTTTTTATGCACCACTTAATAATTTCGCAACCTATTTCATAATCTTTTTGCTTATCAAATGACTTAAAACTTTCCGTAACATGTTCTAATAAATTTGTCATTGGCACAATTTCTTTTCCTTTAACTTGTGCGGTTTTCTCAATATCCTTCTTCAATTTTTGATATGCCTGTTTAACACTATTTCCTCCACTCTTTTTGTGACTTTCTGTTTTCATGGAGTCTGCACCTCTACAAGTCGATATACCAAGTGCTATGTCATCCATATCTCCTATAACCTGCTTTATCTGTCCCCATTCTTTCCTCTGCTCTCTAGGAACACTCTTCATTTTTTCTGAATAGACCTGCTTTATTTTACCAACATTCCCATAAGTCATAAATGCATCAGCCGCATATGTCCATTCAAGAATTTCATTAAACGCTGTCAGGTTAGTAATAGGTGCCAGCTTTTTATTATCCTTTACTTCTGCTGCTTCGTATGCACCATAATACACACCTTTCAATTGACATTCTTTCATTATTTTAGCATAATTTATAACGGTAACTGCAAGCATCGGAATTGATCTAAAACTATGTGTAATATCAAATACTATATCATCATTTATATCAATTGCATTATATATTTCATTAAATACATCCCATATTTCCTCTTCATTTTTCATATCAGGGATTCTGACACATTCAATTTTATCTTTCAAATCCGGAAACAATTCATTTAAATAAGTTCTTAAGCCCTTTTTACAATTTCCTTCTTTAACATCATTTTTCTTATATGTCACCCACTTTTGGGCAAAGTTTTCTTCATTCTCTTTATATTTTCTATCCTCCCAGTTAAGTTCATGCGACTTATCTGTTACAAAAATCGTAATTTTTCCACCATCTAAAATTTCACTGTAAAACTCATTGACAATTGCACACTGAATAAAATCACTTTCAATCTTATTGTCATTTTCCCCATGATAAATAACCGGTTCATAAAGACTTGTTCCTAAAATAGACAAAATATGTACTCCCATTTTTCTCCTCCGTCCATGTATAATTTTTATTTAAATAGTATACAACTACTTTCAACACGTTAATTTTACCACCTCTCATAAAAAAAGTATATTTTTTTAATTATCGCTTAATTTTCAAAAATTCTATCGTATATGTAATTAGAAACGAAAACATATGACAATTAATAACAAAACAAAAATGGAGGTGAGCATATGGTTATCACAATTCCTGTAGTTCCTATACTATTAGCGGCCGCAGCCCTGAGCAAAAAAAAGTAACTTTTCACTAAAAAAATTTAAATTCTATCGTATAAGAAATTAGAAACACAAAACAAACATATTAAATAATAATATAAAGCGAGGTGACCGAAATGATTTTTCCAAAAATACTTATTCCAGTTATAATGTAACCCAAAACATTTATCTTTTAATAAAAAGGAGGGCTGTATATGCTTAAAGAAATAATCATAACTATCTTGTTTTAATATTTACTACTAATCGTTAAATTAGGAGGTGATTTCATGGATAAAGATTTAACAATTCGAATAGTTTTTTAAAATATAACGTTTGATGTTTTTCCGGAGATACAATAAATGTACCCCCGGAAAATTTCTATTTGGCTTTTCTAATATATTCATATACTGGTCTGCCATCAACAATATCCTTACATTTCAGAATAACTTTACAACCCTTAAAATACTCCTTAAAGTTATCCTTATTTATATCCTTTTCAACTTTTTCAATTTCTTTCCAGGCAATTTGAGGATATCCTGCGCCATTTGTGTCAAATTTAATTTTTTTACCTTGTACTTCTTTAAACTCAGCAACTACCTCTTCTGCTTTTTTCACATCTTTTTTCACAATATTTCTATTTTCTTGTTTCTGTATAATTTTTTGTTTATCACTACTATTTTTTAAATCATCTATGCTTTTCTCTGTACTATCTGTTTTTTTCTTCTTCACAGATTTTACCCTTGGATCCAATGCCTCCATATATTCCATAAATAACATATCTTTTCTGCTATTTGGCATTCCAACTATTTCATTTCTAATTCTATTAATTCCCCTATGATTTCCAACATACCAATCATATCCCTTATCCTCTTCTTTATTCTTAGGATACGAAAATTTCTCTCCAGACTTCAAACTAATACTGTCAAATCCTGTCATTTTCTGAAAACCTGTCATCGTATCCCCATCAAATTTCTTCTTCACTTCACTGAGCTCATATCCTGCATAATCATCATTTCTTAATTTAGCCATTCCATTTTCTATTATATACTTTTTAATCTTTACGTTATCAACATGAGATGCAATAGAACCAAGGCCTAACGGTTTTCCCATTCCTATTTTATATCCATATTTCTTTTCTTCAATAGGTACTGTCTCATCTTCCATTGTATTTATAATACAAATCAGTTTATTCAGTTCATCTTTTGATATATCCTTAAAAAACAATTTACCCTGAAATTTTTTTTTGGTTTTTAATGGTCTTATAGTCACATTTCTTTTTATTCTTTGCTGTTTTGGATTAAAGCTGTCATCTATATGTTGATGCCAATAAAACTTTCTACCATTAAGTTCTCCATCCATCACATGAATTGTACCATTTATATCAACATAATAATCATATGTCCAAAACATTGCACCTTCCGGCCGCTTTAAATAAAATTCCATATTATTTAATTTAGGCGACGACATTTCAGGCAGCGTCACAGGATTTGTAAAGTAAAAATCTTTTGCAGTTCCTTCTCCTTCTTCAATCGTTAAATCTGAAAATCTGATTCTTGATGAAATACTATCACTCTCATCTACTGTTCCAAATAGCGCGCATGCTTCACAATATCCACTTTCCTTAGTGCATGGTTCAAAAGACTTTGCAAGAACCTTTAAAGTGTTATCATATATTTCACGCGCTTTACAAGATGGTGACAAAAATAATTTTCCTTTTCTTTTCGGTTCCGTTACTTCTGAATAATATACCGGAAAATATTCACTTCCCTCTCCCGCTTTAAACTTCTTCAGCTCTCTTGAATATTCCTCATATTTACTGGCATTTTCAAGAGTATTACTTGCATATACATCAAGCAGTTCATCTAAAAGAGAAATTTTAACTTTTTTATACTTTGGTATAGTACTTCTCTTTTTAAAAATATGACAACAATGTTTTTTAGGCCCATTCTCTCCTTTTATTATGTAACCCTTTGCAGACATTTTTCCAGTTACTTTTTTTACATTATCAGCTAATGATTTTATTGGTCTGTTATTTTTAAGTCTCTTTTTTTCTTCAAAATAAACCGGTTCACCTTCTTTATATTCACTTTGAATATAACATCTTCTCTTATTTTTTGTATTGTCCCATTTCAGATCTGTTTCGGTATTATTTTCACCTTTTGTTCTCCACAATATATCTTCTGCTTCAAACAAGTCATAGCTCACTTCACCGTCTGCACCTATAACTCTCCGAAAAAGTCCGGCATTAAACGACTCTAATGTTCTTTTCGATAGTTTCATATCACTATCCAACGATGACATACATGAATTTGTCAGTATTTCAAAATTGTTTCTAAACATTCCTCTGATTTCACTTCCAGGTATTACAGGCATATAATATTCATTCTCACCATGTCTTTTTCCCGCAAGATTTGTATATGAAAAGAAATCATATGTTTTATGTTCTGCATCATCCCCGTCATTTTTAAATATTTCACTGCCGCTTGTATTTGGAATAAATATTGGTGTTTTTGTTAATATTGAATACTCTATAACCCCACTCAACTTTTCTTCGTCTTGACTATATTTATATTTTGATACATTTTTTCCCATTGGAATAAAATTATACGGATTTATAAACTTAAAACTCTTTGTACCATTACTCATCTTCAAACCTCCCTTACTTTTGCTATTTTCAACAATATACTTACTCTATAACCAATCTGTAATCATCTACATTTGCCATTCCGTTATCATCAAATACCACTTTATTTAAGATTTTTATACTATCATAATTTTTTAATTTAAAATCATTTTCAAGCAACACATTATCCTCATATACACTGTATTTATCTGTATCTACGGCGCCAAAATCTGCTATATGTTCTATCGCCATATCTGTTTTTCCAAATTTTCTCTTTCCAGTTGTAACTACTGCCCTATATTCCTTATACTTATTAAATAAATGTATTTCTAACAGTTCTTTTCCTTCAAGCATATTCTCAATAACATTCTTTTCCATATACTCCTGAAAAATCACATTCTGCCTTGTATATGCAAGTACAAATCCTTTCTCCGGTGCCTCATCTGTTTTGACCAGTTCCTTATAAATCATTTCGCTACCTCCTGTCTTTTAACAACGCAAGTTCTTTTAAACAGTCTTCTCTTGAAATATTCCCTCCGTATTGTATTTCTCCATTTTTTTCAAATATTCCTCTTCCAACTGCAGTTTGACCTCCAATTGCAATATATCCCTGACATATTTCTTCTATTGCAAGAATTACCGCCCCCATAAGAGCCACACTTGCATAATCATCAAAATCATTATCCTTGCTTAGATTTCTCACCAGTATTTCTAATTCTGTTTCTCCTCCAAAATATGATATTTCCGAGTACAGTGCTCCATCAACCGTAGAGGCATCAAACCTATTTACCCTGTTTCTGCTTATCGGCAACATTGTCGAACCCCTTAAAACACTTTCTTTTATTATTATATTTGACTGATGTGCTTTATCATTAACCTTGTCCACATAACCAAACCAACTTTTTATCTTTGTATCTGTCTCACTTATACCCAGAGCTCTCAATATATCTTTTATTCCAGCACGTATTGCTCCATTCCAACTTGTCCCCGGAATAACCGGTAATCTCTCTCCATCTTCTCCTTTTGCCGTAATATGTTCATAATCAGCTTCATTTGGCTTTGTAGAATACTTCCTAATACTTATCCCACCTTGAAGTCTAAGCGGTATTTTTATTGAAAAATATTTTCCTGTCTGATATGTATCATTTTTCCAATCGTCCCATCTATTCTTTTCATCTGAAACAGCACCCTTTTTGCAATACTCAATCCACTCAGACACATTGTTTTTATCAAATTCATAAAGATAAACATCCGTTACTTTAATCCATCCAAAACCTCTGTTTTTCTTTGAACCCAGCCGTATATCCCCTGAATTTAATCCATACAATATTTGTGCTGTTTCATTTAACGCATTGTCTCTATCGTCATCATCTTCTCTTACAATTCTCTCTATTTTTAACTCTGAAGTTTTACCTGCCTCAATTATTTCATAATCGAATTTATTTTCTACAGTCTTATTTTCATTTAAACTTACTCCGTCCCTTACAGAAACAGTTGTATCATCAAAGTAAACATCTGATATAAATACACTACTCATGCTTCCTTCATCAATCTCACTGCTTCCATCCTTATTTTTTGACGAGTATCCAAAACTACACTTTTTCGTTTTTTTGCAATCAAGAAAATTTCTAAATGCTCCTGCAAGCGCTGTTCCCGGAATAAAAATTTTTCCTTGTGAATTTTTAAGTACATCTGAATCTGTATACTCTTTCTCACCATTTGATATTGCAAGAGGAGTTTCCATTCTTATTTTAGCATTTATATAATATCGTTTTATAATTTTTCCCATAATATTTCAAACCTCCTCTTTCATTACATTTCCCTTTTTTCCTTCTGTCTTACAGCATATTTTATCTGTATGAGAAGTTCACGTACACAATATAATTTCCAATATTCTATATCATATTCATAATTTGATATTTTATAGTTTACCTGAAATTTCTCCACTAAATTTTCAATAGACAATTCTGCATTAGTACCTGATATAATATGTAAAATTTTTTCTGCTTTTGCTGCTTTTTTTCTCTTATTTTCATTCTTTGATGCATATCTTTCTTTACATGTATTTTCAACTTCATCCACGCCGCTGCTCTCTTTTACCATTATCATCATATTACTTACTGTAGCTTTCCATGAACTATCCACATTCAAATGTTCATTCACATATATTGATGTACTATATCTTATAAAATCCTTAAATAATTTATTTGAAATTTTCTGCATTAACTTACTTTCTGAAATATCAAAAATAGCTTTTTCTGAATCAGATTTTTCTTTAGCCATATATTTACAGCAGTAATTTCCCGTTTCGGAAAATTCTTTTACCTCAATTTCTCCAAAACCTTCCGTATTTCTCTCTCCAATCCAAAGCTGCCCCGTCCTTATCCTCTGCTTGTTATCATTTTTTATTCTCACAATAAGGACAGTTCCCTTATCAAAGGTACCTACTGTAGGTTTTCTGCACCCCCATGTAACATTATAGCCTCCTGCAACTGATATATTTATATATTTTGTTATATTGGCATTGTTTGAATCTTGATATTCTTTGTCTATCACTGCTGCAAAAACTTCTTTCTTTAAATCTTCTGCTTCTTTGTCAAGGTCAATAGCCTGTAAAAGTTCCTTAATAGCTTCAGCACCCATACCTACTCTAAAGTTGTTGCCGTAAGTATCGTAAGCTTCTCTGTATTCCTGTTCAGAAATAATCTGCTTATAAACAAGATTTGATTCACCACTATCAAGAACGATGTAATTTGCAAAGTAAAGAACCTTTTCAAGGGCCTTTGGACTAATACCAAGAATGATACCCATTCTACTTGGGATACCCTTGAAATACCATATATGGCTCACAGGAGCCGCGAGAGTAATGTGACCCATTCTCTCGCGTCTTACCTTGCTCTTAGTTACTTCAACGCCACAACGCTCACAAACAATGCCCTTGTGTCTAATTCTCTTATATTTACCACAATGACATTCCCAGTCCTTTGTTGGTCCGAAAATTCTTTCACAGAATAAACCATCTCTTTCAGGCTTTAAAGTTCTGTAGTTAATAGTTTCAGGCTTTTTTACTTCGCCATGAGACCACTGAAGAATTTTTTCAGGAGAAGCTAAACCGATTTTTATTGAATCAAAAACTATACCCTGTTCAGTATTATCACTCATTGGATATTTCTCCTTTCTTACTTATCACTATCATCAGCATCTAAAAATTTGTTTAAATCTTCAAATTCCTTGAGCATATCTGCTTCTTCAAGGACATCTTCATCGCTGATAACAAAATCATCATCACTATCTTCTTCGTCTACATCAATATCATCTAAATCAATGTCGCCGAGTACATTTTCAAGAGAAACCTTACCGTCATTCTTGTTTTCTTCTTCAACATCACTTTCAACACCTTCAATATTTACATTAATATTGAAATCGTCTACATCGTCAATGCTTTCCTGAATTTCAACTTCAGTATTATCTTCTCTTAAAATCTTAATATCAAGACCTAATGCCTGTAATTCCTTTAAGAGAACCTTGAAAGATTCTGGAACACCAGGTTCAGGTATATTTTCGTCTTTAACAATAGCTTCATATGTCTTAACACGACCTACAATATCATCAGACTTAACTGTTAATATTTCCTGTAATGTGTAAGATGCACCATATGCCTCTAATGCCCAAACTTCCATTTCACCAAATCTCTGACCACCGAACTGAGCTTTACCACCAAGTGGCTGCTGAGTTACAAGTGAGTAAGGACCAGTTGAACGAGCGTGAATCTTATCGTCTACAAGGTGGTGGAGCTTGAGGTAGTGCATGAAACCAATAGTTGTTGGGTTATCAAATTCTTCGCCTGTACGACCGTCACGAAGTTTAACTCTACCTGTATGGTCAATAGGAACGCCTCTCCATTCATCTCTGTGGTCAAGGTGGTTACCTAAGTATTCAAGAACTTCTGGCTTGAGTGTTTCAGCCCACTTGTCCTTAAATTCTTCCCAAGACTTGTTAGCATAATCGTTTGCCATATCAAGGGACTGCATAATATCTTCTTCGTTTGCACCTTCGAATACTGGAGTAGAAACCTTCCAGCCAAGGGCATTACTTGCAAGACCTAAGTGGATTTCAAGTACCTGACCAATGTTCATTCGAGAAGGTACACCCAATGGGTTAAGAACGATGTCAAGTGGACGACCATTTGGTAAGTATGGCATATCTTCAACAGGTAAAACTCTTGAAACTACACCCTTGTTACCATGACGACCGGCCATCTTATCGCCAACGGAAATCTTTCTCTTCTGAGCAATATATACTCTTACATTCTGATTTACGCCAGGAGCAAGTTCGTCACCATTTTCTCTAGTAAATACCTTAACATCAACAACGATACCACCAGCACCATGAGGTACTCTTAATGAAGTATCTCTAACTTCTCTTGCCTTTTCGCCGAAGATAGCTCTAAGAAGTCTTTCTTCTGCTGTTAATTCAGTTTCACCCTTTGGTGTAACCTTACCAACAAGAATATCGTTAGGTGAAACTTCTGCACCAATACGGATAATACCTGTTTCATCAAGGTCCTTAAGAGCGTCATCACCTACATTAGGGATGTCTCTTGTAATTTCTTCATCACCAAGCTTAGTATTTCTAGCTTCTGATTCATATTCTTCAATATGGATAGATGTATAAACATCGTCCATAACAAGTCTTTCACTTAAAAGTACGGCATCTTCGTAGTTGTAACCTTCCCAAGTCATGAAACCGATAAGTGGGTTCTTACCAAGGGCAAGTTCGCCGTTCTTAGTAGAAGGACCATCAGCAATAATCTGACCCTTCTTAATGCTATCGCCTTTGTTTACGATAGGTCTCTGGTTTACACAGTTAGACTGGTTAGAACGCTTAAATTTAAGAAGTTCGTATACCTGTCTTCTGTCATCACTATTTTTAACAACAATCTTAGCTGCATCTACGGCTTCAACAACACCGTCTTGTTCAGCAACAACAACATCGCCTGAGTCCTTAGCAGCCTTCATTTCCATACCTGTACCTACAACTGCTGAATCAGTAGTAAGAAGTGGAACAGCCTGACGCTGCATGTTGGAACCCATGAGGGCTCTTGTTACGTCATCGTTCTGTAAGAAAGGAATAAGGGCTGTGGCTACAGATACAAGCTGACGAGGAGATACATCCATCAAGTCAACATTTACTGGAGCAACCTGTACATTTTCTTCGCCATCTCGACAAGTAACCTTATCGTGAACGAAATGGTTATTTTCGTCTAATGGTTCGTTTGCCTGAGCAATAATGTATTTTTCTTCTTCATCAGCTGTTACATAAATAACATTTTCAGTAACAACAGGAACTTCACCAGATTTATCTACAATTCTGTATGGAGCTTCGATGAAACCATATTTATTAATCTTTGCATAACAAGCAAGAGAGTTAATAAGACCGATGTTAGGACCTTCAGGAGTTTCGATAGGACACATTCTACCATAGTGTGATGAATGTACATCTCGAACTTCGAAACCGGCTCTATCTCTTGATAAACCACCAGGACCTAAGGCAGAAAGTCTTCTCTTGTGAGTTAATTCACTAAGAGGGTTATTCTGGTCCATAAACTGTGATAACTGAGAACTACCAAAGAATTCCTTAATAGCTGCAGTAACTGGTTTAATATTAATAAGAGATTGTGGAACAATAGAATCGTGGTCCTGAGTTGTCATTCTTTCTCTTACAACTCTTTCCATTCTTGAAATACCAATTCTGAACTGGTTCTGTAAAAGTTCGCCAACGGCTCTGATTCTTCTATTGCCAAGGTGGTCAATATCATCTCTTGTACCGATACCGTAGTCAAGGTGGATACAGTAGTTAATAGAAGCCATAATATCTTCCATAGTAATATGCTTTGGAACAAGTTCGTGCATATTTGCCTTAACTGCTGCCTTAAAGCTATCAGCATCATCATTTGCTTCAAGAATATTCATAAGCACAGGAAGGTAAACCTTTTCTTCAATGCCTAAATCTTCTTTAGTAAGACCAAACTGTTCGATGTAACCGTCAATATCAACTGCAAGGTTAGAAAGAACCTTAGTTGTTTTGCCTTCTTCGATTTCGTCAATTCTTACTGTAACAGATGGAGCACCTGCGTTCTGAATCTTATCACAAAGTTCATCAGTAAGCTTAGTACCTGCTTCACAAATAACTTCGCCAGTCATTGGGTCTGCTACATCTTCAGCAAGAATATAGCCAGAAACTCTGTTCTTTAAGAGAAGCTTTTTGTTGAACTTATAACGACCAACATGAGCAAGGTCATATCTCTTAGGGTCATAGAACATATTGTTTAAAAGCTGCTGACTTGAATCTACTGTAGGTGGTTCGCCTGGACGAATCTTCTTGTAGATTTCAATAAGACCTTCTTCATAGCTGTCAGTAGGGTCTTTTTCAAGAGTAGCCATAATCTTTGGTTCTTCACCAAATAAATCAATAATATCCTGCTTATTACCAATACCTAAAGCACGAATAAGAACTGTTACAGGAACTTTTCTTGTTCTATCTACTCTTACAGAGAATACATCGTTTGAATCTGTTTCGTATTCAAGCCAAGCACCTCTGTTAGGGATTACAGTTGAAGTAAGAAGATTCTTACCAACCTTATCCTTAGCTATATCATAGTAAATACCAGGAGAACGAACAAGCTGGCTGACAATAACTCTTTCGGCACCGTTAATAACGAATGTACCTGTATCTGTCATAATAGGGAAATCACCCATGAAGATTTCCTGTTCTCTGATTTCGTCAATTTCCTTATTACGAAGTCTTACCTTAACTCTGATAGGTGCTGAGTATGTTGCATCTCTGTCTTTACATTCAGAAATAGACCACTTAGCATTTTCCTTGTCAAAGGTAAAGTCCACAAACTCAAGAATTAAATTACCGCTATAGTCGGTAATAGGTGAAATATCGTCAAATACTTCATACAGGCCCTCTTCCAAAAACCATTTGTAGCTGTCAGTCTGTAACGCCAGTAAGTCAGGCATATCGAGTACTTCTTTTACTCTGGCATAACTCATACGCATTGCGTCGCCATAATAGACTGGGCGTATTCTGTTCTTTTCCATTGGCATTTTCACTCCTTATAAATTTTTATAGAAACTTTTCTATATGTTATCTTTCCTTAAAGGTAAATTGTAAACATCAATTCATTTTATTCACAAAATATTTACAAAAATCTATTGATTTTTTAAATCATTAATGCTATAATAATTTCAATCTGATATTTAGATTACCTTATTAGGTGCAATTCAATATTGTATCATTTTTAAAGCCCTTTGTCAAGGGAGTTGTAGGCAAAATCTGTGTGTTTTGTCTTATTTTTTTGTTCTATGTTTTTAGCCTTTTCACTTTTGCGAAAGGGCTTTTTTGTTTTTATGTAAATATTATTCTTTAAACTATAATTTTCTCTATATTTTTATTTTCTTTATTATAGAAGAAACTGTCTATTTTTTCAATTTTGTCACGAAATGTCACGGTGTTGGCATTATAATATACCCGTAAAATGTGTTAATTGTTTTACACTATCCAAAAAATGAATAATGAAAATGGTTTTCCTGCAAAATCAACAGTTTTAAATTTGTTAAATTTAGATATACCAATTTTGGTTTTATTGTGGTATAATAAACTGAATTTTAGTAAGCAAAAACAATTTATACACTTATCCACAGGTTGTGGATAACTTTGTGTACAACTGTTTATAAATATGTTAATTATATGTGAGTTATTCACAATGATATATTAAATTACTGGTCTTTCCAGACTTATCCACATAAGTTGATAACCTATGATAAAATATACTTGTTAATTATTGTCAACATATTTATTAACAAATTAGAGAAAGGACACATTATGAAATCCATACAGGAATATTGGGACCAAACTCTGCAATGTATGCAGCACGAATTGAATGTATCTGAAATAAAAATAAATGCTTTCTTCCGTTCAATAAAGCCAGTTGATGTAAAAGGTGATACCCTTATTCTCTCTGTTGATATAGGTTTTTACAAGGAAACTATAAAGAAAACTTTTGATTCTAGCCTTAAAGAGGCTTTGACTATTGTTTTTGGCAAGCCTATGAACTATAGAATTTTTACTGAGGCAGAGCTTGAAACTGCTAAGTTTGATGAAATAGAAGAAAAGCCAGTTAAAGAAGAAGTAGAGGATATGACTGGCAACAAAAGCTATGTGCGTGAAAATGGACTTAAAACAAACTATGAATTTGATAATTATATAGTAGGTTCTTCCAATAATTTCGCCTATGCTGCTGCTGTTGGTGTAGCTGAAAACCCAGGTACAGAATATAATCCTTTGTTTCTCTATGGTGGTGCAGGTCTTGGTAAAACCCATCTTATGCACGCCATTGGAAACTATTATTATAGAGAACAGCCTGAAGCTAAAATACTCTATGTTTCTTGTGAAGCCTTTACAAACGAGCTTATAAAGGCTATTCAGGAAAAAAAGACTATTGAATTTAAGGAAAAATATAGAAGACTTGATATGCTTTTAATTGATGATGTTCAGTTTTTAGCAGGTAAAGAAAGTGTTCAGGAAGAATTTTTCCATACTTTCAATGACCTTGTAAATGCAAATAAGCAAATTGTAATTTGCTCTGATAGAAAGCCTAATGAAATCGCTACTCTTACAGACAGACTTGTATCCCGTATGCAGTCTGGTATTATAGCTGATATTACTTTCCCTAGTTATGAAACTAGAGCCGCTATTTTGCAGAAAAAGGCTGAACAAATGGGTGTGTTTATACCTGATGATGTTATTGCTCTTATTGCTAATAGCTCTCAATCTAATATTAGAGAAATGGAAGGTCTTTTAAAGAAGGTTGAGGCATATTCTAAGTTTACTAATAAGGAAATAAACCTTGAACTTGCTGAGGAGGCTTTAAAAGATGTTTTAGAGTCTAATAAGCCTAATATTACTGTTGAGTATATACAGGAAATTGTAGCTGATTATTACAAAACTTCAACTTCTGAACTTTGCTCAAAGAGAAGAACTCAGCCTTTAGCTACTTATAGACAGCTTGCTATGTACCTTTGCCGTAAGTATTTAGAGGACTCTCTTGCTGTTATTGGTGGTAAGTTTGGTGGTCGTGACCATACTACTGTTATGCACAGCTGTGATAAGATTACTGCTATGCTTGAATCTGATGATAAATTAAATCAGGATTTATTTGTAATTGATAAGCGTATTAAAGGCTAATTTTTTAATATAAAACCATAAAGTAAAATTCCATATTTTTGATGAAGGAATTTTAGTATTATATTTCATTTTTGTTTTTGGATAGCTTTTTACACATTTTTTAAAGGTTGAAAAAAATTTTTATAGGAAATGTGTAATTAAAGTTGTCCATATATTTTCACATTTCGATGTGGAAAAGTGGCTAACTTCTTGTGGATTGTTGTGTGTAAAAATTTGACATTTTTTTGCCTTGTTAAAAAGTTAATAACAGGGTATAAAATTGAGGAGTTATACACATAGATATACACAGGAAAAATCTAGGTAAAAACTGGGGTTGATGGGGTTTTCAATGTTATCCACCGCCCCTACTACTACTTCTACTACTTTTTTATATATTTATTGTTTATATATCCATTCATTAGGTTGGGTGGGTGTGTATATTTGTGTAGCTTTTCGCTATTTTTTAATTTTGTTGTTATTTTCTTTTATTTTTTTATTACTTATTAACAGGAGATGTATTTATGAAATTAGAATGTTCTAAAAAATCTTTGCTTAATGCTATTAATATAGTTAGTAAAGCTGTATCTACTAGAAGTACATTGCCTATACTTAACTGTATTCTCCTTACAGGAGATAGAGAAGGCTTTAGACTTTTGGCTAGTGATAGAGAATTAAGTATTGAAACTGATAATATTGAATCTGATTTGTATGAAAAGGGTTCAGTAGCTATTGATGCTAAAATGTTTGCTGATATTATAAAAGCTTTACCTACTGAAATGGTTACTTTAACTGTTGATGAAAAAAATGTTTGTCATATTAAATCTGGTAAGTCTGAATTTACTATTAATGGTCAGCCTGCTGAACAGTTCCCTGAAGTTCCAGTTGTAAATAAGAGAGAAAATATCGTTTTAAAGTCTGCTGATATTAAAAATATGATTAAACAGACTATTTTTTCTGTTGCAACTGATGAAAGTAAGCCTATTTTAACTGGTGAACTTTTTAAGTTTGATGAAAATTGCTTTAATGCTGTAGCTATTGACGGCTTTAGAGTAAGCTGGAGAAAAACTGTTTGCGAATATGACGGCTATACTGAAATGGTTGTTCCATCTAAGACACTTAACGAGCTTGCTAGACTTTTATCTGATGATGAAAATGAAAAAGCTACTATTTATTATTCTTCTAGCTATATTCTTTTTGAAATTAAGGGCTGTACTATTGTTTCAAGACTTTTAGACGGCGAATTTTTAAATTATGAAAACTTATTTGTAGAAAATAGTCCAGTAAAATTGACTGCTAACACTCACGAACTTTTAAGTGCCTTTGAAAGAGCTACTATTGTTTCTGAGGATAATAAGAAAACTCCTGTTATATTGACTATAAAGGAAAATAATTTGAATATCAGAACTACTACTGACAGAGGTTTGGTGAATGAAGATGTGCCTATTACTCTTGATGGGGAAGAACTTGTAATTACATTTAATGCTAGATACATTATTGATATTCTCAAAGTTGTTGAGGAAGAATATGTAACAATGAACTTTAATACTAACAAGAGTCCTTGTATTGTAACAGGTGTTACTAATCACGATTATAAGTACCTTGTATTACCTATTAATCCTAGATAGTTTTTAGAATAAATGTTTGAAAATAGTTGTTTTTGAATAGCAAAAAATCTGTACTAATTGAAACATAGTTTCGGTTTTGGGCTCTTTTATGTAAGGAGATTAATTATGAATGTATATATTAAAGATAATTTTATAAAATTGCAACAGGCACTTAAATTGGCTGGATTTGTTGACCAAGGTTCTGATGCTAAAATGCTTATACAAGACGGTTATGTAAAGGTAAATGGTGCTGTATGCACTATGAGAGGTAAAAAACTTGTAGCTGGAGATAAGGTAGAGATGGACGGCGAAAGTTTTATTATTGCTGAAAAATAATATTTTTAAGTGTATATTGTTTATTAGAAAAGTCTGTTTTGTAACAGGCTTTTTTAAGCTGATTTTTTAGGAGATTTTTTATGAAGGTAGACAGATTGTGTTTGAAAAATTATAGAAATATTGATTTAGTAGATATTGAATTTTCTCCTTATGTAAATATACTTTACGGAGATAACGCACAGGGAAAAACCAATATTTTAGAGTCCCTTTTTATGTGTGCTACTGGTAGAAGTCAGAGAACAAGAAATGACAAAGAATTAATACAGTTTAACAATCAATCTGCCCATATTAGCTGTTATGTAAGTAAAGAAAATTATCAAGATAAAATTGATATACATTTAAAAAATGGAGAGAAAAAGGGTATTGCTGTAAACAGTATTCCTATTAGAAGATTAGGGGATTTATTTGGCACAATAAATATTGTGCTTTTTTCTCCTGAGGACTTAATGCTTGTAAAAGAAGGACCAGCTCTTAGAAGAAGATATATGGATATAGAGCTTTGTCAGTTAAGCAAGGTCTATTATTTTAATTTACAAAAATACTATAAGATACTAAAAGAACGAAATACACTTTTAAAGAAAATGGCAAAAAATGGCTCATTATTAGAAGATACCCTAGATGTGTGGGACAAGCAACTTTGTGCTTATGGCACAAAGTTAGCGGAAGAACGAAAAAGTTTTATTGAAGATTTGAACTTGAAAGCCGAGAAGATACACGGAGATATTTCAGCAAATAAAGAAAGTTTGAAAATAGAATATAAAGAATCTGTAGACTATAGTAACTTTTATGAAAAAATGGTCAAAAACAGAGATAAGGATATTTTTTATGGAAATACCTGTGTTGGTATACATAAAGATGATATGGTTTTTTATATAAACGGCAATAATGCCAGAGATTATGCCTCACAGGGACAGCAGAGAACAATATGCCTTAGCCTAAAAATGGCGGAAGTAGAACTTATAAATGAAAAGACAGGAGCATATCCTGTACTTTTACTTGATGATGTATTATCTGAACTGGATAAAAATAGACAGGATTATATACTGAAAAGCATAAATAATATACAAACTATTATTACCTGTACAGGTCTTGATGAAATCACCAGAAATATAGGCGATAAAATAAAAATATTTAGGGTTAAAGAGGGAAAAATCCTTTAAATTTTGGTTGAATTGTGGTATAATAGAGGGGTATAGATAAAGGTAAGTTAATGAAATTTAAACTAAAAAACTATATTTTAGAGAATATTTAGTTTTTCTACTTTTAAATTTGGAGTATTTTCAATGACTAAGTGTCTTGATATACATTTTAAATTTCTGCTTGCCCAGTTGGAGGAATAAAAATGGCACAACAGGATTACAATGAAAATCAAATACAGATACTTGAGGGTCTTGAGGCTGTAAGAGTTCGCCCTGGTATGTATATTGGTTCTACCTCTATTAGAGGTCTTCATCATTGTGTTTATGAAATCGTGGACAATGCTGTAGATGAGGCACTTGCAGGCTATTGTACAGACATTGAAATAACAATAAACCCTGATGATACTGTAACTGTATTTGATAATGGTCGAGGAATACCAGTAGGTATTCATCCGCAAAAGGGAATACCTGCCGTAGAGGTAGTATTCACAATTCTTCATGCCGGTGGTAAGTTCGGTGGTGGAGGATACAAGGTTTCTGGTGGTCTTCACGGTGTAGGTGCATCTGTTGTAAATGCTTTAAGTGAATGGCTTGTAGTTGATATTTATCACGATGGTAATATTTACAGACAGCATTATGCAAGAGGTAAGGTGCAGGATAAATTGACTATTGTTGGTCAATGTCCAAAGGAACAGACTGGTACTAAAATTACATTTAAGCCAGATGCTGAAATATTTGAAGAAACACATTTTGATTATGCTACTTTAAGAGAACATTTTCAGGAAACAGCTTTCCTTACTAAGGGTGTAAAGATTATTTTCAAAGACGAAAGAGAAGGTCAGCAGGCTGAAAATGTGTTCCACTATGAAGGTGGTATTCGTGAGTTTGTAGAGCATATAAACAAAACTAGAGAGACTTCATACGATGAAATATTCTACTGCGAGGGTATGAAAGATGATATTTCTGTTGAAGTTGCTTTCCAGCATTATGACGGATATAACGAAGTTAATTTTTCTTATGTAAATAATATCAATACTGTAGACGGTGGTACTCATGTAATGGGCTTTAGAAGTGCTCTTACAAAGACTATTAATGACTATGGCCGTAAATTTGGTCTTTTAAAGGCTAGTGACAAAAATCTTACTGGTGAAGATATAAGAGAAGGTCTTACTTCTGTTATTAGTGTTAAAATTCCAGACCCACAGTTTGAAGGTCAGACAAAGGGTAAACTTGGTACAAGTGAGGCAACAAGTGCTGTTGCAACTGTATTAAGCGAAAAGTTGGAATACTTCCTTGAGGAAAATCCTACAATAGCAAAGGCTATTTTTGAAAAGTCTATAGTTGCATCAAGAGCCAGAGAGGCAGCTAGAAAGGCTAGAGAACTTGTAAGAAGAAAATCTCCTCTTGAATCAGGTAGACTCCCTGGTAAATTAACAGATTGTTCATCTAATGACCCATCTGAAAGCGAAATTTACATCGTAGAGGGTAATTCTGCCGGCGGTTCTGCCGTTGGTGCAAGAAACCCTAGAGTACAGGCTGTATTGCCTTTAAGAGGTAAAATATTAAATGTAGAAAAGGCAAGACTTGACAGAATACTTGGTAATGAAGAAATTAGAGCTATGATAACAGCCTTTGGTACTGGTATTCACGAAGATTTTGATATATCTAAACTTAGATACCACAAAATTATTCTTATGACCGATGCCGATGTTGATGGTGCTCATATTGCAACATTACTTTTGACATTTATATTTAGATTTATGCCTGACCTTATTAAAGAGGGTTATGTGTACTTAGCACAACCACCACTTTATAAGTTAGAGAAAAACAGAAAAGCCTACTATGCTTATTCAGATGAAGAAAGAGATAGTATTATTTCTGAAATTGGTTCTGACGGTATGAGTCCTATTCAGAGATATAAGGGTCTTGGTGAAATGGACCCTGAACAGCTTTGGGACACTACTATGAACCCAGAAAATCGTATTCTTGTAAAGGTTACTATTGACGATGCCAGAGTGGCAGATGCAATTTTTGACCAGCTTATGGGCGATAATGTTGAGCCTAGACGCGAATTTATACAGGAAAACGCAAAATATGTTACTAATCTTGATGTTTAGTATACAGTAAAGGATTGAAATTATGGATGAAAACAATTTAACCTATGATAAAATTGTAGATGTTGAAATATCTGACAAAATGAAAAGTGCATACATAGACTATGCAATGAGTGTTATTGTATCAAGAGCTTTACCAGATGTCAGAGATGGTTTAAAGCCTGTTCATAGACGAATTTTGTTTGATATGAATGAACTCCACCTTGACCCATCAAAGGGCTACAAGAAGTCTGCTCGTATTGTCGGTGATACAATGGGTAAATATCACCCTCATGGTGATTCATCAATATACGATGCTTTAGTTCGTCTTGCTCAGGATTTCTCTATGAGATACCCTCTTGTTGATGGTCATGGTAACTTTGGTTCAATTGATGGTTTTCAGGCTGCGGCTTCAAGATATACAGAAGCTAAAATGGCTAAAATCACAGTTGAAATGCTTAGAGATATTGATAAAAATACTGTTGATTTTATGGACAACTATGATGGTGAGTATAAAGAACCTACTGTACTTCCATCAAGATTTCCAAACCTTCTTGTAAATGGTTCAAATGGTATTGCCGTAGGTATGGCAACTAATATACCACCACATAACCTTACAGAAGTAATCAATGCTGCTGTCAAAATGATTGACAACAAAATTGAAGAAAACAGAGATACAGAAATTGATGAAATAATGGACATTATAAAAGGTCCGGACTTCCCAACAGGTGCTAATATCTTAGGTAGAGCAGGTATTGAATCTGCTTACA
>ERZ773269.1234-NODE-1234-length-25374-cov-7.387891_pt1 | contig 25374 bp, 18 predicted proteins | sample MGYA00511958_ERZ773269 | MGnify/ENA primary metagenome ERZ773269 (study PRJEB29015, sample SAMEA2737761) | human gut metagenome | biome: human gut; feature: human-associated habitat; material: faeces | place: China | collected 2012 ... | reverse complement strand
GGAGGGAGATGGCGCTGCAAGCGACAGAGGGAGGATGGCCCTTGGCAGGCCGGGCAACGGCACCGGAATGCCTGGATATAAGCGAACGAAAAAGAGAGGGCCCTGTTACAGAGGGGAGGCTATCAAATGACAGCAGGAAAGGCGATAGAGACGGCGGACGCGCTGCGGCCAAACAACAGCTTTGACCGGGAGCTGAAAATTTTATGGCTGCGGCAGAGTGACGCGGCACTGCGGCGGGCAGTGGTGAGCCGGAGCGACACCACAGACTTTGACGACGTTGGGGCAGATGTGCTGTACGACCCGGAGCAGGAGCTGCTGCGGCAGGACGCCCAGCTGCTGGCCCCGGAGCCCTATGACGACTATTACCCGCACTACCTGTGCGCCCAGATGGATGCAGCCCTGGGCGAGACAGAGCGGTATGCCAACGAGATGCAGCTGGCGAACACGGCACAGCAGGGCTTTGCGGTGTGGTGCCGCCAGCACTACCTGCCCAAGATGGCAACGAAATGGAGGTACTGAGATGAACCTGCCAAGCCTGTACAGCTTACAAAGCGGGCGGAGCATCCTGACGGCCTTTGGCGGGCTGAACGAGAGCTACGCCTGCGGGGAGGCGGAGTTTACCGAGGAGATGAATTTTTCCAGCCAGGGATACCCGGCGTTACAGACCCGGAACCCCCGGCGGAAGCTGGGAGCACTGGCCAACTGCAACGGAATGTATCACCTGAACGGGCGGCTGACCTGCACCGGAACCACCCTGACCTATGTGCAGGACGACGTGGACGGCAGCGCCGGGACCCCCTATTTTGAGCTGACCGATGCGGTGACAGACACGGCAAAGATCATGGTGGGGATGGGCACCCAAATCCTCATCTGGCCGGACGCCAAGAGCTTTGACACCAAGACCGGAAAACTGGAAGACCTGGGAGCCAGCTGGGCCCAGGGCGAGGGGACGGTGGAGGTGAGCCCCTGCGACGCAGGCGGCAAGACCTACGAGGTGGAAGAGTACGGGGCCAAGGAGCCGGAAGAACCAAAAGACGGGCTGCTGTTTTTGAAAGTGAACGATGAGGCCACCCCCTGGGCCTATGTGAGCGTGCTGGAACAGTACGACGCCAAGATGGAGAAGTGGGTGGAGATCAAGCTGGATCATGTACGGCTGACGATGCCGGGGCTGGCTGCCGCAGGGTTTAAGAAAGGCGACACCATGACCGTGAGCGGTATCCCGGACAAGGTGGAAACGTACCTGGCCGGGAATGTGAACGGCGAGATGAACATTGAGCAGCTGGACGGGGACAGTGTGGTGGTGACAGGTGTGCCCGCGCAGGAGAGCAAGGCCTATTTTGGAACGTTTGCCATCACGGCGGAGAGGACGAAGTGGACAAGCCTGGATAGCAGCGAGGCGAAGACCTTTGAGGGGGCTGCCGCAGCAGCGCAGCGGCGGGTGCCGGAACTGGAATATGTGACCGAGAATGCAAACCGGGTATGGGGCTGCAACTCCAAGGAGAACATCATTTACAGCTGCAAGCAGGGCGACCCGACCAACTGGTACTGCTACAACGGCATAGCCTCCGACAGCTACGCGGTGACGGTGGGCAGCGAGGGCGGCTTTACCGGGGCGGCCACCTGCATGGGATATGTGCTGTTTTTTAAAGAGAACACGATCCACAAAATCTATGGCAGCCGCCCGGCGGACTATCAGGTGGTGAGCACCCAGTGCCGAGGTGTGGCAAAGGGAGCAAGCCGGAGCCTGAGCGTGATCAACGAAACGCTGTACTACCTGAGCTGCGAGGGCGTGATGGCCTGGGACGGGAGCCTGCCGGTGAACGTTTCCACTATGCTGGACCGCACGAGCCTGATGAACGCACGGTATGCGGCAGGGGCAGCGCTGGATGCGCGGTACTACCTGTACACCCGGGTGCCGCAGGCCACCGGGACCCGGGCACGGCTGCTAGTGTACGACACGGAGCGGAAGCTGTGGCATGAAGAGGACACCGGCGACGGGCAGAAAACGGCCGGCTGGGAAATGTGCTCCACCCGGCAGCAGCTTTACCTGTGGGACGGGGAGGCGCTGTGGGCTGCGGAACCGGACCGGGAGAGCGACCGGGAGACCGACGAGGCCCAGGCAGCGGTGGAGAAAAAAGTGGACTTTACGGCCACGACAGGAGACATTGGGCTGACGGGCCCGGACGACAAGTATGTGAGCCGGGTGACGCTGCGGGTGGACGCGCTGGCCTACAGCGTAGTACGGGTACAGGCTAGCTATGACGGCGGGGCTTGGGAGACGCTGGGAGACGCGGCAGTGCTGAACCGCTGGGTGCGGGTGAATCTGCCATTTGTGCCTGCCCGGCACGACACCCTGCGGCTGCGCATTTCCGGCACCGGGCAGATCGCGGTGCGGAGCATTGCATTTACTTTTGCGGCCAGCCGGGGCAACCGGGTGGCGGGAGCGTAACCTCTCAGTCTGCTGCGCAGACAGCTCCCCTAACAGGAAAGACTCCCTCCGGCCGGAGGGAGATGGCGCTGCAAGCGACAGAGGGAGGATGGCCCTTGGCAGATAGGGCCACGGAACCAGGCCGCTTGGGTATAAGCGGCCGCAGGAGTGTGGGCCCTGCGGTGTGACGCCAGAAAGGATGATGGATATGGCGGATATTACAAGGCTGGGAGAGATCAGTCTCCCGAAGTTGAGCGAGAACATGGCACCGGAAGACCGGCGGGCCATCAACAACTACCTGATGCAGCTGCGGGATCAGACCATGTACATGCTGCGGAACCTGGACGAGAGTAATTTTTCGGATGCCATGCGGGACAAGCTGACGGCCATGGGGTTGAAAGGAGATTAAAATGGCGAATAGATACAGCAGCCGGGTGGAGCAGGCCCGGTACAACCTGGATCAGCTGGAGGCAAATAAGCCGGGGGACTATGAGAGCCAGTACAAAAACCAGATCGACGGGGTACAGAGCAAGCTGAACGACATGAACAAGAACGGGTTCAGCTACGACTACACCAAGGATATGGCCTACCAGCAGTACAAGAACCGCTACACCCGGGGCGCGGAGCTGGCCAGCGAGGACGCCACGGCCCAGGCAGCGGCCCGCAGCGGCGGCTACGGCAACAGCTGGGGCACCAGCAGCGGGCAGACCGCCTACCAGAACACCATGAACGGGCTGGCAAGCGTGGCGGACAGCCTGTACAGCCAGGCCTACAACGAATACAACACCAAGAAGAGCGACCTGAGCAACCAGCTGGGAACGCTGCAGAAGCAGGACGAGCTGGCGCGGCAGGAATGGCAGACCAACGTGGACAAGTACTACAATGACCTGAGCTATGCGCAGAACGAATACAACAGCGCTGTGAACGCCTACCAGCAGGAGCGCTCGAGCAAGCGGGGATTCTGGGGCAGCGTGCTGGCGGGTGCAGCCATGCTGCTGCCGTGGATACTGTAAGGAGGATGTAAAATATGGCGATTGGAAGCAGCAAACGGAGAATGAACGCGGCAGAGGACGCTGAGAGACAGTGGGCGGCCAACAGCCCGGCGGACTATGTGAACCAGAACAAAGAGGCCATGGATGCCGTGACCGGCCAGGTGGGCAGCGGCTTTGACTGGAACACCGCAGCGGACGCCTACCAGCAGTACCGCCAGCGGGCCACCCAGAGCGCCCAGGCGGCCGCAGACAATGCCAAGGCCAAAGCGGTCAACCTGGCAGGTGGGTATGGCTCCAGCTACGCAGACAGTGTGGCCGCCCAGAATCAGCGGCAGGCCCTGGCGGGCATTGACAACGCACTGCCAAGCCTGCGCAGCCAGGCGCTGGCCGAATACCAGGACAAGCAGAACAGCCTGCTGAACGCCCTGAGCGGGATGGCCACCACGGAGGGGCTGAACCGGGCAGCCTACGGGGCGAACCTGGCGAATTTCCAGAGCTGGCGGAATTACCTGGCCAACAAGAGCGAACAGGCCCGGAACGAATACGCCAGCGACAAGGAAAACCTGTGGGGCTGGGTAAAGAACATTGGCTCTGCGGCGCTGACGGCCTACGACGGATACAAAGGGTATACGGCCCAACAGCAGCAGGCCCAGGCGCAGGCCATCAACTACGCGGTGAGCCTGAAACAGCAGGGGGCTGATGATGCGGCCAAGGCGGTGCTGGAGGCCTACAAAGTAGACCCGGCGATCCTGGACAACTACACCGGACAGACGCCGATCACCTGGAAAGATCAGCTCTCGGGACTGGCTGCGGCCTCCAGCCTGATGGGCAGCGGCGACCAGGCGGGCGCGTACAGCTACCTGGACATTCTGGGAATGCCGCAGGACAGCATCGACAACTATGACACCGTTGCAAACCGGGCCTTTGAGGAGTACATGAACAAGCAGCTGCTGAGTAAATCCCTCTCGGCCAGTGGGAAGAGCAGCGGCTCTGGACGGAGTAGCGGCAGCTCCCGCAGTACGTCTGGCAGCAGCAAGAGCGGGAGCGGCTGGACCAACAGCCAGGTGCTGACAGCACTGGGCAAATACCAGTCTCTGAGTGACGATGATCCAACCAAGGCCATCTATGCCGACATCCTGGAAGAGGCCGGGATGCTGCCGCAGGGAACGGGAAGCAAGAGCGCCTATACCGCGCCAAGTGCCGGCGCTTTGACGAACCTGAACATGGGAAGCAAGTGGGCACTGCCGAGTACGACGACCACCACCAAGAACAGCAACCGGGATAATCTGGCCACGATGCTGGCGAAAAATTACGCCAAAAAAGGATATAGCGCCTGGGCCATCATGAACAACATGCACCAGAATGGCTATTCGGATGCAGAGATCGCGCGGGCACTGGAGAATGCGGGGGTGAATTAAATGGCATGGACAGCAGAAAAGGTTAAGGCAATGCGGGAGAGCAACCCTGCAAAAGCAACGGAGAGTGACGGCTGGACGGCAGAGAAAGTGCGGGCCATGCGCACCAAGACACCGACGGCGACTACGCCGAAAGCGAGTGTTGCCACCGTTGAGACCACGCCGAAACAGGAGAAGACGCCTCTGTATGCCGATGCCCTGGACAGCTATCGGACAGGCGGGGCAATGGCCCGACAGAGCCCGGCGGCAAAGTGGGGAAAACCTCTCAGTCTCGCTGACGCTCGCCAGCTCCCCTATCAGGGGAGCCCTTGGCAGGCCGGACAACAGCACCAGACCGCGCAGGCTGTGGGGAACGCAGAAGAGCGGGCCCTGCTGCCTTTGGCAGAGGGTACAGGCAGCATCTATGGGAGCCTGGCCCAGAAGCAGAAACAGTACAACGACCAGCACAGCCAAACGGATGAGTTTGATGCCATCAACCAGTGGCTGGACACGGGCGACAATAAGAATCTGGCCGATGCAGTGCGCCGTGTGGACAACACCCACGGGGTCTACACGGACAAAGACCTCATCACCAAGGGCGGCTGGACGCAGGAACAAATCGACACGGCCCGGCAGATGAACGCGGCGCTGGATGCCATTCCTGCCTGGAAGCGTGGCGTGCGGCGGACGGCCAACACCATTGGTGGTGTGGCAGATACGGTGGCAGCAGCGCCGTTCCTGGCCGGTGAATATGCGGTGCAGGCGGGCAAGAACCTTGCCCAGAGCGCGGCCAACCGGAAAGCACTGGAGGCGGAAGTGGCCAAGAGCCCCCGGGAGAAAAACCTGTATGAGCGGCTGATGGAGACCGACATGGAATACCAGCCGAAATACAGCACAGGTGACCTGTTGCAGCAGGGCTTCACGCGGGAAGAAATCGACAGCATGAAAGCCCGCATTGCCGGGACAGAAGTGCAGGACAGTGTGGACCCGGAGAAGAGCCTGGGCTACCAGCTTTATCACCGCGGCCAGCAGCTGAATGCAGCGGCCCAGAGCGGCCTTTCTCCGGTGGGCCGGACAGCGCTGGGTGTGGCTACCAGCACGGCAGAAAACCTGGCTGTGGCGGGCGTGAACCCGACTGCGGTGCTGCCCGTGCTGAGTGCACAGGGTGCCGCAGAGGCCATGGGCCAGAGCGTGGAGAGCGGCCAGAGTGCGGGCAAGGCACTGGCTGGAGGCCTGGCCAAGTTTGGTGCGGGCTGGGCCATCAACAGCGTGGGTGCGGCGGACCTGGCCCGAACCATGGGCTCAGACTATGCCAAGGACACGGTGGCAGGGCAGATCGCGGACTGGGTGCGCGGGCTTGCCGGGGACGGGGCCCTGGCCAAGAATTACCCGGCGGTGGCCAATGCTATTTCCGGCGGCATGGACAACGCCATGCAGGCCTTTGTGGAAACCTATGCAGACCAGGCTATTGATGCTGCACTGGGCGACGAGGAAGCCGCCAAGACGATGTTCAGCAAAGAGACGTTCCTGAACGCATTGGAGAGCGGCCTTTCCGGCGGTGCATCCGGTGCGCTGGGCGGTGCTGTGGGCACCGGGCTGGCCAAGTACAACAGCGGCGACTCCAGTTTGGTGGGGCAGGCGGAATACTATGCTGCTCAGGCAGATGCAGAACAGGCGGCCCGGCAGCAGCGCAAGGCGCTGGAGCGCACGATGGAGCCGGGGGAGGCTGCGGGATCCTCTGATAGAGCGCTGGCCCGGCAGAATCTCTCCGTCACCGATGGTGACACCTCCCCTGACAGGACAGACTCCCTCCGGCCGGAGGGATATGTCGCGGAGCGACAGAGGGAGGACGCCCTTGGCATGTCGGACAACTCTGAGCAGACCGCTATGGGTGCAATGAATCGTGAAGTAGTGGGCCCTGCGGCAGAGGGCAGAGTGAGTGATAATCCGGCGGTGCGGCAGTTTGCCCAGGTGGCTGCAAGCGACAGCCTGACGGGAAAGACCATCGGGCTGTTTACCCCGGAGGTGGGAAATGAAGCCAACCGGGCGGCTTTTGAAGCGGCCTATGGGGTGCAGCTGCCCGGAACGGCAGCGGCCACCAGGAGAATGCTGCGCAGCATTGCAGCACAGCAGCAGGCGGCACAGAACCAGGAAACGAGAGCAGCAGACAGCTCCTCTGATAGAGCACTGGCCCGGCAGGACCTCTCAGGCGCTGACGCGCCAGCTCCCCTTGAAAGGGGAGCCCTTGGCATGTCGGGCAACTCTGAGCAGACCGCCCAGGTTGCGGCGGACGCAGAAGAGCGGGCCCTGCTGCCGAGGGTGGAAAGTGTGGAAACACAGAACCAGGCCGTGGAGAATACCGGGGAAAGTGTGGAAAGCAGCCCGGCAGAGCTGCGGGAGACCATTGGGCTGCAGGAAGCACCCACGGAAAACCAGAAGATGAACCGGGTGGAGCAGAAGCTGCGGAGCTGGCAGGTGAGCGAAAAGGCAGCAGAGAACCTGAGCAAGCAGATGCCCAGCGGGCTGAACGCGGACACCTATGCAGCGGCAGCCTCCAGCATGTACCGGCTGGGACAGATGGAGGACGTGGACACCTTTGACAAGGCGCTGCGGCTGGCGGGCAGTGAGAATGCCCTGGGCCTGAATGTGAACATGGTGCTGGAAAAGAGCACCGGGCGGAACGTGCTGGAGCAGGCCTACCTTTACGGCAAAGGCGAGCAGGAAGCCCGGGCCCAGCAGATGAAGAAGCTGGGCGGTGCCCTGGGAGCCCAGAGCACCAGCGGCGAGGGTGTGACTTACTACCGCGGCACCCTGCGCCCGGAAGATGCTGTGGCCAGCCAGATCATCCGCCTGAACGCCCAGGGTACGGGCACTGATGCGGTGCTGAAAAGCGTACTGAATGGGCCGGACGGGGCACCGAATGCGAATGTCCGGGCCTATGTGGACACGGAGACAGCCCGCATTTTCTTTGGTGACAGTGCGCAGGATGTTTTTTCTACCGTACTGCACGAGGACTACCACTGGTATAACGCACTGGACGCTGAGGGTGCCAAGACTTTGCAGGATTATGTACTGCTGTACCTGGCCCAGAAGAATGGCTATGAAACCATAGACGAGATGATCCGAGCCAAGATGGGCGATTATGCCGCCCAGAGTCTGACCTATGAGCAGGCAGCGGAAGAACTGGTGGCAGATGCCTGGGGCGGCATCTTTGACAGCGAGGAGAGTGTGCGGCGGTGGGCTCAGTTCCAGCGGGAGCAGGCGGACAAGAACGCAGGCCGTGCCGGAAGTATCCACAAGGTGATGCAGCAGGTGAAGACCATGCTGGAGAACATCATCTCCAAAGCCAAGGAAGTGCTGCGCATTGACCCGGAAAATACCGCAGCCAGGAAAGCCCAGCGCCTGGCAGAAGCCGAGAAGCGGGCATTGCAGGAAGAATACTTTGCCCATGCCGAAAAGGCCATGGACAACCTGCGTGCTGCAAAAGCCGCCGAAAATAAAAACGCCGCAGCCCTCAAGACCGAGGACGCGGCGGAAAAACTGGGAACGCGGTTTGAAATTGACAAGGGATTTGAAAAAGCCATTGATGAACTGGATGTAAATGCAAAAGTATGGTCAAAGCAAATCCTTGTGGGCTCGACATCAAAAGTGTTACAAAGCATTGGCGTAAAGGACCAGAATATTTACTGGGACAGCGGCAAGATTCGGAAAATTTTGCAGAAACACAGTGCAGAAAACTTCCGGGCCGGAATTGATGACTCTATTATGACAAGAGAAATCATCAAACAGGTGCCGCAGGTTCTGGAAAGCCCTATTGTTGTGCTCCATTCTGACACAAGCCGAAATGCGGACTATGCCAGCCGTATCTATATGTTTGGCGAAGTCTATGACCAGACCGGGAAGCCTGTGGATGTTTCGCTGGAGCTGCTGCCGACAAGCCGGGGCGGGCTGGAAATGGATAACATTGTGGTGACGAGCGCCTATGGAAAGAAAAATGTGCAGGGCCTTTTGAACCGTGATGAAATCCTTTACATCGACCCCAATAAAAATAGAACCAATACTTGGTTAGCTGTCAATAGGCTCCAATTGCCGTTACGCATAACCAAGTATGGTTCCATTGCTAGTTTACGCTATTCCGATGGAAATGTCAAGAGCGTAAGCGTGGAAAACGCCCGGACAGATGAACCTGTGAAGAAAACTACCCGGTTCCAGCTGGCCAGCCCGGTGGAAGTAAATGAGACCAAAGAGCTGGTTGCCGTGCACAACCTGACCGAGGAAAACCTACGGGAAGCGCTGGATCTGGGTGGGATGCCCTCGCCCTCCATTGCGGTGGTGAAAGCCCAGGAGGGACACAGCCTGTATGGCCCCATCTCGCTGGTGTTTGGCCCGGACAGTATTGACCCTATGGCCAACCGTGCAAACCGGGTGTATGGCTCAGATGCCTGGACGCCGACAAGACCGAATGTGGAGTATAAGGTGAATGCGGACCAGGCCATGAAGCTGAACACGGAGCTGGCACAGTTGAGCCGCCAGACCGCCAAGGGGGCCTTTGCCCGGGGCAGTGTGCTGACCGGCACGCTGAACATGGAGGCCTCCAGCCAGAGCCCGAAGCAGCTGGCGGAAAGCCTGGCCCAGAACGATGCCGTTAAGGCGGCGTATCTGGCCGACAAGGGCGAGGACATCCAGGTGGTGACAAAGCCGGAGGTGCGGTTTACCGAGAGCCAGAAGAAGCGCTATGAGAAGATCATGGAGGCCATTGGCGGGGAGAGCGTGCTGCGGGACATCGTGGAGACGGACGTGGTGAGCGGGAACCATGACCGGGCCAACGCGGTGCTGGACGAGGTGCGGCAGGCAGAAACGGCCTGGGCCATGGAAGAGCTGGGATGGAGCGAGGAAAAGGCACAGGCCAAAGCGGCCCGGCTGATCGCGCCCATGCTGCGGTCCCGGCTGGAAAACGCATACGAGTATGTAACGACCAAAGACATTGCGGGCAAGCTGGTGCAGGATACTGACGCCATGCAGCAGGAGCTGCGGGAAAAGGCACCGGACGCCGATGTGGCCTCCTGGCTGCTGCCCAAAATGGAGAAGATTCTGGGAGAAAAGGGTATCTACAACGGAAAGGATCCCTACACCAAGCAGGGCAACCGCCGCAGTTTTGCCCAGCTGCACAACCCCTACACCCTGGAAAACCTTGTGGCAGCCATGAACCAGGAGGAAGCCCGGGGAAAAGGCGCGTGGGGACTCTCGGCCAATACCCTGATGAGCACGGCCACGGCGGAGTATAAGAACCTGGACGAAGTGCGGGCAGACAAAGGACGCTTGCAGCAGATGCCGGAGGAGGAGTATAAAGCCCTGCTGGAAAAGGCAGACGGCCAGATCGAGACCATCCTCAGCAAGCTGCGCAGCGAGACGGAGCCCCACACGAGCAACAGCTTTGAAGAACGGGAAATCCTGGGCGACATCCTGCTGCGGGCCGCGCAGGGCAGCCAGACGACCACAGCCATTGGCAAGGCGTTTGCCAAGGAGGGCTACAGCATCAGCAAGGATACGGCGGCGCTGATCCGGCAGCTGTACAAGGACGTGGCTGCCATCCCCACCGGATACTTTGAGGCAAAGCCCCAGCGGGCTGTGGGCTTTGAAGAAGTGAAAGCCGCCATCCTGCCGGACAATGCCAGTGCAGCGCTGGTGGACAGCCTGAAAGAGCACGGCATTGCCGTGGAGCAGTACAAGGCCGGAGACGAGGCCCAGCGGGCAGAGCTTTTGAACAAGGTGCCGAACGTCCGGTTCCAGATGGCAGAGAGCGCCGACAAGGACGCCCGGAAGAACACCCAGCGGCAGGCCAGCCGGGCTATTGCAGAGCGGGACGCCTCCCTCAAGACCCTGATGGATTTCTTTGGGATCACCCGGGGTGTGCGGATCTCAGACGACAGCCTGGAGGGGATGGCGCTGCGGATCATCAAGGGCAGCGGGGCCAAAGGCAAACTGCATTCCAGCGAGTTTGCCAAGGAGCTGCGGCCTTTGGTGGAGTACCTGAAAGCCGACGGGGCCGACATGCAAAAGGCCCAGAGCATGGCCGAAGTGCTGGCAGGAGAGGTGCTGGACCATGCGACATACCGCAACACGGAGCTGTGGGACCAGTACCCGGAACTGCATGACCTGAGCTATACCGTGGCCAAGGGCGGACAGGCGGAGGCAGAGCTTACCCGGCGGTACGGAACCTGGGGCGCGGCGGTGAAAGACGCCAGAAGCCATGGCGTGCAGCTGCGGCGGGAGGCCGGATACCGGGATGGCAACCCGGTGGAACAGTATGAGAGCATCGTGAACGACACCCGGAGCGTGGGCGGTGTGAAAGACGGTGCAGCAGGACTGTTCCGCACGGCAGCCAAGAACGCGGGTGTGGCAGGGGCTGCCAGCATGGAAAGCACCGAGTGGCTGGAAGTGCTGATGAACGTGCATGATGCCATCAAGCCCAGGATGATGAGCCGCTTTGCCGACGTGGCCGAGTATGAGGACGCCAAGGTGGAGCTGGCAGGCCGGATGCTGGGCGAGGTGATGAACCTGAATGAGATGACCGACGTGCAGACCATCTTCAATGGCATCCAGAAACACAACCGGGAAGTGGCTGCCGCGGCCGCAGGCAGTGAGGAGCGAGCAGCCGAAGTGCTCAAGAGCCTGAAAGGGGTCCAGAGAGAGCAGACCCGGGAGTTTAACCGGAGGCTGTACGAGAACAGCAAGGCTGCTGCCCAGAGCGACGAGGCAAAGGCCTTTGCCCGGCAGGAGCAGAAGAACCGGGCAGCCGAGAGGCTGCTGGACCAGAACCTGGACATGCTGGGTGTGGACATCTCGAACATTGGGGACCTGAACGAAAAGCTGGAAGTGCTGCGGGAGACCTACGACCGGGAATGGAAAGCCGAAAAGCAGCGGATGCGGGAGGAACGGCGGCAGATGCTGGACGACATTGCCCTGGAGCGCCGACAGCTGAAAGCGGAGAACGCGGAGCTGGCCCGGCAGGTGGCAGGGGAACAGCGCCGGGCAGACCGGGCCGAGCGGCAGCTCATTTTCCAGGAAAACGACATCCTGGAATGGGAGCAGGAGAACCAGCGCAAGGCAGAAGCCTGGCAGCAGCAACAGGCCCAGCAGAATGCAATTGCCATTGAGGTGGCACGGCAGCAGCGGGATGAGGACATTGCCGTGGCCAAGGCACTGGCGGAAAAGCGGGTGCAGAAAGCCCGGGAGGGACGCCAGAAAGACGAGCTCCGGCGGAGCATCCAGCGGAACGCGGCCCAGCTGAACCAGATGGTGCTGCGGCCTGCACCGGGCAAGTATGTGCAGAAGAGCCTCATCGTGCAGGCAGCAGAGGTGGCAAAGCTGGCCGACCTGACTGTGATGAACTTTAAGGCCGTGCAGAGGCTGGAAGCCCTGCGCACCAGCATCCAGGTGGCACAGGGCACCGAGGGCAGCGCCAGCGGCGTGAGCGTGGACTGGGAGCAGAGCGGTGTGGTGAAGCTGATCGACACACTGGAAATGGACCTGACGGCGACCAAGCAGGCACAGCTGGACCGTCTGAACAAACAGATGGCCGAGGCCAGGGCCCTGCCAGACAGCGAAAAGGCCCGGGCCTTGCAGGACCGTTTGCAGCAGCGGATCAACGAGACGGAAAACCGGGTATACCTGCCCATGACCGTGGACCAGATGCGGATGCTGAAAGCCATCACGGCCAGCACGCTGCATGTGATCCGGACGGCCAACAAGACCCTGAGCCTGGAAAAGGCTAAGGAAGTGGATGCCTTTGCCCAGAGAACGGCCCACGAGGTGCTGGCAGCCAAGGGCAACGAGCCGGGAAGCCCCCGCCTGCAGAAAGCGCTGACGCTGTACAACCTGGACATGCTGGGAGCCAAGCGGGTGTTCCGGATGCTGGGCGGCTATACCAAGGACGGCCAGATGGAGCAGCTGGCGGACATCCTGAACGAGGGCCAGCGGAAGCAGACCCAGATCACGGTGGAGGGAACGGCCCTGTTTGACAACGTGACGGGCAAAGCCAACGTGAAGAACATGGAGCAGTTTGCGGGCCCAGGCGCGGAGCTGGTAGACGTGGGACTGAAAGACACCAAGGGCACCGCGGTGCCCCTGACCCACGCCCAGCTGTGCAGCCTGTACATGCACCTGAAAAACGCGGACAGCCGGAACCACCTGCTGGCAGGCGGCCTGACCCTGCCGGACGCGAAAGCCTACCACAAGGGAGACATTGAGGCAGCCTACCAGAAAGGTCAGACTGTGCAGCTGGGCAGCCTGCTGAACGCCGACGGCACCCCGATGGCGGACACCATTGTGCAGACCGTCGAAAAGGCTATGACCGATTACGACCGGGCATGGTGCAAGGACATGGAAGACTTCTTTGGGCGGTACACCACCAATCTCATCAACGAGACCAGCATGAAGCTGCTGGGCTACCAGCGGGCCACCGTGAAGAACTATTACCCCATTGCGGTGGACAAGACCCAGCTGGCAACCCAGATCGAGGGCTTGAAGCTGGATGCCACCATCGAGGGGCGCGGCTTCTTGAAAAACCGTGTGAAGAGCAGCCAGCCCATCCTGCTGGAAGAGTGCAACAATGTGGTGCAGCGCTCCCTGCGGGATACGGCGGCCTACGCGGGTCTGGCAGCGCCGATCCGGGACGTGCAGAAAATCTTGAACAGCGGAGTGGAGACGGCCCAGGGCGTTGGTATCCTGAAAAACAAGATCATCAAAGAGCACTGGGGCCGGGAGGCCGTGGATTACATCGACTATCTGCTCACCGACCTGCAATCGACCCAGCGGAAGCGGATGGACGGCGTTGGCCGGGGGCTGGGCAAGCTGCGGGGCAACTATGCCGGAGCCATCCTGACGCTGAACCCGGGCGTGGCCATTGCACAGGCAGCCTCTCTGCCCACGGCAGGCGCAGTGCTGGGGGCAGATACCATGGCAGCGGTGGTGCCATTTGTGAAGAACCTTTCCGGGAAACAGCGGGCCGCGCTGGAAGCAGAAATCAGCCAGCACGGGGACGTGCTGCTGCGCTACCGAATGCGAGGCTCCCAGGAGGGAGAGCTTGCCTCCATTGGTGTGGACAAGGGCCTGGCCCAGAACGCCATGGACAAGCTGCCCAAGAGCCTGACGGGCTGGATCAACGGCATGGACGAGATCACGGTGGCGGCTCTGTGGGAGGGCGCAAAGCGATATGTGGAGCACCACGCAGACCAGTTTGACGGAAATGCAGCGGCTAAGGGCAGTGATGCCTATTGGGATGCGGTCAACAAGATGTACCAGAGAGTCATTGAGGAGACGCAGCCCAATTACACCACCATGCAGCGGGCAGGCATCCAGCGCAGTGACAACGAGATCACCAAGACGCTGACCATGTTTACGACCCAGCGGTTCCAGAACTACGGCATCCTGGCCGATGCGGTGGGCGACTACAACGCCCAGCGGGCCCGGTATAAGGCAGAAGCCAGCGCAGCGAATAAGGCTGAACTGGACCGGGCGGGCAAGCAGCTGAACCGGGCCGTGGCCAGCCAGCTGACCCAGACGGCTGTGTTTGCCCTGATGAAAATTGGCGCGGACTTCCTGCTCCACCGTTGGGACCGGGAGCGGGACGAAAACGGCGACGTGACGGCAGCCAGTATGGGCAAGCGCTTTTTGGACCTCTACACGGAGAGCTTTGCTGGCAACTTCCTGTTTGGTTCTGAGCTGTACACGCTGGTGGGCAATGCTTTGAACGGCACCGATTACGATGTGGTGAGCGCCACCAACATCAGCGCTGTGAATGATACCTTTGCGGCAGTCTCGAAGTTTATCACACTGGTAAAGCGGGACACCAGCGGGATGGACGAGTCAGAACTGGAAAAGTATCACCAGAAGCTGGTGAAAGCCGGCATGGACGTACTCGAGTATGGCTTTGAGCTGCTGGGTGTGCCACTGGGAAATGCCGAGAAAATGCGGCAGGCCATCATGGGGTATTGGGAGGATGCCAAGAGGCTGAAAGCAGGGGAAAAGCTCAGCCTGAACGGGCTGCCTGCCAGTGCCACCGGCCAGTATGACCGCCTCTATAACGCCATCCGGAATGGCGACACAGAGGAAGCGGCAGCTGCCCGGGCCAAGTTGGAAGCCATGGGCAAGGACGACAAAACAATTTACAGCCAGCTCAAGACCCGGATGAAAAAGTACGACGACACCATCCAACGGGCGGCCAAGGCGCAGGTGGCCGGAGACGATGCAACCCGGCGGAAGCTGACCCGGGACATGGTGTTGGGACTGTACGAGACGCTGGGCATTGACCGGACAGATAAGGCCGATGCAGCCAAGCGGGAGCAGGTGATCGACCTAGTGACCGGAGCCATCACCGACGTAGCCAACGCCCAACTGAAAGGCGGCCGGGCCGGGCTGTACGATGACCTTTCCGACGCACTGGACTCTGGCCGGGTGAAAGACGTACAGGACGAACTCAACCGCCTGATGACTGCGGGCAAGGAAGCCGACAGCTTAAAGAGCAAGGTGACAGAGCTGGTGAAACCGGTGTACCTGGCAGGCAATGACTACGACAGGGCACAGATGGAGGCCATGCTGCTGAAACTGGAAGACGACAGCGGCGGCAAGCTGTACGAGAGAAAGACCTTTGAGCAGTGGGTGAAGCAGGCCAAGAAAAAGGAGGAACAGGCCGAAAAGACCACAGACGAGTGGGCAGGGCTGAGATAGCCCTCTCACCGCTTCCGTCCGCCTGCGGCGGCGCGTTGCGGAGCTCTCCCAATGGGAGAGCCATGACCATAATGAAGTACAAAAAGGGAGGCACCCGGCGGGGGTGCCTCCCTTTTGTGCGGCCAGAGGGGATTTTGCAAATGTCCGCAGTATTTTTGTGGGGAGAAGTGTGATAGGCTGGGGAAAAGAAGAAATTTGTGGGAGCGCCAGGAATTAAGGAAGAGAAATATGAGCGAAGTGGTAATCAAAATCCGAAAATTGCAGGACAACGGCTCGACGTTCCGGGCGAACCCGGAGACGCTGTACCTGGGCGGCATTGGCTCGGCGCAGGTGGACCGGCTGCGGTTTGAGCTGCCGAAAGAGTGGGATGACTGCGCTGTGACGCTGCATGTGCAGCGGATGAGCGGGGCCCTGCCCACACCGCAGGTACTGGACTATGAGAACAGCGCCCCGGTGACCAAGAACTGGACGGCGGAAAAGAGGGGCCTGTGGATGCTCTCGGCCATTGGCGGGGACGGATACCGGGCTATGACGAAACCGGCCAGATACGAGTGCTACGAGACACTGGAGACCACGGGCGAGGAAGACATCCCGCAATCCATGTACGAGAAGTTTGTGGAGACCATCCGGGGAGATGCCAAGAACGCCCGGAAGAGCGCTGCTGAGGCCAAGGCCAGCGAAGAAACAGCCGCGGCCAGTGCCGGCGCTGCGGCAGACAGCGCGGCGGAGAGCGAGGACGCGGCACAGCGGGCCAAAGCCAGTGCGGAAGAGAGCGCAATCAGTGCAGAGAAAAGCGCGGCCAGCGAGAATGCCGCCAAAAAGTACAGCGAGAGCGCCAAGGATGCCATTGCGAACGCCAAGAAAGACTACAGCGGCGGATACCTGAAAACCTACGACCTGACGGCGGTGCAGGCAGACTGGAAGCCGCTGGACCCAGCCCGGGGGCCCTATCACTACTCCTGCGACATCCCGGTGGAAGAACTGACAGACCAGTTTTCGCCCTTTGCAGCCACGGGGCTGGAAAGCTATGCGGCAGCGGTGGCAGCGGGTGTGGCCAACGCTGTGGAGACACGGAACGGAGCGCTGCGGCTGTTTGCCATGCGGGTGCCCGCAGCAGATATTGACCTGGTGCTGACGCTGTTTGGCGTGGGCACCCTGAGCTATGAGCTGACCCTGCCGGTGACGGATTGGAAGCAGATGGAGGCCCCGGTGGGGCCGAACCGCTACTGCTGCGACGTACCGGTGGCAGGGTGTCTGGCCACGCTGACCCCACTGGCGACGACGGGGCTGGAAAACTTTGAAGCGGCCACCCCGGCGGGGCTGGCCAGCGTGGTGGAGACCTACGACGGGTTTGTGCGGTTCTACGCGGTGCGGCAGCCGGAGGCGAACATTGACGTGATCCTGATGCTGCTGCGGAAAGAAGAGCCGGTGAACCGCCCGGCGACACGGACAGAGCTGGGCCTTGTGAAAATCGGCGATGGCATGGACGTGGACAGCGGCGGCGGCATCTCGACGCGGGCAGCGACGGACGAAGAGTTTGAGGATATGATGGAGGCGCTGTTCCATGGCAGATGAAGTGATTTTAGCAAAACTGAGCCAGCTGCGGGCGCTGGGGGAGAAATTTAATCAGGTGACTGGGGAACTGACACAGCAGATCGGGGCGCTGGAAGAGGCCGGAGGGCAGGCCAATGTGCTGGAACGGCTAAAAGTGAACGGCCAGCTCCTGACGCCGGATGAGAACAAGACGGTGGACATCCCTGTGCCCACTCGGGTGGGGCAGCTGGAAAACGACGCGGGATACCAGGAGAACGTACTGGAAAAAATCTGTGTGAACGGCGCGGAGCAGAACATCCAGGACGGAAAGGGCGTAGACCTGTTTGTGCCCACCAAGGTCAGCGACCTTGTGAACGACGACCAGTACTACACCGAGGACGAGATGAACGCAAAGCTGCGGGAGAAAGTGGGCGTTTCCTTTGACGGCAGCGAACCGCCCAGAAACACGCGGCTCTGGGTGGCAGTAGACCCGGCAGCGGATACCGAACCGGAAGAAGAACTCAGCACCCAGAGCAGCCAGGACCGATACGATTTTACGATCCTATAACAGAAAAGGGGTAAAGATATGGCAACAAGTGTAAAAAATGCAATTGCGCGGGCACTGGTGGAGGGCGTGATCATCGACCTGATGCTCAAGACCAACACCGACAATGTGGTGCTGGACGATAACGGTACCGAGGTGACGCTCTCGGCTAAGCTGGCGGAATACATTGCGGCCCTGAACGGCAAGGCGACCCCGGAGGACATCACGAATGCCCTGAACAGCTACGTGAAGAAAGACGGCAGCAAGGTGCTCTCCACTAACGACTTTACCACGGACCTGCTGAACAAGCTGAACGGCATTGCGGAAGGGGCCCAGGTGAACAAGATCGAGACCATCAAGGTGAACGGCACGGCGCAGACGATTGCCTCCGACAAGAGTGTGAACATTACCGTGCCCACCAAGGTGAGCCAGTTGACCAACGACAGCTCCTACCAGACCAAGAGCCAGGTGGACACGGCGGTGGCAGCAGGCGTGGCGAACAGCAAGCACGCCAGCTTCAAGAAAGCCAGCAGTGTGCCGGCCGTGGCGGATGCCAAAGAGAACATCCTGTATCTGGTGTGGAACAGTACGACCAGACATTATGACATTTACGCCAAAGTGGAAGACAGCAGCGGAAATTTCAAAATGGAGCAGCTGGACGACACCACGGTGGACCTTTCCGGCTATGTCCAGAAAGTTTCCGGCAAGGGACTTTCCACCAACGACTTTACCGCTGCTTACAAGACGAAGCTGGACGGCATTGCAACGGGGGCCAACAAGTACACCCACCCGAGCTACACGGCACAGAGTTCCGGCTTTTGGAAAGTCACCGTGGATGCAACGGGCCATGTGAGTGCTGTGACGGCTGTGACGAAAGCGGACATCACGAACCTGGGCATCCCCTCGACCAATACGACCTATGCAGACGCGACCCAGAGCGCCCATGGCCTGATGACCGCAGCGGACAAAAAGAAGCTGGACGGGATCGCCAGCGGTGCCCAGGTGAACAAGATCGAGACCATCAAGGTGAACGGCACGGCGCAGACCGTTACCAGCAAGGGGGTAAACATTGCCATGCCGGTGATCTACGCCCAGGCCAGTGAACCGACGGGCCTGAAAGCGGGCGACCTGTGGTTCCAGATCCTTTAAGAGGCCGGAAAGGAGGAGAGCTCTTTGGCGACGACAGAAGCAAAGGTCCTGATGACCTGTAAGGACGCAAGCGGCAACAAGATGCTGCTTTACCCGGCCACCAAAGCGGAGCAGGTAGACGGGCTGGGGACGGCCGCCGTGAAAGACACCGGAGATTTTGCAGCAGCCAGCCACAACCACGATGGCCGCTACTACACCGAGAGCGAGATGAACACGAAGCTCAACGGAAAGGCCAACAGCAGCCACACCCACAACTATGCGGGTTCAGGCTCGGCAGGCGGCACGGCGAACAGCGTGAACGGCTTTACCTTTGGGGTGCAGACCAGCGACCCGGGGGCGGGAAGCAGCCTGACGACGAACAAATTTTTGTTTGTGTATGAGTAAGAGCGCTATACCGTTAAGACCTCTCAGGCGCTTTGCGCCAGCTTCCCTTGAAAGGGGAGCTTAAGAGGAAAGGAGATTAAAAATGGCATTTGGGCCAATGAGCGTGGGAAGTGAGGGAGCGTTCAGCCTGATCACGGACCAGACGCTGACAAAAGAAAATGTGGCAGCGGACGCCAAAGCGGCGGGGGACGCGCTGGCAAAGAAGTTTGACAAGACAGGGGGCACCCTGAGCGGGCCGCTGAAATTCCCGTCCATTGGGAAAAGTGCGACGTCCAGAAAAATCGGGTGGAGCGGGGAAGAAGACGGTGCGGAAGTGTATTTGCAGACCGATGCAGCTGGGCGGGGGACTCTGATCTGGAACCTGCTGGGGGCGGCAAGCGGATTTGCTCTTGCACTGAACGGTGCGGTGAAGAGCTGGTTTGGGAGCGATGGAAGTTTCCACGGAAGTGTGGTGGGCAAAGCGGAGGCAGCGGGAACGGCGGACAGCGCCACACGTGCAGCCAGCGCGGCGTCGGCAGACACGGCGGCCAACGCGACCAATGCCAAGAGCGCAGATCTTGCCAAGAACGCCACCACGGCAGCGAATGTGGGCGGGTACAGCATCCAGAGCCGGACCAGTGACCCCGGGGCAGGGAGTGCCCTGACCAGCGGCGTGGTGCTGCTGGTATATGAATAAGGAATAAACCGCTCAGTCTCGCTTAGGTTTCGAGAAAATTCAAAATGGAGGGCCCTGTCGCCCTCGCCAGGAGGATAGAACATGGAACTGATTCAGCCAGGTTACACTGCCCCGGTGGAAGAGGGGGAGAATTTTGGCACCTACGACGCCATCAGCAAGACGGTGGAGGAGCACAACCAGAATGCGGCCCCGGGCGAGAAATACTGGGGCATCAGCATTGAAAACAGCACCTACACGGTGTACGAGTACGGCGAAGTGCCCACCCCGCCCACCGAGGAAGAGCAGATGGAGGCCATGCGCACCGAGAAGCTGAAAGCGGCTTCCGACGCCTGCGAAGCGGCCATCACGGCGGGCATCGACGTGCTGTTCGGGGACGGAACGCAGGAGCATTTCTCGCTGGAAGTGCCTGACCAATCCAACATCGACGGCGTGTTCAACGCGGTGATGCTGGGGGCCACGGCCTACCCCTACCACGCAGACGGAAAGCAGTGCAAGCTGTACTCCGCCGCCGACATCGTGACGCTGTACACGGCAAAGCAGAGCGCCATCACCCAGCAGACCACCTACAACAACGCTTTGCGGCAGTGGATCGGCCGGGAGACGAGCCTTGAGGTGCTGAAAGGCATCTCCTATGGCGTAGAGCTGCCCGAGGACCTGAAAGCCGAGGTGGCGGACATCTTGCAGAAGGCAAAAGAGCAGGTGGAGGCCATTGTGAAGAAGCTGGAGACCTCTCAGTCTCGCTGACGCTTGCGCGAAAAATTCAAAATGGAGCAATGGATCGGATGAAACGGGAATTTGTGAAGCTATCCATCTTAGCGCTGCTGGGCGGGATGCTCTACATGGGTGTGGAGCTGCTCTGGCGGGGGCGCACCCACTGGACCATGGGTATCGTGGGCGGTGTGTGTTTTGTGCTCATCGGGGGCTTAAACAACTACCTGCCCTGGGAAATGCCCATCTGGAAGCAGGCGCTCTGCGGCAGCGCCCTGGTGACCGCCGTGGAGCTGGTGGTGGGGGTCATCCTGAATTTATATCTGGGCCTCGGCATCTGGGACTACTCGGGCCTGCCCTGCAACCTGCTGGGACAGATCTGCCTGCCGTTCAGCCTGCTGTGGGTGGCGCTGAGCGTTCTCTGCATCTTTGTGGATGACGCACTGCGGTGGAGGCTGTTCCACGAGGAGAAGCCGAGGTATCGGTGGTAAGGAGATTTCAAAATGGGAAAGAATTTACTCGTGGGCGTTGGCGGCAAAGCCCGCAAAGTGAAATCCATGTATGTGGGGGTAGGCGGCAAAGCACGCAAAGTCAAAAAAGTGTACGTCGGCGTTGGCGGCAAGGCAAGGCTGGTGTACCAGAGCTATATCCCTGTGACGGGGATCAGCGTGATAAAGTCGCACGTAGGTAGTACTTTTAATATTTGGAAAATTGAGATTGCAGTTTTACCATCGAATGCTACAAACAAATCCACATCTTGGGATTGGGCTGAAGGTCCTACTAACTCCGGATATTTGAACACATATAGCAACCAGCCTCCTACTGACACAACCTGCACCTTGTGGTCGAGCCCGTTTGGAAGTGCTACGGGAACATTACGGTGCACAACGGCGGATGGAGTAGTTAAACTTTTTTATGTAAAAACTAGTTATGGAAATTTCACGGTAACGTATTAAAAATCAGCATTTCACAATTTCTCAACGGAATATCAATTCATCGTAAAAATTTCAAAATGGAGGTGAAAAGTTATGGAAATCGAAAGCTATTCTCTCGCCAGGGACGGCGAGAAGAAACTGAGCGCCAACTTTAAGGTAAGGGAGTTTGCCTGCAAGGACGGCTCCAACACGATCTTCGTGTGCGATGAACTGGTGCAGCTGCTGCAGAACATCCGGGACCATTTCAACCGCCCGGTGACCATTACCAGCGCCTACCGCACGGTGACTCACAACAAGAAAGTGGGTGGCAGCCCGAAGAGCCAGCACCTGTACGGCACCGCGGCAGACATCCAGGTGAAAGACACCCCGCCTGAGTTTGTGGCCCAGTATGCCGAGACTCTGCTGCCGAACACCGGCGGCATCGGCCTGTACCCGAAGAAGAGCGGCCGGGCCAAGGGCTGGGTGCATGTGGACACCCGGCCGAAAAAGAGTAGATGGACATTATAGGAGGAAAGAACCATGAAAAATGAAGTGTGCACGATCATTGGCATTGTAGGCGGGGCCATTGCCACCGCCTTTGGCGGCTGGGACACGGCGCTGGCGGCGCTTGTGACCTTTATGGCCATCGACTACATCACCGGGCTGATGGTGGCGGGCATCTTCCACACCAGCCCCAAGACGGAGAGCGGAGCACTGGAAAGCCTGGCGGGCTGGAAAGGGCTCTGCCGCAAAGGCGTGACGCTGCTGGTGGTGCTGGTAGCCTGCCAGCTGGACAAGGTGATGGGTTCCAGCTTCATCCGGAATGCTGCCATCATCGGCTTTATGGCGAACGAGGCAATCTCGATCATTGAGAACGCCGGGCTGATGGGGGTGCCCATTCCGGAGACGATCACTCAGGCGGTGGACGTGCTGCGGAAGAAAGGGAAAGATGAGCGGAAATAAAAGGTGGTGCTGAAATGAAACGGGTGGCGACAAGGTGACGCAAAGAATTTATATAAATGATGATAATACGATATAATTTACAGAATTGATGCACGCTCGTAATGAGCAGGTCGTCCGTTCGAATCGGATCAGTAGCTCCAAAAAGAAATCCCTGAAAGTTGGTTTGTGAAGCCAGTTTTCGGGGATTTTTGTTTGTGTGTCTTTCTTTTCTTGCAATCCTTGGTCAAATAAGGTACAATACAACAATAGAAAATCATTCTGTCATGGAGGAAATGGATGTTTGACCCAAAACTGAAAGAAGCGCTGGGCCGGGTGCAGAAGCCGGGCCGTTACACCGGTGGCGAGCCGGGCAGCGTATATAAAGATAAAAACAACGTGGATGTGCGGTTTGCGTTCTGCTTCCCGGATAGCTATGAAGTGGGCATGTCGTTCCTGGGGGAGAAAATTCTGTATGAACTGCTTAACGCCCACGAAAACTGGTGGTGTGAGCGCGCTTTCATGCCCTGGCTGGATATGAAAGCGGAAATGGAGCGGCTGCAGCTGCCCCTGTATACCATGGAGAGCAAGGATCCGCTCACGGATTTTGACGCGGTGGGCTTTACCCTCCAATACGAGCTCTCCTATACCAACATCCTGGCCATGCTGGACCTGGCAGGTATCCCATTTTATTCCAAAGACCGTGATGGATCCTGGCCGCTGATCGTGGCGGGCGGCCCCTGTGCCTGCAATGCGGAGCCCATTGCGGATTTCTTTGACGTTATTCAGCTGGGCGAGGGTGAGAATCAGCTGCCCGGCATCTGCGCCGAAATTGAGAAAGCCAAAAAGGAGGGCGGCGTCTCCAAGAAAGAGCTGCTGCTCCGAATTGCTAAAATTCCGGGTGTGTATATCCCGGCGTTCTACGATGTTACCTATCAGGAAGATGGTCGGATCGAAGCCATCACGCCCAATGAGCCGGGCATTCCGGCCAAAATCACCAAGGCCATTATCAAGGATCTGAACGAGTTTACGCCGCCGACAAATTTTGTCGTCCCAATGGTGGGTGCCATCCAGGACCGCGCCAGCATTGAGGTGCTGCGCGGCTGTGTTCGTGGCTGCCGTTTCTGCCAGGCGGGCTTTTTGTACCGCCCCATGCGCCAGCGGGATGCCAATTTGCTGAACAAGGCTGCCCAGGAGCTCTGCTCCAACACGGGCTACGAGGAGCTCAGTCTGTCCAGCTTGTCCACTTCCGACCATGGCCAGCTGGAAGAGCTGTTGGATGATTTGAACGAGTGGGCACCCAAAGAGCATGTCAGTCTTTCGCTGCCGTCTCTGCGTGTGGACAACTTCTCCGAGAGCCTCATTGAAAAGACCACCAAGGTGCGCAAGAGCGGCCTGACGTTTGCGGCGGAGGCCGGTACCCAGCGCCTGCGCAATGTCATCAACAAAAATGTTACCTGGGACGAGATCGAGAAGACCTGCCGCATTGCATTCAAGGGCGGCTATTCTTCGGTCAAGCTCTACTTCATGATGGGCCTGCCTACCGAGACGCTGGAGGATATCGAGGGCATTGCCGAGACGGCCCAGAAAGTCGTAGACCTTTATTATAGTATGGACCATGCCAAGGGCCGCGGCGTTCAGGTGACCATCAGCTGCGCCTGTTTTGTGCCCAAGCCCCACACGCCGTTCCAGTTTGTGCCCATGGACACGGCTGAGACCCTGCAGGCCAAGCAGAAGCATCTGCTGGAGAGCGTGCACAGCCGGAAGATCAAGGTCAACTACCACGACAGCACCACCAGCTTCCTCGAGGGCGTGTTTGCCAAGGGTGACCGCCGTCTGGCTCCGGTCATTCTGGAAGCTTACAAGCGGGGCTGCTACTTTGATGGTTGGGAGGAGTGCTTCCAGTACGATACCTGGATGCAGGTGTTTGAAGACCTGGGCGTTGACCCGCGCTTCTACTGCCAGCGTCCCATCGGGCTGGATGAGGTGACGCCCTGGTCTCATATGGACTACGGCATTACCCATGATTTCCTGGTGCGGGAGTACAACAAGGCTCTTGCTGCCCAGACCACCAAACCCTGCAACCGTGCCTGCAGCGGCTGCGGTGCCAATCATCTGTTAGGAGGTCCCTGCTTTGATTACAGTCAGAATCTCGTTTAAAAAGAAGAATGAGGCCTCCTATATCTCGTTGCTGGACATGCAGCGGGTCATGCAGCGGGTGCTCAAGCGGAGCGGCCTGCCCGTGTGGCACACGCTGGGCTTCAACCCCCACATCTATATGACCTTTGCCTGCCCGCTGTCGCTGGGGCAGGAGAGTGAGTGCGAGTGTGTGGATGTCAAGACCGAGGCTGAGGCTCCGGATTTTACCCAGTGGAAAGAAGTACTCAACGCGATCATGCCTGCGGGCATCGAGGTCTACAACGTAGAGCCGGTGCAGATGAAAGCGGACCTCATTGCCTATGCCTGCTATGAGATCAGCTACCCGGCAGATGCTGCTCCGGTACTGGCTCAGTACAATGCACTGGAGAGCGTGCCGGTGGAGAAAAAGAGCAAGCGCAAGACAAAGACCGTGGAGCTGAAAGAATACGTCCCGGCACTGGAGCTGCACGAAGCAGGGGAGTGGGTGCATTTCCCCATCTGCCTGCCGGCTTCTCAGGACCTGACGCTCAACCCCTCGCTGCTGGTGGCGTTCCTGGAAGAAAAATTCGGCCTGCCCGCGGCAAACGCCAGCATCCTGCGCACGAAATTCCTGACGGCGGACAAGAAAGTGTTTGCGTAAAAATTTTCTTGGATTTTTTGTTCAAATCGCTTGCTTTTACACGCGTTTTGTGATATCCTATTTAGGCGTTAGTGTCCGCTGAGAAACCACAGCGGGGTTAATGACACGTTATCATTAAACGGGCGGTCCTCTGACGGCGGGTTTGCCGTGTATGAACGTCTAAAAACAAATGGAGGATTCAAAAATGGACGCACTGAAGATTATTT
>ERZ773269.1211-NODE-1211-length-25635-cov-11.004378_pt1 | contig 25635 bp, 22 predicted proteins | sample MGYA00511958_ERZ773269 | MGnify/ENA primary metagenome ERZ773269 (study PRJEB29015, sample SAMEA2737761) | human gut metagenome | biome: human gut; feature: human-associated habitat; material: faeces | place: China | collected 2012 ... | reverse complement strand
TTACATATATTTTACCATAAAGAAGGTACTTTTTCTTTACTTTGTCAACAGGTCCTTTTCTTCATAGTCTCTATTCTAATACCAACACATCACAAAAATCATATTTACTATCAGTCTGATTACCAACACCGTATCCCCTTACGATTTCTTTAATTATTTCTTCCACTCTCTTTCTATAGTATAAAAACCCAATATTTTAATCACAAATATTTTCTATCCCAATCAATATTTTCTTTTACTACCTTTGCAGGATTCCCCGCAATTATACAATTCCCTTTATGATATTCAGTTGTACATATTGATCCCGCTGCTACTACTGTATGTGGCGCAATAGTTGTTCCTTTTAAGATAATGCACCCCAACCCGATCCAACAATGTTCTCCTATAGTTATATCTTCTGCATAATTTATTCGTTTTCCTGTCGAATCAATAATACTGTGCGAGTCTGTAGAACGTATTTGAATTCCATTAGAAAACATACAATCCTCATTAATCGTAATACTACTTCCCTCATCTAGTGCAATATGCACGGGATATCCATTTCTTCCGTGAAATGTTGTTCCTTTTTTAATATTTAAACAATTATTATCTTGCTCTATATGAAATTCTGCGCCATAAACGGATACATTATTTTCAAGACAAATTACATTATTATTTCCATTAATAAAAAATGTTGTATCTCTTATAACACAATTTTTCCCAATTAAAATCTGATTATTGCTTCCATTTACAAAAAGGACTTGCATATTATTCCCATAAACTTCTGTTTCTATATCAATGCTAATCCTATTTTCCATTCCTTTTATATACACATGACTGTTTCTTAAAAAACTCTGCTTTTCACATTGAAGACTATTCTCATTTCCCTCTATTCGTAAATAATTATTTTTAAAATGAATACTTTCAATCTTTAAATAATTGTTATCCGCTGAAATTCTGTTAAATATCTTAAGCAGTATTTTTTTTAATAACAAATTTTCTTTCATTTCATTTCTCTTTCTTCTAATCTTATGCACAAATACAACTAACTTTTCTTAATTCTAGCATTTACTTCCTGGTAAGTTTTTTCCATAATTATATATCGTGGTCTCTGCTTTGTCTCCATATATATTTTTCAATATATTTTCCTATTACTCCTAACAAAATAAACTGAATTCCTCCTATAAAACTAGTTGCAATCAAACTACTCGACCATCCCGGGACAACATTTTCCATGCTATTTACTTTTAACATACTATAAATTATTACAACTTTTTTAGTATCATCTGTCTAATATAATATATCGCCGTCTCTCTAGCTTGTTTTTCAATAACACTTGCCACGACTATAAAAATACTTACAACCACAATGCTAACCCAAATACCAGCTACCAAAAGCTTCGTATACGTTTCAATTCTTAATTGTAATTTTTCAAAACAAATTATTATCACAATTAAGACAAAAAAATCCGTTATCCATCTACGGTACGTTGCCCAGGCACTTCTTTTTAACACTCTTCTATTGGCAAATAAAATAATATCATTTGCCCTGTATATCAAAGCTACTACAGTGCCAAATAATACGCCATATATTCCAAATTTAAATACACATATAAAAGACACCACCAGATTAATTGTTGCTTCTAATACCGCTCTCCATTGAGTCTCTTTAAATGCCCCTGCAAAACTTAAAATATTATTACTTGATGCTCTTCCATAACTTAAGAGTTGATACATCGTAAATAATATTGGTAATCTATAATCTACATAATTTATATCCGCCCCTCTTGTATATAATTTCATAAACGGTAACGCAAATATAAATGCTATCGTTAAAAGAGCAAACACAATAGCTAAATAATAAGTTTCAAATGCTTCCTGTAGTTTCAAGAATTTTTTCCTATCTGTATGGAATATCTGCCCCAATGCTGCCTGAACACTATTAGAAATAATGTTTATAACATTATCAACCATTCCATAAATCGTTGCATACATAGAATAAATACTTACTGTTTTCAATCCACAGACAAAAGTGAGTATTAATACATCTGTATGACTGAACACTAATGAAGAAATTTGATGGACCATAACCGCCGATTTCTGTGAAATTGATTTAAAATCCGGAGTAACTGATAGATCAATCCATGAATAATTCTTTTTCATGTACCAACTTACATACAACATTTTTGCAAGATTAAATACTAAATATGTAGCCTGTACTTCAATGATACTTTTACCATTTAATAATAATACTATTCGTATCAAATCCGTCATAACTGATGTTACGGTAGCAAGATTCGTTGTTATATAACTTTTATTATCTACTCGCAACAACATATTATATTTTCCCTGAACGAAATAGCTAATAACACTTCCTGAACCTTGTAATACAATGACCCAAAAGCATGTTCCATATGATATGGTTGTATCCAATAGCAATGGGTATATTCCACCCAATGCCAACACACACGCCGCATATGCTATCCCAATTTTTTTATAATAATAATGCGTTGCTGCCAGGATTTTATTAACAGTTTTATGATCATTTCTCCCAATAGGTCCATAAAGTGCCACAACTGACGCATCGCCTACACCCGCTTCCAGTAAAGCCAGATATACATAAATTTGGCGAATTGATGATAATAACCCGTTCACTTCAGATCCATAATTGACGATAAATAATCTTGGAATAATAATTGCTACAACTGAAGTGATTATATTTCCTAAAATCCCCCATTTAAGATTATTAATACTATTCTTTTGTCTCGACATAATTAATTCTCCACATCTTTAATCAAAAAATCTTTCATAGCATTTTATCTCTTCCATTGAATCTGGTTATTTATACACTTGATTTCTGATTTGATTCCAATAAGATTTTCACTTTCTACATTCTCAGTTACAATTGTATTAGCTGCTACTACACAACCTTTTTTCAAATTAACACCCTTCAGTATCATACTGTTTGTACCAATCCAGACATGCTCGCCTATTATAACATCTTTTGATCTGTTACCTTTTATTCCCTCATAATATATCTCATGAAAATCACTATCATATATAACAACATTTCTTGCAATCATAACATCTTGTCCAAGACTTATTTTTTTTGCCGCAATTAATATACTATTACTATTAACCGTAAAATATTTACTGTCAAGCAATGCCCCTTTAAGAATTTCTATTGTTGAACCATAAGAAACCTTACATCCACCGTTGGATCCCCAAACAGCATTTTCTCTTAAACGTATTCTTGTTTCCTCCCTGGATCCTTTTAACAAATTACATCCTATTTCAACATCTCCATTTGCAATATAAATTCGTGCTCCTATTTCAATATTAATAACAGCATTTTTATACGGAATTATTTTACTGTTATCAACTCGGATTATCTCTTTGCAAAAATAATTCAAGTAAAAATATTTTATAATCCGAATACGTCTAAGAAATCGCAAATACTCTTTTATCTTATTCATATTCAACTTCTCCTAATTGTACTTTAAAATAATTCAACAATGCCTTCCACTGAACATCGTTCTGCCCTTCTTCAGCATTTATATAATACAAACTTCCGATACCAGAACCATAAATTGTTATTGGGAATGCTCTCCATGGATATTGTGTAGTCACTTTTGTTCCATTTAATTTTGCCATAAACGTTAACCAAAGATCATCTGCATATGGACATAACTCTTTCATTACTTCTTCATTGAAAGCTTGTGCATTTAATGAATTTGGCGGATAAAGTGAACCACTTCCTGTAAAAATCTGCAATTTGGTAGAATGTTGATACTTTTGACTTAAATCAGGATTTTTCCATTTCGATGGAACCACTGTGATATCATCACCTATTACCTGCGCAGTCATTGTGCAAATATCCTGTGGATATTCATAATGTAACTTTAATAATTTTTCTATCATATCATACGGATAAAACATATCATCATCTACTAATATTATCAGATCTTCTGGATATTCTTGCATAGTATAAAAGTACTTTTTATGACTTTTTAAATCTTTACAAAAACGAATTGTCAATCCACTTTTTTGTAGATCAATTAACTTTTTAGGTAAACTTTCTATTCCGTTAAACTGAGTATCTGCAAGCCACAAAATAATCATATCCGGTTTCACTGTCTGACGCAATAAAGTCTCAATTGTAATCCATACATCACCTATTCTTTTCGGATAAGATGTTAAAGATATTATTATACGCTCTTTTCTTTCCTTTTTTTCAAGAATATTTTCAGGGATACTACATTTTTCATATTTTTCTTTTATTAAAATATTATAATACCATTCTATTCTGTCTAATAATTTTTGAATTATAAAACCTGTTTCCTTGTTCTTTTCTTTTTTCTTTTTTTGTTTTCTCTTCAATATAAAATATATTCTATATATTAATCCATACATTCTTTTTACCTAAATACCATTTTCTTTATATATAGTCCCAACTCCCTAAGTGTCGGCCTTTTTATCCGCTTTAATTCCTTGAAATATTTCCGAATGAGTATCTTATTCTGTGTATCTATTGCATTTCCATACCGAAGTCTCGCATAATGTTGTCGAACTGGCATAATATATTCACTTGCTCTTTTATTTTTTATTTTCTTTATTGTTTCAAGCAAAATCTGTTCATAATCCGACAATTGTTCAATAATTTTTTCTCCTGTATCCTGACTATGTGAATGACTTTCTGGATGAATATAATACTTATATACTGATTCTTTTACATACCCCGGCTCTCCATAATACCAAGCTAAAGGAAGAAGTATTTGCGCATTCTGTCCTCCTCTTCCCGTATATATTTCTCGCTTTTCTATGGCTTTATCTAACGCATTTCTTCTCACAAGATATCCAGAGAAAAAAATATTTTTACAAAATAATATATCCTCGAAAAATGATGATTTTTCACTCGAATTTTCTCTTTTCCCTTTTATTTGTATCACTTCATTTTTATTATTTTCATTAATAAACTCCGCTTTCCCGTAACAATACATATATGATGGATTATCCACTAAAAAACGTACCCTCTGTTCCACGAAATCATAACTAATCTCATCATCTGAATCTATACAGAGCAAATAAACTCCCTGAACATATTTCAATCCAGTATTTAAAGCTGCAGCCTGTCCCGCATTTTCCTGAAACAAATATGTTAATTCTATATTATGTAAATCAAATTCTTCTTTATATTTTTTAATAATCTCTTCTGTCTGATCTGTTGATCCATCGTTTATAAATATCAACTCTATATTTCCGTAGCTTTGATTAAGTATGGACTTTAAAAATCGTTCCAAATATTTTTCTCCGTTATAGCATGGTGTTACAATACTTACCTTTTCAGTTTTCATTCTTCTTTCTCCATATTTTTTCAAACACTGAGTTGATTTTCCAATATAATACTATTATCTCCGGATTAATTGCAAAGGTCTTCAAATACCATACTGTCTCTTGCGGATATCTTTTACTGGCATGTCCCACTTTATATATTTTCTTAAAGCAATCAGAAATTTTATTCATGGCATTCTTGTCATGTAAAATATCTCTCGTTCGAGAATATTCCCATATAAGAGAATGTAAATACTCATCATAAGCCACGTCCTCAAGTTCATCAAATCCACAATCTTTAAAAAAATAAATTCTTTCTTCCAATGCTTCCAGATAATCTAATTTTCCTAAGTGAAATGGTTTATTCATCAAACTATTATCACAAAACGAATAGTATACCATTCTCTGTGGTAAAACAGCAATTCTTCCACATTTATACAATATATGATGAGTTATATAAATATCTTCAAATATCTTTCCTTCCGGATATATTATATTATCGAACAGTCTACGCGCATATAACTTTGCCCACGGTGCAACATATTGTAAAGCACAATAATCATTCTTATAAATTCTGTTCAGCGCCTCTCTATTATCAATTACTGAACTTTTCAAAGATAAATCTATTGAAAAAGGAAATGCTTCATCCATTCCTCTTTCAAATCCACAAATAGCTAAATCTGCCTTATTCTTCTTTATCTCCCTAAGCATTAATTCGACAGCCCTTTCATATAGATAATCATCACTGTCAACCATCATAATATATTGTCCCGTTGCTTTTTTTAGTCCAGTATTTCTTGCTCTACTAACCCCACCATTGTTTTGATGTATAATCTTAATTCTTGAATCCTTTTCAGACATATCTTCACAAATTTCTAAGCTTTGGTCTGTTGATCCATCATCAACCAGAATAATTTCTAACATTTCATAAGACTGTCGTGATATTGATTCTATACATCGTTTTATAACTTTTTCTGCATTGTAAATTGGCACAATAATACTTATCAAATCCATTATTCATATCCTAAAAAAATTCTTTTATTTTTTCCTTTACTTTTTCTGCGTCTTTTATATATTGCGGCATTCTTTTCTTCAAGTGTTCCTTTATATGATTCTCATTCCCCTGCAACCAAATAAATGCCTGTGTCAATTTATTTTCTTCTTTTATCTGCTCAATAGGAATCACATAATTTTCTTCACTTCCAAATATATCTTTCGCTATTCCCCTGGATTTTATAGAATATCCTACAACAAGAGTCGGAACTTCTGTAGAATATGCTGCAATAGTCGCATGGGTCCTTGCACCAACAAAGAACCGACATTTCGCAATATATCCTTTTAACTGCATACAATTACAATCCTGAATTACTGCAATTCTCTCACTCTTTTTAAATTCATCATATAATTTATTCAAAATGCTTCTATCATCGTTCCCCTCCCATATCACATGCGGAATCAATGCAACCGCATAATCTGTCTTATTTAAAATATAAGCTATGAGATTTCTGTAGTTATCCAACAACACATTATCTTCTTGCTCCCGTTCCATTACTAATGGACTTACATTGATTCCCACTGTATTATTTTCAATAAAATTAGATGGTAATTGCACTTCTTCTTTTGGTAATGTAAATGCTGAATCCGGTGACAATCCGATACTTTCAATCCCGGCCTTTTTTAATAATTCATAAGTCAACGATTCTCTTGCCGAAATATAATCATATGATTTCATATCCTCGACAAATTTCGGATCATTAAATAATTTTTCATTTAAAGAACATCCTAAAAGAATTGTCTTACAGCCTCGTTGAAAGATCATTTGATGCAATTGAATGTATTTCGGATAGTCATCATAACAATAAATGTCTCCACCTACCGATATCTCTATATCTCCTGTCCTAAATTCTTTTATAGTCTTTCTATATGGTAATATATCTATTGAGAAATAATCATTTTTCTTTTTCAAGCTATAATACGCTTTAATAAAACTAGGAGACAGTTTTGAATATGCATTTTTTGCACTTTTAACATCAGCAAACTGTTGAATACCATAATGTAAATCCTGTTGCGGCATTTCTGAATATAGGATAATATCTTCCTCTTTAAACAATTCACACACAGTGCGAACCAGTGCTTCACATCCGTGATTTTCACTACCGCCATGATTATATAAAAAAATTTTTCTCATGCTTACCTTTCCCCTTTTAACACATTACGTATTGCTTTCTTCAGCCTCAAAACAACATATGTTCCGCTTGTTAATCCACGATTATATCCTGACATTATTATCTGCATAGCTTTTCCGCCTTCTCCCAGATAAACTATATGTTCTTTCTTCAATCTGTTAAAATTATTGCTATATATTTTTTTCCCTTTCGTTGCACTCATCATTAGAATTGTATACGCATAATTCGAAATTATTTGATTATATTGCTTTTCTTCCCATTCTCCAAATGAATGATTCTTTCTTAAAAATGATTTTGTTTTCTTTTGAATATTAATCTGTTCAAAAAAATCTATCTTGTTATCATCCATCGTGATAGCAGAATTTATAGTTTCCTGCTCATAATAATATCCTGTATAATCTGTAAACCATACTTGTTCAATACATCCATATATTTTTAAAAAGAAATCATAATCTTCTGCCAAATTTATTTTACTATCAAATCGTATCTTGTTTTTTTCTATCACGCTTTTTTTTATAAGTTTTGATGATACAAAACCATAAATTCCGGTAGCTAATTGTTCTTTATAGAAGGTTTTCGCCATATCTTCTATATATACATTCCCGTCTAAATATGGACGTATTCGTTCTATAACTTTTCCGTTTATATCAACTTTTGCTACTCCACCAATTACCATTTCTTCATCTGGTCTATATATTTTTTCAAGATAATTCTCTGCAACAAAATCATCACTATCTATAAAAGTAATATACTCTCCCGTAGCTTTACTAATCCCTAAATTTCGTGCTTCAGACACACCTCTATTTAAAGTATGAAATACTTGAATTCTTGAATCTCGGAATTTTTTGCATTGGTTTAAAGAGCCGTCAGTCGACCCATCATCAATGATAATTAATTCCCAATCCTTAAATGTCTGTACAAGAATAGAATGAATTCCTCTTGCTATGTATTTTTCTTTATTATAAACAGGCATAACTATTGAAATCTTACACATTATCATCTGCTCCTTATATTTTCTTTAATACATTCCACATTTTATGCCTTATCAACCAAATCTGTACCTTCAGTTTCCATGACCATTCTTTCGGATAATGGAATTTATAAAAAGCCTCTGCTAATTTTTTAGATTTTAAAATTTCCTGCGCCTTTCTATTTCTTACTTCTTTATTTAAATCTGCATGCTTTAATTGTCCCAAACAATTGCATGCATAATAAATCTGATGCAAATTTAATTGTTGTGAAAAATTATATTCTTTTTTATTGTCAAAAAACATTCTCAGATGGTCATTCATAGTACAATAAACATTCCACGCACCTTCACGATAACTGGTCGTAATTGTTCCCGCATTTTCATAATACTTATATAATCCTCTTCCCTTTAAATAATAAAAAGAATTAGCATAATACCCAACAAATGCACTAAAAATATTATCTTCCGACCATTTAACCTCTTCATCAAATCGTAAATTATACCGTCTCAAAAAATCCGAATTGTATAAACAATGCCAAACTGACAGCAATGGACCATAATCCAGATTCCGCCCCATAATTAACTCTGGATAAATTTCTTTAATAATCCGGTTCTTATCATAGTATCCTTTTGCAATATTAAGACTTTTTAATTTTTCTCTTCCATCACGCGTAATCCTCTCATAATCCGACATAACGAAATCACAATTATACTTATTAATCACGTTATATAATTCTTCATACATAGTAGGTAATATTGAATCATCCGAATCTACAAAACCTATATATTTTCCAGTGGCCACATCGATTCCAACATTCCGCGCACTGCTTAGTCCACCATTCACTTTATGCACAACTTTAACTCTCTTATCTGCTTTCAAATAGTCCTCACACATTTCAGGACATTTATCCGGCGATCCATCATCAACCAAGATTATCTCAATATCTTTCAAAGTCTGATTCAACAACGACTGAACACATCTTGATAAATATTTTTCGACTTTATAAATTGGAACAACAATACTAACCAATACCATTTTTTCCTCTTTCTTCTAACTTGATTAAGTTCAATTAATATGTACACATACTACATATTTTTTCTATTTCTGTAGCATTAGAATAATCCTTTTCCATACACTTTTGGGATATTCTCTTCATTTTTTCATCATCTTTTAATACCTGTTCTATTTGTTCTGCACACTTTTCATTATCCATGGACACAATTATTCCATCCACTCCATCTTCCAATTGACTTTTTGCTGTTTCATAATTAGTAATTACTACAGGTTTTCCCAACATTTGCGCTTCCTTTACAGAAACACATTTCCCTTCATATCTTGAAGGTTGAACATACAAATCACATCTGCAAATATACGGATATGGATTAGATTTTTTCCCAAGCATAATAACATTTTTTTCCATATGTTCTTTTTTTATCTTTTCTTTTATAAGTTTTTCATCTGAACCAAATCCTATAAGATACCATTTTACATTCATCCCTCCGCTTACCAAATATTTACATATCCTTGGTACATTATCAAAATTTTTGGCTGTACAATATCTTCCAATAGACAATATTTTTATACTATCATCCGGCATCTCTTCTATTGGAACAAACTCCTTTGATTGATGTACAATTAATTTTTCTGGAATAATATTTTCTATTTTAACAATCTTTGCTGATAATGTTGGAAAGATTTTGAGAAATGTTTTTGTCACATCATCAGATATTGAAATTATCCTATCATACGCTAACCACATTTCTATTTCTGATTTTTTATTAATCTGAATCTTACTATAATCTGTATGTATCCAAGCTATTTTCTTTTTTGCATGCACCTTATGTGCGACAATATAATGTGGAGTCAAGAAGCTGATTGCCAGATCATATTCCTCATTTGGTTGGATGTCTGGCATAAAACGATATGTATATTTATGACTGTACTCAAGTGGTACCCCGCTGTCTGTATGTCCATGTCTTTTTATATACTTACTTGCTTTTATTTTCCCATACATTCTTGCTGCTGTTAATACTACATGTCCTTCTTTTAAAGTCTGTACCATCGGACGTGCAAGTACTGTATATGATGGTATCTCTGATAATAAATGAATACCTTCAGGAATAAACGAAAACAATTCTCCTTCATGGCGCAACAAAAACAAGTCCACCTGATATTCTTTTTTATCTATAGCATCTAATAATCCTATTAGACTTCTTTCTGCACCACCTATCTCCAATGCATGTGATACTATTAATATTTTCTTCATTATTTACCTCTTCTGAAAACATCTTTTCCAAATATTCGGTGAACCGGTTTTAATATTTGACTTCTTAATATTTCTTTTTTACCCATCCAACTTTTAGCAAACCAATGAATTGAATAAGTCTTTGTCGTTTTATTAAGTCTTCCTGTCGGATCATCATATGGATTAAAATATTCTACTGGAAATATTTGTGCTCCTTCTATTTGCTGCTTCTGTCCATTTCGTATTAGACCTTTTTTTTCCAATGCTTCTGTATTCAATATTGGACATCCTCTTGTTCCATGTTTTCCATCAAGGAGTAGATTATATTCATTTAGCATCCCTTCAACAATCTTATTTCCTATCTCTGCCCCAAATCCTACTCCTGTATTTACATATTCTTCTGTCTCAAATCCAAAAAAAGCCGGATACCTAAGCAATTCATCCAATGACCTTACAACCTCCACATCAACATCAAAATATATTCCCCCTTCTCGAAGAATAATTTGCAAACGTGCATAATCACTTAAAAATGCGAACTTTTTGTTGTCATACGTATACGTCGTATAAGCATTTTGATGTACATCATAATTGTCTTCATTCCATTCAACAATTTCATAATCTGGACAATATTTTTTCCAACTCGCAATGCACTTCTTTGCTTTTGTCGGTAATTCATTCTTTCCAAACCAACAATAATGTATTTTCTTTGGAATCATTAGTTTCTCCTTTTTAATTGACCAATTTTCAAATTTATTTACACTTTTTCTTAATTACGGTCGTTAATATCCATCCCAATGGTGTACATAAAACAGTAAGTACTTTTCTTGGTGATTCAACAATATAATTTTTATTTCCTGCAATCAAACTACTAGAGCAATAATGTATACAATCTCTAATCAATCTCTTCTTACTGGTCGGATAAGTCATTGCCACCTTTCTCAAAAAAGCAAATCCTTTAGGATTTTTCAAATATTGCCGGAACATCGTATTGCTCGATCCATCCATTTGATACTCAACATCACATAATACGTCATTCAGCACAAAAAGCTTATATTTTTGATCAATTAACGTGTATTTATACACCAATCCAACATACTTTTCGCCTTCAAACACTGGATACGGTGGAACACTGTTGATAACATCTGTACGATAAACTAATTTTTTATCTCCCTCTCCACCAGATGCATAATAACCTCCAAGTGTGGTCTCTTTTAATCCATTCGGAAAGCCTTTTCCTATGATTCTTCCGGTATTCATGTCTGCATCCAGTCCTATCAAACCGGCATAATTTTTATTTCTTGCTTTCAGCCATGCAGTTTTTATTTTTTTCACAGCCCCTTCTGCCATTCTATCATCAGAATCGATACATACATTTAATTCTGTATGTATATTCTCATACGCTACATTATGAGCAGTGTGCATTCCTCCGTTTTTTTTATAAATATACTGTATCTCAAATCCGTTATCCTGGTTCTTCCAACCTTCTACCAGTTCCCTTGTATTATCACTTGATCCGTCATCTACGATTAACCATATAAAATCTTTGCATTCCTGCTCACAAAGGCTCTGATATGTACGTGGTAAAGTGCTTGCCCTGTTGTATGCAGGTGTAAATACTGTTAATAATGCCATATCAGTTCACCTCTGCCTTCTTAAGATAATATTCTTCCAGCCATTTTGCGGTTGTCTCTACATCATATTTTGCTTTTTTGATTTCTTCACTTCTGTCACGCTTGCTAATCTTTACCTGTTTTAAGATTTCGCCTGCCCATTGTTCTGGAGTTTCTTCCAGCCCTTCCACTTTCACCAGATCTTTTGTAATAATACATTCTTCCGACACTCGATTCGAAATAACCGCAGGCACTCCTGCCGCCTGCTCCTCAATCATTGTAACTGGAAGTCCTTCGTATAAGGAGGGGAATACGAACACATCCATTGCCTGTAATAATTCCGGGACATCTCTTCTAACGCCCATAAAAATGACATTATCTTGTAATCCCCGTTCTTTTACTTTGTTTTCTATTTCTTTCCGCCCTTCTCCATCTCCTATCAACATTAATCTTACTTTTTGATTCTTTTCAAAACACTTTTCAAAAATGTCTATCAGAAATTTATGATTCTTCTGCGGATTAAATCTTCCAATGTGTCCAATAACTATATTTTTTTCAAGATCTAGCTCTTTTTTTATTTTTTTTGCCTTTTCTTCTTCATAAATATACTTTTCCGCTGCAATTGCATTCGGAAGAAGCCGATAAGTTTTTCCTCCAAACATCCAGTCTCCCGCTGCTTTACCACAGGCAAATAATTCCGTTGCTGTTTCAGGGATCTTTCTCATATAATATCTTTTGAACAAATATTTAATATTTTTGTCTTGATTACTGTTATGACTATGCGCAATTCGAACCGGAATTCCGCATTCTTTCGCACATTGCAACGCTACAGAACTCAGACAGTCCTGATGTACATGTACAATCTTATATTCCGGATGAGTTCTAAAAAAGCATCTCAATTCTGCTTTGTATCTTCTACTCCACGGCACAAGCCTTGATACGTGATAGATTCTTCCGCCTAAAGACTTTATTTCCTCGTCATAATCCGCTTCAAATTCTCTATGCACTAGGAAATCGAACTGTACTTTACTTCGATCTATATGACGATAATAATTCATAAGCATCGTCTCAAGACCTCCGCGCCCCATATATGTAACAACATGTAATACTCGAATCATTATTCTCCCTCTATCCCAAAAGATTATTAACACTATACAAATAGAATCCCAGATACCCCACTACCATTACAACATAAATCAATCTTGCTGATCGTTTGGTAAACATATGATCAATCTCCCATGGCAATAAGATATAACTATATAACGAGAAATAAATTGGAAGACGACCAATAAATATTCCACTTGTGAACATAGATACTATATAGAATCCAACAGATACGATTGACATATTCGTACACAGATTAATAACTTTATCATCTTCATTCCGTATAAATCTTAATCCTATTAAAGACAGTACCGATGGCACTGCATACACTAATACACGCAATGCATTCGTTCCATTATCATTCCAACTCTGCCAGTCAGACACAACATTTTTATATTGCGTCTCGGCTAACATAGAATCCAACACATTTGTAAACTGCCCAATACCAGCCACAATTACAATAACCGCAACCATAAAAAGTAATGTCTTTTTATTCCATGCCTTTCCCTGTGCAATGAAGATAAATGGAATAACCAGTAAAGCGCTCTGATGCATCAATGAGGCAATCAGAATTAAAATAATTGCTTTTGCGTACTTCTTATCCAGTATGAATTTAATTCCTATGAACGTAATCGTAACAGCCAGAAATTGTCGGATACCATTGAACAACCAAGAGATATAATCTGTCGAAGCAATAAATAAGAAAAAGCTTACCAGATATCTGCTGGAATATTTACGATATACATATATCAACACCCCCGCCTGAATCGCAGCTAATACTATAAAATATATATTAACGTGATTTCCTACAATACATTTGATGACCGCCGACACAAAATAGAAGCCTTTATCCTTCTTTACTGTTGCCATATAAGATGCTATACCGCCTAAACTTACCGGCATTTCGGAAAAGCTTTTTTTGTATGCCCACGTATCGCCTATATTTCCTCTATATCCACACCATATAATCAACGGTAAGAATGTCACAACCGCCCACACCGGTCTCCACCGATATTCTTTTTTCCCACACACCGTCTCCACTCGTTTCACCGCTGTCAACACAGACAGCATCGCCATCACGGCAACCCATCCGATTATCAATATATAATTCTTGTCCATATTCTTCTCCAAATAATTGATTGATATTGCAGGTTTTTTCTTACCTGCTTCATGCGTTTTTCAACATTTAATTTTACCATATATTCCCTTGTATTCCAAGACAGAGCAACAGGCATGATTCACCATTTGTACCGATATATCGTAATTTATAACGCTTCCTTTACATCCGTTCCTTCCAGATTTGCTCCTGCAAGGCTTGATTCTCGGAGATTTGTCCCCTCCATCTGTGCTCCGTAAAGATTGAGTTCCCGCAGATCGCTATATGATAAGTCTGCATAGTCCATTCTGGCATGAATACAATCCGCACCATGCATATTGCAGTAACTTACATCTGCCCTTGTAAAGTTTGTATAATTCAGACTCGCATAAAAGAAATCTGCTCCTTTCAGATTACTATAACTAAAGTCTACATAGTTCAGATTCGCACGCCGCAGACTGATATATGGAAGTTTCAGGTTACTGAGGTCTTCCATTCTCTCTCCTGATCTCTTAATATATCCACTCAGTAATTCCATAGCCTTTTCTCCCCTGACAAGTCGTACCGGACACTTTCCGGATATCTTTAACAGAATAATCTTTACCACTGCCAGATAATTGAGAAACGCTGTAATCTCCTTATCTATAACTTTTAGATTGCAACAGCTCTTTTCCTGAAGTGGATACTGCATTCCATTTTCCAGCAGACTTTCAAAATAGTTTATCCAATACTCTTCACACTCCTGCTTCTTTTCACACCTCATAGAACCTACACACTTTTCTATCATCCGCTCCAGATAAATAAGTGTTTGCATCGGAATTTCCCGGATATTCAATAGTTTTGTAAGTTGCTCTGTCATTTCTTTTTTGAATGGATATATCGGATCGGTGAACTGATTTTTCACTGTATCCACGATTGCCCTGGCAAGGAAATATTCATAGATTGTCTTATGTATGAACACCAGACCATTACCTTCCGTGTTTCCTTCTGTGTGATGAATCTGATGAATGTACTGTCCCAACATAGCTGACGAATTTACACCAACTTCGTCCAGAATCTTTCGATAAGATTCCCAGTCAATCATCAACTGTTCTGGTCTGTGTTCGAACATCCAGTATGCCATCCGCTTGGATACTTCATGAATCTGTCCTTTAATCTTTACAGTCAGCGGATGTCCCATCTGATCCCAGCACCGATCATAGATTCCCCTCTCTCTTGCATCCAGAGTAAATATTTTATCATATACATCCGATTCTGATTCGTCTTCTCCCACATCAATTTCCAATGCAATCGTCATATATAAAAGGATTGGTATTCCAAACACCGTCTCCATTTCCTGCATCTTCTCTATTGTATGTTTTGACACGGTCTTTCCACCATTTCGTTCAAAATATTTATTACAGAATTCTATAATCTGATCTTTGTCAAATCTGCTAAGTATAATATATGGTACTTCTATGTAGCTTGATTCTCCCAGATAATTGCGTCTGCTGGTAATGATTAAAGAAAAGTTCTTTAATCCATAATCCTCCGCTGCATTCTCCCAGCATATATAAAGATGCCTCAACAAATCTTCTCTGCTGCCATCTACTTCCACCTCATCGAATCCATCTAAGATTAATACATGATTGGAAAGCATCTTATATTCCGGTACTCTCAGTTCTCTCATAATATCTTCGAACAGATTATAGTTCGTCGGACTCCACCTTACCTGCTGCATTGCGGCACATGGATAGACGATTGGTTTACGTCCTTTTGTGTCTTCATAGATGTTCAGTATATAAGCAACTAGCGTTGATTTTCCACCACCTGGCTCTCCTAATATCAAAAGGAATCTGTCATTTTCCCCCTGAACCAGGTTTTGTATCTGGCTTTCCAAATCATCTTTTTCATTGAGCGTCTCTTCTGTCGAATATTTCGGCATCAGGAAAAGACCATTCTCCAAACTAACTTGTGGTTTATTATTATCCAGAAAGAGCGGTTCTTTCCAACGTCTCTTATAGGCCTGATTTTTATTTTTAATTTTTATTTCTTTGACAAGTCCTTCTGGATTCATATTATTGATCGGCATTCATCTCTTCCTCCAGTGTTTCCCTACTTTTTCTGTCTTTCACTAATCCGGCCACTTCACAGAACAGTCTTCCCTGTGGCGTCATCCGAATCAATGTTGTATTCATCTCTGAGGACATCCCATGCTCATCTCTGTATAGCGCACCACACCGTTCCAGACGCATAACCTGAAAAAGCGACAGCCTCTCACTGTAAGTATAGATTTTTTCATTTTTATAGGCATAGCCAAGTGCCGGATAATCATACATAGATATATCTTCCAGCATTTCTTCTAATATACAAAAGTCAATCCAGCACTCTTCCATTTTCATCTTGCGCTCTGCTTTATCTTCATACTTCGCTGCTTTTTGCTCTTCTCTCAGATAATACATGTAAATTCCCGAGAGAATCTGTGCTTTCCTTTTTTCTTTCAGTCGCTCCAACATCAATATAAGATTTGTCATCTCTTTTTCCTGTTTTTTCGGATGTTCTTCTAGCTCTTTCCGATGTTCCTTGATCACAGATTCTTCTAGTTTGCCACAATTTATAGCTTTTACAAATTCCTGAAGCTTTATAAGGAGATGTCGGTTATGGATAGTATCTGCAAGTCTCGCGGCTTTTATGAAATTTCCAATACATGGAATTTCTTTCAGGAGTTCATTATCAATAACTACATCGAGACCAATTTCTATATTATCTCCTAACAGATCTACAGTCTGGTCGATAACCTCTTTATTCACTTCTTTTTTAATATCGTTGTCGATACTTTGAGTTATATCCGGCAATGCCAGATCCTCCATTGCTGTAATCATCTCTTTATCATTCACGTGTTGCTCCTCACATCCCCATTTTATATTTGTAAATCATTTTTTATATATTATTCATTGTATCATATCTCTATATATTTTGCTGATGCTGTCTCATTTTTCCATTCATAACACTTCACGTTTTCTCATGTATCTGCCCTTTCTATTCTTTCCGTCATTTTAACCATATTATCCCAACTTTTCCTGTTGCATTTGTGCATTTTATATGATATGTTGACTTTAACACATTTGGTGTTTACATGATGTAAGGGAGATAATTATCGTGTAACGCCCAACACACATTGGCATTACTGAAAGGAGGCCTATATGTTTAGAAAAAGTTATTGGAAAAAGAGATTTGCTCCTGTCCTGGCAGGCGCACTGGTGATTTCTTCATTACTGGTACCGCCTGGCCACGCATTCGCAGCCGATCCGGTTACTTCCGAAGAACAGACTGTAAGTCCTGAGACACCGGAAGTTAAGGACGTAACGGATTCCACAGATGCAGCGACCACCGATGCGAACCTGACCACTCCCGATTCCGTTTCGGATTCTGTATCAGATTCTGTAGCCGGTACTTCTGCAACAGATGCTTCATCCGCTAAGGAAGCTGCTAAGCAGGACGTGAAGGAGACAAAGGAAGCAAAGGCAGCTGACGATGCAGTTACCGATCCGATTCCGGACAAGACTCCTCACCTCGTATACGGTGACAAGAGTCTGGCTGACGAAGATGCTTTCGTCCTGCTGATCTTCGGCGACGGCTTCACTGCTTCCGAGCAGGATTCGTTCTATACCAATGCTCAGAATACCGCGGATTATCTGATGGATACTTCTCCTTGGAATGAGTTCAAAGATACGATCAAGATCTACGCTCTCGGAGTTGTATCGAATGAATCGGGCGCAAAAGCAGACACAGCGATCAACCAGGAGCAGGCGAACGCAGACACACGCGACACCTACTTCGGATCTTCATTCTGGTCAGGCGGTATGCAGCGTCTTCTTACGATCAGTTCAGATGGATCTAAGAAAGCAAAGCAGTTATCAGATCAGTACCTTCCTGCAGCAGACTTTAATGTTGTGATCGTCAATGCTACTACATACGGCGGAAGCGGCGGAGATGTATGTGTTGCTTCTCTTAATAATGAATCACTCGAGATGATGCTTCACGAGCTTGGACACACCACTGCCAAACTTTCGGATGAATATTTCGCAGGTGCAAGCTATGCGGCCGAGATGCCGAATATGACAGCTGAGTCTGATCCGGCAAAGGTCCGCTGGTCACGCTTCATCGGTAAGAATGGTGTCGGTGTCTATGAATATGACAATGGCGGTAACGGATGGTACCGTCCACACCAGAATTGTAAGATGCGTTTCCTTGGCAAGCAGTATGCTTTCTGTGAAGTGTGTAAAGAACAGATCCGCAAGACCTTCTGTCAGGATTCGAATGTAACGAAGTTATTCTTCCAGCCTTATGCAGACATGTTCTATGAGTCTGACACAGGCAAAGATATGCGTGAATACTTTATCCTCCGCAGAGGTAAGAATGAGATCACAGGCGATAAGCTCGGTGATGCTTTAACGCTTACTTACAAGGATGCGGATGGCAACGTAGTATCCGGTATTCCTAACAAAGCCGGAACTTATACCATCGAAGCTACATTTGCCGGAGACAGCACATATGAGAAATGCAGTCAAACAGCTGCCTACACGATCGAATTACCGGACCTCATCACTCTCGATGTTCCGTCCAAGGTATACGACGGCAAACCTGCTGACCTTAATTATACCGTTAATTATGACAAAGACTATACGGTAAAAGCGCATTATAAAGGAACTGTTCCTTACGCCGCTGAGATCACTTATGACTATGACAGCGACGAAGCACCGGTGACTCCTGGCCGTTACAGCGTAACCCTTACCGCTTATGACAAAGCCACAGGAACTGCGATCAGCAGCAAGACCAAAGACTATGAGATCACCTTCAAGTCTACGACCCTTCAGAATAACGATACAGCCGATTATCCGGGTGCTATGCCTTATTATAACAATAAGACGATCGTATTCTCCGGAGAAGGTTACACAGCCGGTGAACAGTCTCAGTTTGAAGATGTTGCAAAAGACTTTGTGAAGTATTTCCGTTCTACAGAACCTTTCAAAGAAGCTGACACGTACTTTAACTATCACACGGTAGAGACCGTATCCAATGAATCCGGCATCGGTCAGAAAGCCAAGGATACTTACTACAAACTGACTTATGACAAGAATGGTAAGATTGTTCCGACAGACGAAAGTACCGCCGGTGCAATGTACATTGGTAATAATGTCATCACATCTTACTACAAAGCCAATATCGTTATTGTAAATGATAAGAATGTCAAGACAGGTACTACATTCAAGAACAAGCGTTTCACCATCTACACGACAGCAGATGAGGCCGGCATGCAGTTTGCGGCAAATGAACTGCGCAATTACTTCACTAACCACGAAGAGGGCTATACTCCTTCTACAGACGCCGAGAAAGATGCGGAAAGAATCGAATTCCTGAAAGCGCTTTATTACACCTGGTATGGATCTGATTATGCTCCGGTATTAAGCCGTGCGTATGACGAGACATTTACGGAGAACGGATCTCCGATCGACCTTGCACCATATTTCCATACTTATGTATTGGGCAAAGAGGTAGAGGGCGTTGCTTATAAGATGACTTACTATGCGGATGATAATGGTGCCGTAGGAGAAGAACTTTCCGAAGTTCCTTCCAAGGCAGGTACTTATCATGCGAAAGCGGAGCTTGTCATGGACGATGTGTCCGCGTATGGCGAGCCTTGTAAGAAGGTTACTTTAGACGGTGAGACATATTCGCTTCCTCTGGCACGCGGATGGACCACTTACACGATCCAGGCCAAAGATGACCCGGAGAACCCGAAGCCGGAGAATCCAGATCCAGAGAATCCTGACAAACCGGATCCTGGTACACCGGATGATCCGAAGAATCCTGGAAGCGATAATCCTGGGCAGAATCTGAAGCCGAATCAGAACCTGAATAATAACAAGAATACAACCAAGAATATAAATATTAACAAATCAACCAACGGCAAAGTTTCTAACAAAGCTGCAGCCAGAACCGGCGATCAGTCACCGGTATGGATGTACACACTTCTTTCTCTGGCAGCACTTGCTGTGATCGCAGCTGTGATCTGTAAGAGAAGATTCCGTAGATAAGGTAGATAAAAAAGCTTAGATAAAAATCTTTAATAAAAGGAAACTCCTTTCTGGCATCTGCCAAAAAGGAGTTTCCTTTTTACCGTCTTTGATTATATTATACTCTCTCGATCCCCTGTATCGTCTTCTTCACAACCTTATCCTTATCGAATTCCCGCGCCATCTTATCTCTGCCGCATACTCCCATTGCTTCACGTTCTATACGGCTCATCCGGGCGATCTTACTCATCTTACGGTACAGATCATTCCAGTCCTCTGCTTCACACAGAAGCCCGCTCTTATCATCGTCTACGGCTTCCTTACAGCCCGGAATATTGCTGGTGATCACCGGCCGTCCGGTCGCTGCTGCCTCCAGAAGTACATTTGACATTCCTTCATGATAACTTGGGAGCACGACACAGTCGGCCATGGCATAATACGGTCTCGGATCTTCTTGGAATCCATGGAATACTGCGATCCCTGCATCCACCAGCTTATCAATCTTTTCTTTGTATTCGTCTTCAAAGAATCCTACCAGATCCAGAACGAACGGTACTTCTTTTCGCTGTAGTTCTTTCGCTGCATAGAACAGTTCGTCCATTCCTTTTTCCTTCATGATCCTTCCAAGATATAAGAAATGCACTTTGTCATTCTCCGGATATTTCTGATAAGTATAATACTTAAGATTTACTCCGGCTCCCTTAAGCAGACACATCTGTTCCCGACGGATGATCTGCTCCTGCAGGAACACCTTCGCATTTCCCTTATTTTCGAAATACACTGTCTTTGCCTTTTTTAAGGCTGTTTTATACATTCTTATAACGATTTCCCGAAGTCCCTTCTTCTGGAATGCAGTTCCGAGTCCCTGTACGTTGACACAATATGGGATCCGCATCTGTCGGCAGGCATATCCGGCATATACATTAGGCTTGATCGAATAGGTAACTACCATATCCGGGTGATGTTCTTTTAATAACCGGCGGTAGGTCAGATACAGCTTCATATCCGTCTTTGGGTTGATCCCACGGCGGTCCACATCCGTCTCGATCATCGTACATCCCATTGCTTTAAAATCATCCTCATGCCCTACAAATGGTGTACTGATGATCACGTCGTAATCTTCCATAAGTTTCCCGATCAATTCTCTTCTGAACTGCCACAGCATATAAGAATGATTGGTGATGACCATAAGTTTCTTCTTTGCTCCGGTTCCGCCTTCTACGACTCCGTCACTTCGAAGCACGGAGAATACCGTTCCGATAAAGCAACGGATATCCATAAGCGGCCCCATCTTTTTTACATACTCGCCGTCCAGTCTGGCTTTGACAGGGATCTCAAGTTCATCTCTTCCGTTGATCTGTGCCCATCCGGTAAGTCCCGGTTTTACATCATTAGCCCCGTACTTGTCACGTTCTGCGATCAGGTCATCCTGATTCCACAGTGCCGGTCTCGGTCCGATCACGGCCATATCTCCTCTGGCAATATTCCAAAGCTGCGGAAGTTCATCCAGTGATGATTTCCGCAGGAAATGTCCTACTTTTGTTATGTACTGATCCGGGTTCTCCAGAAGGTGTGTCGGCTTATCGTGCGGCGTATCTGTGCGCATGGAGCGGAATTTGTACAGGTTAAAATATTCCTTATGGATTCCTACTCTTTTCTGCGAAAAAAAGACAGGAGCTGTGATCCCGTCTTCTTTCTTGATCGCCACAATAATTGCCAGATAGACGGGTGATAATACCACCAGACCGATCCCTCCAAGAGCTCTTCCTATTATGTTCTTAACCTTCATATATTTCCTTTGTCTGAAAGACAAATGATCCTCTTTGAACATATCTGTTATGCCTCCTGTATTCTCTGGTTCTATTGTGTTGATTTATTTAATTTTGGATGATAGGTCGGAACGATGCTTTCCACGATCAGACGCATATCATCGGTCTCATTCTGTGCTGCGCTCTCAAGGACTCTGAGTGCATGTGCGAGCTTGACTTCATCTACATCGATCGGATGTCCGATATGTATCAGCTTATTCGGTGTATCCGTCATACCTTCTTCGTCCATCAGAAGTTCTTCGTATAATTTTTCTCCCGGACGCAGTCCCGTGAATTCAATCTTGATATCCTGATCGACTTTATAGCCTGACAGCCGGATCATATTCCTTGCAAGATCAAGGATCTTTACCGGTTCTCCCATATCCAGGACGAAGATCTCTCCGCCTTTGGCATAGGCACCTGCCTGAAGTACCAGTGATACCGCTTCCGGAATCGTCATAAAGTAGCGGATGATCTCCGGATGTGTGACGGTTACCGGTCCTCCTTCTGCAATCTGTTTTTTAAATAACGGAATAACACTTCCGTTACTTCCAAGTACATTACCGAACCGCACTGCTACATATTCTGTGTTCGATTCTTTATTATAAGTCTGTATGATCATCTCACAGATTCTCTTGGAAGCTCCCATGATATTCGTTGGGTTGACAGCCTTATCTGTAGATATCTGTACAAATCTCTTAACATTCCATTTATCTGCCATTCTGACCATATTATAAGTTCCGAGGACATTATTCTTGATAGCCTCGTTCGGGCTGCCCTCCATAAGCGGCACATGCTTATGTGCTGCCGCATGATAGATGATCTCCGGACGGTACTGTTCGAAGATACTGTTGATACGGTTCTCATCACGTACAGAACCGATCAGCACCACCAGATCAAGCTTCGGCTGTTCCCTTAACAATTCCTGCTGGATATCATATGCATTGTTCTCATAGATGTCGAAGATGATCAGCTGCTTCGGGCTGTGCTTTGCGATCTGTCTGCATAATTCACTTCCGATCGAACCTCCGCCGCCGGTTACCATAATTACTCTTCCTGATACATAATCCATGACCTCGTCCAGATTGACATAGACTTCATCTCTTCCCAGAAGGTCATCGATGTTCACCGGGCGCAGCTTACTTGCCCTGACCTCACCGTTGACCAGCTGATATACTCCCGGCAGGATCATAAGTTCACAGTTTGTATCCTGACAGATCTCCACGATTGGTCTGATCTTTGCTGCATTTGCCGATGGTATCGTCAGGATGATCTGCTGGACATTATATTTCTTGACGCTTTTCTTGATACTGTTCCGATTACCGACAACCTTGACTCCCTTAATATATCTTCCGATCTTATACGGATCATCGTCTATGATACAGACAACCTTCTGATCCAGATATTTACTGTTCTGGATCTCTGTGATCAGACTTCTTCCGGCCTCTCCTCCGCCGATGATCATGACTTTCTTTCTCTTTGACCATGGGAATGTACGGTTCTGTCTGCGCAGACGTATCAGTCGGTAAGATACTCTTGTTGCCCCGATCAGGATCATCAGATAAATTGTATCCAGTACATACCAGCTTCTTGGCATAACGCTCCATGTAAATAAGATGATGACAATCTTCGCTACGGCCGCCACAAGACAGGCTGCGATCAGACTGAATACTTCTTCAATCCCTGCGTACTCCCATAAACTACTGTAGATACGGAAAAGTGAAAATATAATTAATGTTATGACTATGGTGAATGGTCCGTATTTATAGATTACTTTTAAGAATTCTTTCGGAATCTGGCTGAAATCGAACTCAAAACGTGTCAGTAATGCCAGAATTGATGCTGCGATAATACATATGATATCAAGTACGATAAGACATATTCTTCTTATCAGTAATTGATAATTTATTTCCTTTTTTTTCATACCCATTTCCCTTTTGTTAATTATTCTTAATCAATAATTATAACATACTTTTTCGGCTCATAAAATGCCAATTACTACAATTTGCCTCTTCTCATCTAATTTTCTTCTAATTCTGAAATGTTACAACAACGTCTTTCCCGTCTGCCACATTTTTAAACATACTCTTGATTACTTTCTTTGCATTCTTGTCGGATACATTGCAGACTTTATTTGTTATGTAGCGAATGATGTAGTGCAGATTCAGATGAATCTGCCACTGCGTATCATTGCACTGCTGCTTGCTCAGCTGATGGCATCTATAGGAGTGGCATTATATATGGTCGCAAATATGGGAATCGCTCCATATGACAGCGTCGCAGTTATAATCGAGAAACTGACACATCAGAAAATTCCATTCCATAAAGCAAGGGTTCTTTCAGATGTTGTTGTAGTGATTATCGGAATCATATTTGCCATTGCATCCGGGGCAGGTATCTGGTCGGTAGTAGGTATTGGTACAATTATAAATGCCTGCTTCAACGGTCCATTAATTCAATTTTTTAAAACAAAACTGGAAAGATTTTTCTTGTAAAATCTAAGGATTACAATTCTCCAATTCTTCAAGGCTCATATCCATCGCAAAACAGGCTGCAGAACCGCCTGCTCTTGATATGCGTTTTAGTAACTGTTATATATAAACAAAGGGCGAAAAGCTGATTTTTCAAGCCTTTCGCCCATCTTTATCATAGAAGAATCTAATTTACAGACTTTTCTTCATAGTCTCTCCTTTGCCACATCCTTTAAGGTTGCCATACTTCTTCCTCTAAAACCTGTATCTTTTCTATACTTCCCTTATGAAGTGTTTCTCCTCCATCAGTGCTGTATGCAATGCGCTGGGTAAACTGTTTCCCTGCGCTCCACTTATTATTGTTTCCGGCTGTCGTATAGAAAAATACCAGCGCATCCTCCGGCAGTCCGAGCATCTTATGATCATTTACAATGCCGCTTCCGGAAAACATCGTTCCGGTCTCGTCTGATTATTTCATTTCCAACATAGTAAATCCGTTTTTATCAGATATAACTGATAAAATACTTAATCATGAATACTTGTAAAGTGCTCTTTTGCAAACTGCATATCCTGTACCACCTCTACTGTTCCAAGATAAATATCATTTTTGTCTCTCACTGCATAATAAGTAACTAAAAATGGTTTACCTTGCTTTTCCATCCAAACCGGAACGCTATCCATTGTATGATTTTTAAAACTTTCTATAATGGAACGAACCATTGGTTCTATCTTAGGCGGATGACAAGAGAATACTTCTCTGTCAATTGCCATGCCAGGGC
>ERZ773269.1208-NODE-1208-length-25704-cov-92.578541_pt1 | contig 25704 bp, 20 predicted proteins | sample MGYA00511958_ERZ773269 | MGnify/ENA primary metagenome ERZ773269 (study PRJEB29015, sample SAMEA2737761) | human gut metagenome | biome: human gut; feature: human-associated habitat; material: faeces | place: China | collected 2012 ... | reverse complement strand
AAGTGAAAAGGCTAAGACGGAAAAGACATAGGGTGGATTTCGCAGGCATCGAACCTGCGAAATCCATCGCCATTGATGCCCCTACCTAAGAGGAAGGAGTCTTCTGGCGAAACTGTGATAAAAAATCCCACCTTTACTCTATTTTCTTCAGCATACCAGCCGAACATATAGAGTCTGTAAAGAAGGGGCAAATAATAAGCATAATAGGGAATCTTTGTCTGAATGATGGCAGGAATTCGCTCCTATTGTGTAGAATAGATAACAAAAGAGAATTTTATCATAGATTGATATAGGAGTGATACTATGTCTGAATTAACAGCTCTGCTTGCCGAAAAGCAAAAATTAACGGATAAATTGAAAGAATTAGAAACAGTTAGCGAAGGCTTGGAAAACGAAAAAATTCGTAATCGTGTACGTCAACTTAATATATATCAATCAAAATTAAGTACAGAAGAAAAAAACATGAGGCAACGTTTTTCAGTTCTTCAAGAAACGTTGAAAAATGTTACAGATGAAATTAATCAGTTGTCAAGTGACAGTCGGGATACGATTTTAGAAGCAATCAAGAAACAGCGCTGGTATTTCATCAAGAATAAACCGAAGGTCTTATTAGATCGTAATACAGGCTATTTATGGGCCAATCTCAATTATTTTCCTTATGCGAAGTCTGGTAATAGTAGTTATAATAATCGCCAAGAAGCTGAACAGGCTATCCGCGATTTCGACGGAGATGGTTATACGCATTGGGAAATGCCTTTATTCGATGACTTCAAAGAAATGATTGCAGATAAGACCTTTCCTTTTCAGCAGGGAGATAACCATCAGATATTAAACTGTTATTACTGGCATTGTAATATGACCGGTCATAGTAGTGATGGGATAAACCTCTATGTCCTTGACACTGTAAATGTCGCATATAATGTAATTCCTTATGACCGGTCTTTAGCCGATGCGGACTATAAGCATGATGTGTCTGCTGAAAACAAGGTGTATACGGAAAAAGAACGCCTGCAGCGGACGCTGGATTTGTTCGTTCAGAATGGCTTGCAGCCTATCTTCGAGGAGGATGCTGTAACCGACCTCTTTTATAAAATGTATGTAGAAAAGCCAAGCGTGTTGGCACAACTCCAGGAAGTACAAGGGAAAATCGACAGCCTGCAAGAGCATATTCCTCTTTCGTCGACCTTTGATTACCGGGATTTATTGAAAGATTATAACATCGCAGCTATCGACGCTTCGGTCATTCAATATTATAAGGCCCTTCAGCGCTGGACGGAAGGATTATTAGAAAAGTTTGATGAGTACGAAGCGGAAAAGGAAGACACTATCCAGGACTTCAACGTACTCAGTCTGACTTTATCTCAGAAATACGAAGCTGACCCCAATTTAATGGAAGCAGAAAATGACTTGATGGAAAAGCGGCAGCGCTTCTTTCAGCAGCAGTTTTCCTTGGATATGAACCGGGTCAAGGATAAGATTCTCTCGATTAAAGACCAGGCCGATGACTTGGAAGCGCGGCTGGATGCGGTAGATGAAAAGAAAGACTCCTTGACGGAGTTAGCCGAACTGGAGCGGGAAACCCGGCCAAGTTTTTCGTTTATCGCCGAAAATACGGCCAAGATTATCAAAGAAGCCCTGTTGAAAATCGAATATTTTGAATCCCATAAGGAGCAGGTCCAGCAAGCAATCTCTATCTGGCAAAGCTGGACCGAAGACTATCGCGTTTTCAAGTCGACTCATCGCCAGGAACTACAGCATCTCTGCCAGGAAGACGATATTGAAGAAGCTATCTGGGAAACCTGGTATGCTGATTGGCAGCGCCTGCGCCTGCATATCGAAGAAAAGGTCCAGCCGTTAGTTGCCTGGGTTTTGAAAGGAGCGGCTCAGGATGCGAGAGCGGAAATGGCCGATGCATTACTTGGCCATTTAGCATCTTACAAAGACGCCGTCGATGATTTCTTTCTGAAAGAACGGAAGGGGATTTATCAGAGGTATGCCTTCGAACCGAGCGGGGCCTTACAGGAAAAATTCGAAGCGGAAAAGGCATTATATGAGCGGACCCGAGAATTCCAGAATCAAGTATCGGACCTCATCTTCTCCTGCCAGAATAGTGAAGACCGCATGCTCATCTTTAAATGGGCCTTTCCCTTATGGAATCTCAGCATTGATGAAGTTCTTCGTTTTGTGGCTGATAAAAACTTGTCGGCGATTTCTGCGGATATCCTTCGCGACTTTGCGGCTTTAAAATCGAAACGGTGCGCGGCCTTCCTCAATGATGCCAAGGCTTACAGTCAGGCGCAAAAAGAACGGGATAACCAGTATAATAACCTGATTTTTAAGATGCGTAAGAATCTGATGCCAGCACAAGGCAAATAGTGACTGGAGGTGTTTTGTGTTGCAAAACGTCATTCCCTGGGGAACGCCTTTACGGGATACGTTTGAAATATGGGAGCAGCGGCGCCCGGTTATGGGAGACCATATCCGGGTCCAGCGCTATCATGGTCTGTATGCTCATCATGGAATTTATGTGTCCGATGAGGAGGTCATCCATTTCACCGGTACAGACGATGACAGCATCCTCGATTGGTCGAAGTGCAAAGTAATACGGACCGATTTAGAGCGATTTCTCGATGGGGGCGTACTGGAAGTCAAGGTATATACGGAGGAAGAACTGGACGATTTGTATAACCCTGCACAAATCGTTCAATATGCCCGTTTCTGTTTAGGCGATACGGGGTATCACTTACTATTCAATAACTGTGAACATTTTGCCAATGCCTGTACATTAGGGCAATACCGCAGTCAGCAGGTAGAACGCGTTTTTTCAAGACCGTATTATGAGGAGGAAAATAAATTGGGACTTTTTGGAAGTATCGGGAAAATTTTTGGCAAGATTTTTGGTGGCAGCAGTAATGGGCGGACCACTCATGCCTATACGTATGAGCCGGACAAAGTAAAAATGGCGGAAATGGACAACGCCACGAAAGTCAAATTAGCTCATTTAAGTAATGAACAAGTGGAACTGGTAAAACAGGCACGATTGGAAATCATTCAATGCCAGACCCAGTCGGAACTGGCACTGAAAGAAGCGCAGGCTCGAGGACTGAGTCTGATGGCACAGACTATTGTCGAAATGCAGAAACAGCTGAATGATATTGCCCAGAAACGCTTGCTCATCATCGAGCAGGGCTCTGCAGCAGCGGTTCAAGAAATCGAATCCATGTATAGCCAGCTGGAGGATAAAATTCAGAAAGACAATGACACGTATAATACGGAAAAATTACCTAAGTTATTAGCCTTATTGGAGCAATACGATGAGAATTCGGCTGCCCATAAATTATACGAAAAACGGATTGCCGATGATATGAACTTACAACTGGAGCACATGGGCGAACAGTTGAAGACATTGAGCTGCCGTCAAGATAAGCTCATCGATAGCTTGGTACAGGATAAAGAAAAAATGCTTGATCAGACTAATGAATTGACCCTTAAAATGCTGACTTCGCTGAACCAGCAGCTCATTGCCTTACAGGAATACGCTGGACAGAACAAGGAACCAAGAAAATCTTTAAAGGGAGAAGACTACAAACTGTTATCTTCCGATAGTGAAACGAAGGATACCCAGGAATAAGCGTTCCTGGGTATCCTTTGTGGTATTCTCTATTGTAATTCTTCCGCTGTCGGATCGACGCCGAACCATTTTTGATAGAGCTTGGTATACGTCCCGTCAGCTTTCAAATCAGCCAGGGCCTGGTTGATGGCCTTCAGTTCGTCTTCATGGCCTTTGTCGATGGCCATAGCTGAACCGGCCAGTTTCTTCGGTTCGCCGACGACTTTCAGATTGTTCATGCCGCCTTTGGAAACATAGTATAAGGCGACGGCTTTGTCGATAGCGACAGCGTCACTGCCGCCATTTTGTAGTTCTTGCAGGCACTGGTAATTGCCGTCGAACTGTTTGAGGACAGCTCCTTGTTTTTCGGCGAAGTCCGCTGGCTTAGAACCGGCCTGGACGGCTACGGTTTTGCCTGTGATGTCATCCCAGCCATGGATGGTCGTATTGTCTTTCTGGACGACGATGACAGAACCACCGATGTAGTAGGGAGCCGTGAAGTCGACTTGTTTTTTCCGTTCTTCCGTCGCCGACATGGCCGAGGCAATCATGTCGATTTGTCCGCTTTTCAAGGCCGGAATCAAAGCATCGAAGCCCATGGCCTTGATTTCTACTTTGCGTCCCAGCTTTTCACCAATCGCATTGGCCAAGTCGATATCGAAGCCGGTATATGTATCGTTTTCTGCCATTTCAAAAGGAGGGAATGACGGTTCCGTCCCAACGATAAGCGGTTTGTCCGTCTTTGCGGCAGTTTCTTTTGACTGCGTACCACATCCTGTTAAGACACTCATAGCCGTCAGTGCGGCCATCCCTGCCAGTATCCATTTCTTGTTCATGTCCATTCCCCCTGATGATCTGATAAAAAAGATGCAATATTAAAAATATACGAATAATTATACATCAAAAGCTGGAATTGTCAATATTTACATAGAAAGCTTATGCTGAAGTATATCCAGAAGAAGGGCAGGGGGAAAGCAGGAATTTCCTACTTTCATGTAGAATAATTTTATAAAGGAGTGTCTGTTAGATATGTTACAAAAAGTACCTTGTAATCGATGAAGGTGATACGATTGTCTTTGGAAAATCAGGAATTGGCCTGTGTGCAGGCTTTTTTAGAAGATAGGGCTTCAGAACAACTCATGACGCGGTTGTTGGCCGATGCCGGAGAAGACTATGCATGGTTCCGGCGCCTGGCTCAGCATATGTTCCGCAGCCACCTTTCGCCAGACGAACAACGGGAGCTCTTGGAAGCGGCCAAGGTGGATACGCAGGGCGACCCCGAAAAAATCCAGGCGGCCCATGATGCCCGCTTGTTGCTGCTGAAATCGGGGATGTGTCTTTCCATCCATGAATCGTGGTATCTCCACAAAGTAAAAAAGATGCCCCTGGAAAAGGCCTTTCGCCAAACCATGACGCGCATTGTCGTAGGCTTCGGCCAGCTCATGTCAGAACCGGGGATTCCCAAGGCTTTTGAAATGCAGCTATGGTATCGGATTCAAGGATAGCGTCGTATATAAGAGAAGGGAGTAGGATACTATTGAATCAGAAAGAGTGGGACCGCATGATTGGTCAGGAGCTGTACGATCCGTTCAATGTCCACGATGACAGCTTCCAGCGGGTCCATGCGGCGCAGCGGAAATTCAATGCTTCTGACGATTTGAACGACCGTCAGGCTTTTGAAGAACTGAAACGCTGTTTTGCCCAGGCGCCAGATGACATGGTGCTGTTGGCGCCGGTCTACTTCGACCATGGTGACCGCATCCGCTTTGGCCGTCATTTCTTTGCCAATACGGGGCTGACCATCTTGGACGAAAACTACGTCACCTTTGGCGACAATGTATTTTTAGCACCTCACGTCAGTATCTATACGGCGGGTCATCCCATTGATGCGGAAGTCCGCAATACCAACCTGGAATACGCCAAACCGGTCACTATCGGTTCAGACGTCTGGATTGGCGGTAATGTCGTCATCAATCCCGGTGTCACTATTGGCGATGACGTCGTCATCGGTTCCGGTTCCGTCGTGACCCACGATATTCCCAGTCACGTTGTCGCAGCTGGCAATCCCTGTCAGGTCATCCGTCCCATTACCCAGGCCGATGCAGACCTATGGCATTGTAAGTTATCGGAATACAGAAAATCCATACCATCCCACACCATTTCACAAAAACAACCCAGGAGAAACGACATGCCCGAAAAACAAATCATTGCAAAAAAAATTAACGATTGGTTAAACGCTTGTGTTGATGAGAGCGGTGCTTTCTTTTTGAATACCATAGAAGCTGGCCGCCCTAAATCGCGTCCTATCAGTTTCCACATGCTGAAAGATGGAGTGAACTATTTTGGCGTCGGCGCAATGAAAGAAGTCTATCGTCAAATGCAAGAAAATCCTTATGTGGAAATTTGTGGACTCATGGGAAAAGGAAAACTCTTTTTCCGTTATTATGGCAAAGCCGTTTTTGAACAAGGGGATGAACTGGCACAAGAAGCACTGGCCCAACCGGGATATCCTGTCATGAAGAAAATTTATACTCCCGAAAGTGGCAACCGTTTCGCTGTTTTCCATTTAGAAGATGCGACGGCTGAAAAAAGGGCCATGATGTCCGTATTAGAAACATGGAATCTTTGAATCAAGAAAGGAAGTGTCCTTATGGCAGCACATGCATTATGGAATCTCTTACAACAACTGAAATCCGATTACGAATGGGTAGAACTCAGCCATCAACTGAACAACGACAGCCCGTATTGGTCAGGCATGCCTGAAGGCTCCGTAGAAATCGGGAAAACCGTTTTCGATTGGGGCAATCCCATGCTGGAATGTTTGATCCAGACATTCAAATTTCCCGGCCAATTCGGCACACATATTGATTTCCCAGGCCATTTTGCAAAAGGGACAGCACTGTCAGATGGCTTCGGCGTCCAGCACATGGCCTATCCCTTAGTCGTCATTGACGTCAGCGAAAAAGTAGCCAAAGACGTCCATTACGCCGTCACCGTTGACGATATCAAAGCTTACGAAGCCGCTTATGGCGACATCCCGGAAGGCGCCTTTGTCGCCCTGCGGACAGATTGGGCCAAGAACTGGCCGGACAACGACAAACTCTGCGGCTTCGATGAAGAGGGCAATGAAAATGCGCCAGGCTGGTCTTTGGAAGCCTTGAAATACATCTATGAAGTCCGTCACGCCGCAGCCAACGGCCACGAAACCTTTGATACCGATGCCTCTGCCGTCGCGGCTGAAGCAGGGGACCTCATCTGCGAACGCTACGTCCTCAGCCAGGGCCACGTCCAGATTGAGCTTTTGGATAACCTCGACAAAGTAGCTCCTGCCGGTGCCATCCTCCTGGCAGCCTGGCCCAATATCGAAGGTGCGACTGGACTGCCTGTCCGCGTCGTAGCCGTTACACCGAAATAAAATAATAAAAACAGGGACATTCCAAGGCATGTTACATGGAATGTCCCTGTTTTTTTTATTCGGTTCTATACTTTATCTGGATTATTTGGATTTCAAGTTCCTGATTTCTGCTTTCAGTTCTTGAATTTCTGCTTTTAACATTTCGATGTCATCATTGTTCTGGTTATTATCTACGGTCTTATTGGCACTGGGACCGACACGGAAGGTAACGCCAATATTTCCTGCGGCCTTACGATTATTGCCAAAAGTACTGGAAGCACCGAGGGAGAACATAACATCACGGTTTGCATGGTAGAAACCACCCAGAGCGACAGCTTGTTTTCCATCATAAGTACCAGCAGCTGCGCTAATCTGGAATCTGGATCCTGTACCATCGTAATCGATAGGATGGAGACCGGCTAAGGCAGCAGATAATGCACCGACGCTATCTACTTCCTGGTCGAGGCTGCGGACGTGCGTATTAAGGGATGTAATCGAATCGGTGTTTTGTTGAATTGCTGTAGCATTCCGCTGAATAGCGTTGCTATTTTCGTTGATAGCTGTCGTATTTTGTTGAATTGCCGACGAATTTTTCTGGATTGAAGCCGTATTCGCGTTGACTCCCTGTGTCAAATCTTCGGCTCCATTGGTCAGTTTTCCTGTACCAACCTTTTGGGCATTACTATTGATGCCTGCCTTCATCGTATCAATGTCATGCTGTAATGTACTATCTGCTGTATAGGTCTTATTCTGCATCGCTTTATTGAGCTGGCCCAAGGTGGCGGCATCGCTATCTTTGACCCCATCAGATACATTGATAATGCGCCGTGTCACGACATTACCATCGCTATCTGCTGATGTACCGACGGAAACGACCCCATTTTTATCACTGGCAACAAGGTCTTCAGACCCTACATAACTGCCATGCCCTAAGGCAACAGAATCATTTGCATCTTCAGCAACACGGGCGCCTTCCCCTAAAGCCGTACCGCCTTCAGACTGGCTCAGCGCTGCGGCCCCGATAACGGTACTATTTTTAGCATTATCTGCTACCAGATAATCACTGCCACCGCCTAAGCCATCTTCTTCATCATATTCGTACTGGCCACCGATAGCCACACTGTTTACCGCACCGACTCCAATCCGAGCTCCCGTACCGATGGCGATGGCATTCTGCGTTTCTACTTGTGCATCCTTGCCGACAGCGACGCTTTCCTTTTTGCTGACAGAACTGCTTTCACCGATAGCGACGCTGTGTTCGGCTTCAGCCGCAATGTTACTGTTATAACCGATGGCCGTGGAACGTTCTGCGTTATCCCCGACCTGGGAGACGTCCCCGATGGCGACGCTCATGTCAGAGTTTGTGCCGATAGACGGGTCGCCAAAGCCCGTATTGCCAATAGCTGTACTATAGTTGGAATTGGATTTGCCCGGGACGAGACCGGCGGCTTTAAAGCTTCGTGTTTCTGTCGAGCCATTTAAGGCATCGGTTGTGTTCATAGTGACGTCGTTTACGTTTTTAGTGGCATTGTCAACAGCCTTATTGAGCTGGCCGACTGTTGCGGCATCGGTATTCTTTACGCCGTCAGCAACATGGATGATGCGCCGTTCGGCATTGCCTGAGCCGAGGGAGACGACGCCATTTTTGTCCGTAGATGTCAAATCCGAATTAAATACGGTACTGCCGGCACCAAGGGCAACAGAATTATTAGCCCCGTCGCCGACGTTCGCGCCCGTGCCGAGAGCTGTAGATTTTTCCGCTTTCGCATGGCTGCCTTCGCCGAACGTAGCAGCACCGGCTGCTTCGGCTGTACTCTGTTCACCGATAGCCGTCCCCTGGGCACCCGTCACTTTACTCTTATAGCCGACGGCTGTGCCCTGCATGGCAGAGACGCTGGATAACGTGCCGATAGCCGTTGCATTGGCAGAATTGAAGGCATCCTGGCTGGACGAGACATCAATGGAAGCTCCTGCACCGACGGCGACGCTGTTCTGGCCCCGTACGGAAGCCGATGAACTCATGGAACCGACTTGACCACCGCCGATAGCGACGGAATTAGTAGCACCAGCTGCTCCTTCTTTCCAGCTGCTGGCATCGGCATAGACATGGCCCGGCGTGATGCCTGATGCCGTGAGGCCCCGTGTGCCGCCTTTTACGGAAATATTGACTTCACTAGCTGTGACCGGATCAGCTGCGAATGATGTAAAAGGGGAGCTGGCTGTGCAAAGTGCCGTGACGGTTAATAGAAGAGCCGCACGTTTTTTCCAAGCTGTAGAAGATTTCGATGTTCTCATCAAAATACACCTCCAGAAATTTGAATTATCCTTATTGAAGTAAAAAATATTTTTGTAACTTAAACAACATGATAAATATAAAATGTAAAGTAATTAATATTTAATAGTAATAATATTGAAAATATTTTATATAAATCAGCAGTTTACAACTTTTTGAACAAATAAATATCGCGTAACCACACTTTGAAGTATGATGAATCTGCTCAAAAACATCATTCCCAAGGAGTTACGCAATGAATTCATTATGCCTCGAAAATTCGATTATTGGTAGTCTGTTTCGTTTCTTTTCTCCATATTTTTCTACGGCGACACGACCCACGCAATTCCTGTTCAAGGTGGAGACGAAGTGGAAACCGTGCCATGAATATATAGATGAGCTGGTAGCCGCTTATGATGACATCCATTATATCTACACTGCCGAAGAATTAGGGACCGGGCTGTATATGACCAATGATATTCATAAAGTGTTCGTCACCGAAGCCTGGTGCATCGACGCCTATATTGAACCGTATGTCTTGAAAAGAAGGCCGGAGTTACAATTCATTGACGAATGTAATGAATACCCCGGAGAGAAAGAAGGCCGCCAGTTCCTGCAACGGCTGTTGAATACGGATGAAAGGGATACAGACGCTTTGCTGAACAAACTGGAACAATGGAATGAACAGATACAGGCTGAATTCCCGGCTCACGAAGTATATGTATATGCCCATCATATCGACTATGATTATGACCATCCCGCCACGATAGACAGCTGGTGATGAAATGTAAGAAGCCCCTTGAGATGCTATGAATCTCAAGGGGCTTCTTACGGTGTCAATGCGGCATCGCCTAAGCCTGCATAATAAGACTTAATAATGCCTAATAGGGCTTATTAAGCACTAATAAACACGAATAGGGCCTAATCATTCCTGCTTTTCCGTATCCTTGGCGGCTTCTTTCGCTTTCAAATAATGGAAGTACCGTTCCATTTCCTGCTGGATCTCCGGACTGGACTCCTGGATATTGGCATAAAAGCCAGATGGAGAGGATTCGCTGATAACGCCTGTGTATTTCGGCTTTTCTTTTAGCCCTTCGAGCTGGACCTGGATGACAGCATTTACCGTAGCTTTGCCAAGTGGAGATAATTTCCGGTATTTATAAATCAGCCTGGTTTCCCTTTCAGAAAATTGACGGCCTGAGCCGGTAGCATTACTGGCGATGGATACGATATCGTCTTCGGGCGGATGCAGGAGATCATTCACGGGAATCTGGCAATATTCCGCAATCTTGTTCAGGATACGCGGCCGGGGATCGTTGCGGCCTTGTTCCCAGGCAGAAACGGCACCCATGCTGACCCCGCAAATATCTGCCAGTTCTTTTTGAGAGATTCCTTTTACTTGCCGGATAGCCCGGATGGTTTGGCCGATGGTCATAGCAGCACCTCCTTATATATAAAATATTACTATTAATATCTATTTTTTTCAACATGAAGTATAAAAAAGTTGCCTAAAAACATAGAAAAATATACTTTTACTATTGTAAAATATAGTAAACTATGGTAAAGTATAGTCAACAGGAGGTGAGGAAACCGATGAGGTTATCCTTGGCAGAAGCAAGACGGTTGAGAGGAAAAAGACAATGCGACATGGCAAAGATCCTAGGGGTAACTGTCCAAACCTATAGAAGACTGGAACGGAATCCGGAACTGCTCAAAGTGAAGGACATCCAAGTCCTATCGGAATATCTCGACATGCCATTGAGAGATTTCCTGTTCATACCTGATGATGGCAAGAAGTAACTATACTTTACTATACTTTCACTTAAAGGAGTGCATGATAATGATGAAAAAGAACATGAAGAAAATGGCAGGTTTACTCGTTATGGCTATGAGCCTTTCCATTGGTGGTGCTTTCGCAGCTGCTCCGGCATTTGATACCCCGCAGTAGGGCGGAATACCTCGCTTTTTTTCCTATCTCATTCAGCCCTATTTAGCACTAATAAGCCCTATTAGGTCTTAAATAAGTATTAATAAAAGGTGAAAAAGCAGCCTTCGCACGGCCAGGGTAACGGCAAGAAGTGCCAGCCGTTAAGAAGCTTCCCAATGGGACTCCTGCCATTGACGGCTGACACCTCTTGCCGTTTGAAGATCGATGCCGAAGGCCGGTCCTTTGAGAAATGATAAGAGAAGGGAGTGATTATCATGAATGTAATATTTAGAATGGACTCTTGTCCTTTTACGGAATGGTCTTGATTGACGTTGCAACAGGCCAATGATAAAATTAATGGAGAGGTGATTACTATGCCAACGTCTGATATTCCTGATATTATCCATTTGAACCGCCTTAACGATGTATTCTTCAAAGCCCTGTTAGGCTCAGAAGAGCGGAAGACGCTGACTTTGAATTTCATCAATGCCGTCTTGAATCGGGAAGGAAGCAATGCTTTTACATCGGTCACTTTTTCGGATAAAGAAATCGTTCCGCCGCAGATTGATGGGAAACGTTCTTTCCTCGATGTCCTGGTAGAAATGGGCGATGGGACACGGGTACATGTTGAAGTACAAGTACTCCTCGATGAATATATGGTCAATCGTTCCTTGTATTACTGGGGACGTATATACAGCCGTGAACTGGAAAAGGGCGATTTATATGCAGACCTTCGTCCGGTCATTACCATCAATCTGTTGGATTTCAACCAGTTCCCACAATACCAGACGTATGCTAACACGTATCATATCATGAATGATGATACGCATGATATTTTGACGAATCATTTGGAAATGCATTTCATCGAACTCAAGAAAATCCACATCAGCGACATCAAGAAGCTGAAACGGTCAGAACGATGGATTGCCTATTTCTCACCTAATTTCAGTGACCAGGAAAGGAGGGCTTTAGCTATGAGTGATACGGCTATCAAGGAAGCTATGGATTACGAAAAACAGTTTGCCACGAATAACAAGCTGAAATCAGCCTATTGGGAACATGAACGTACCATGCGTGACATCGCTTCGGCCCTTTACAGTCGTGAAAAGGCCGGTCAGGAACGTGGCGAAAAGATAGGCCAGGAACGCGGTGATAAGACAGGACGCCAGGCACTCAGTACTTTACTTCAAAAGCTATTGGAGGAAGGTCGGAAAGAAGAAGTCGACCGTGTCTTGCGGGATAATGAGTACCAGGAAAAATTACTGCGAGAATATCATTTGAAATAAGGTTTTAGGAAGGACCCGTCATCATGCGGGTCCTTTTTTTTGGTCTTAATAAGAAGCGTCAATGCCATGGCCTTCGCATGACAAGGATAAAACCGCCATAACCATCTGCCGTCAAGGAGCTTCCCTGCGGGACTCCTCACTTGACGGCAGATTGCCATGGCGGTTACGAGATACATGCCGAAGGCAGGATCTTCGGAAGAACAGTCATGATTGCAAAGGAGAGAGACGTATTGGAAAAAGCCGTCGAAGATACTCACGGCCGATACCAGGCATGGTGGGATGAGCTTTACAGATGCTCCCAGAATCTCCTATTTTATTACTACCGATAATTTAACGTTATCGGAAGTAAATGAGGGGCTATTTCTACCCTATGCTCAAAATGACTGCAAAAACGCTGTATCGAGTTCTTTGCAGTCATTGATTGAATTCATTTATTTTATCTTGGCTATTTGTGATTCTCCCTGCTGATATGGCTATTATTTTTTTGATGGAAACTTTTTCTGTATTTCATAATATGTATCGGTTTTCAGATATAGATATATACTGTGGGCTTATGCAGGCTGGTTGGAATCGGATATAGGATCCGTGGTATTTTTGGGTACACTAAGCGGAGTCGACGCCTGGATTGTGCGAATCGCTATATAGTCCGCGATATTGTCGTATTATCGCATGATTCGTATGATTTAGTATTAGGCTGATGTGTTATATTATCTATGGATATGGGCCTTTTTTCTATACAGTGTGTCCTAATAGTTGAGCTAATCAACTTTTTTTGCAAAATCAGCCTTTTCTCGTAAAAATAGTTCAAAAAATTATTTCTTGCGAATGATTTTCTCTGGCAGTATAATTACATTTATCTATCAATTTATTTTTACGGAGGGTTATTCGCGATGCAGCGATTTTTGTCTTATGAAAATACGATTTTAGCCGTCGTCATGATGGTGTCTTTCATCAATCCTTTTACTAGCAGCGCCCTGACGACAGCCCTGCCTGGCATCGGCACGGCTTATGGCGCGACCGATGCCCAGCTCAGTTGGGTCATTGAGTTGTTCTTGATTTCTTCGACCGTGACCATCATGCCAATCAGCAAGATTGCTGACCGGATTGGCAAGCGTCATATCTTTTTATTCGGTGTCTCCTTGTTCTGTGTCTCTTCGCTGGCCGTTTATTTTGTGAACTCCCTGTACGGTCTGTTCTTGCTGCGCATCCTGCAGGGGCTGGGCAGTGCCAGTATTTTCGCGACCAGCATGGCCATCGTATCCCTGGTCACGCCGCCACAGCGCCGCGGCCGGGCCATGGGCTTTACGATTGCCGCCGTATATTGCGGCCTGTCCTTTGGGCCTGTCCTGGGCGGCTTCTTTTCTTATTACTTAGGCTGGAAGACGATTTTTTATTTCATCGCCTTCATCTGTGCCCTGGCCTGGCTGATTGCGGTCCGCAGCATGACGAAGGAAGAATGGATCGTCAACGCGAAAGGCAGTCTCGATTTGCCTGGCAGTCTGTTATATGCTCTGGCCATGATTGCCATTATGGTTGGCTTATCGGAAGTAATGGCTCTGGCATACGCCAAATATCTCTTAGCTGCCGGCCTCCTCTTGTTCCTGGCTTTCTTATACGGTGAATGGCACCGGAAAAGCCCGGTCCTGCCAGTCCGTATTTTTGTAGGCAACCGCGTCTTTTCTTGTTCCAGTCTGGCGGCCATGCTCAATTACTGCGCGACCTTCGGCATCAGTTTCCTCTTGTCCATTTACTTGCAGCGCATTACCGGCCTCAATGCCCGCGATACGGGGCTGGTCTTACTGATTCAGCCCGTACTGATGGCCCTCTTATCCCCTGTCACCGGGGCCCTGTCGGACCGTATCAATCCAGCCGTCCTGGCTTCTTCCGGCATGATTTTGATTACCTTTGGCCTCTGTCTCTTAGCAGTGAATGTCTCTTACCCTTTTTTCTGGCTCATCGCCCTGGCCCTGGTCATCATCGGCATCGGCTTTGCCCTGTTCACGGCACCGAATAACAATGCTATCATGGGGGCTGTGACGCCAAAATATTACGGCGCTGCCTCGTCTGTCGTCAGTACGGTCCGCCTCATCGGTCAGGTTCTCAGCGTAGCTATCATCACCCTGATTCTGTCGCAAAGCGGGGCCTCGGCTGCCTCGGATTGGCTGGCCCAGCACATCCAGCAGGCCTTCATCGTCTTTACGATTCTCTGCGCCATCGGCATCGTCCCTTCAGCTGCACGGAGTAAGTAGTGATTAGTGGTTCGTGTTTCGTGGTTCGCAAAAAAAGCGGCTGTCCTATAAAGACAGCCGCTTTTTGAGTATTAAGTTTGTAGTTTTTAGTGAATGATTAAATGTAAAGCCATCGTCTGCAAACTACAAACTTCGAACTATAAACTATGTTTTTTATTTTATAAAATAATGAGCCGAGTCGTCGACGAGGCTGTTTTCCAGGAGGGCCTTGAATTCCGGGGCGCTCATCCCCGTTGCCTGAGCGGAGAACTGATAGTCCCCGACTTTCCAATGAGCTGCATAGGACGTGTCACTGATTTTTGCTATGCTGACGGTGACACCGTCGATGACCTGGTCTTTCCAGGTTACGCTATAGATCCCAGAAATGTCTTTTATGGATTTATCAGCTTTCTGCGGCATCGTGCGGACGCGGACCGTCGTTTCCGGCTGGCCTAAGCGCTGGAAGCCGATATCTGCCGTGTTTTTGCCGATTAAAGAAAGATAGTAGCAGCTGAAGCCGGCATCGCGGGTCAAATATAAGGGCGTAAAGCCGGCATCTTTGACGACACTTTCATAAGTATCATAAGTTACGATGGGATTGGGCAGTCCCATGGCCTGGACCTTCGGCGTGCTGGCAGCCAGGGAAACGCTGCCAATCATCAAGGCCGCACAGGCTAATACAGCGGTTCTTTTTACAGTATATTTCATTTTCTACACCTCGTTCACCATAAAAAAATTAAACGTTTAAGTAACTATGAGTATACCCAAACGTTTAATTTCTGTCAAACTAAAAACTATTCCCACGTTTTCCAGACTTCTGGCATGTAGCCGACGGTCGCCTTGGCGCCATTGCGGACGATGGGCGTCTTTAAGACTTGCTGGTTTGCCAGCACATTGGCATCTTTTTCGTCATCGATGGCATATTGGATGCGGGCCAGCGTATCCTGCTCCTTGCATTTCGGATTGAGCATGGCATCGAGGCCGCCGACGGCTTGCTTGACCTTGGTGTATTCGCCTTTACTCAGGCCTTTTTCTTTCAAGTCGATGAACTGGACCTTGATGTTCCGTTCTTTGAAATAGCGGATGGCTTTCTTGGTGTCAAAGCACTTTTTCGTGCCGAAAATCTGAATATTCATGGGATTCCTCCTATACAAATAAAAAAACAAAAGGCTTTTACTTTTTTGATGATATACTTTATAATATACTTGTATAGTATTTATTTACACCATAAAGGGGGATTTTTTTTATGGCTAAGAAAGAAAATAAGTTCAAGGGGTATGACATTTCGACACAGGCTGTACACACCGGTGTCGGCTATGACGCAGAAACGGGCGCTGTCCGCCGGCCATTGCACATGGCCAACAGCTACAAGCTGCCCGATGATCTGTCGAAGGTCAACTATTCATCGACGGATTTGCTGATGTATGCCCGTAACGGCAACCCGAATCAGCATTGGCTGGAAGAAAAAGTAGCAGCCCTTCACGGTGCCGATGACGCCATCGTCCTGGGAAGCGGCGTCGCCGCCCTTCACGCCCTGTTCTGGACCCTGCTCAAGACGGGCGACCGCGTCGTCTATCCGAAAGTCAGTTATATGGCAGTCTATCGCCTGTTCCACGAATTATTCAACCAGAAATTCGGCGTCGAAACGGTCATGGTCGATATGACTGACCTGGAAGCCGTCAAGAAAGCGATTACGCCGGGGACGCGCCTGGTCCATATTGAAACGCCGGACAATCCGACTAATGGTATTTCAGATATCGAAGCCATCGCCAAAATCGCTCATGAAAACGGGGCTGTCTTGTCCGTCGACAATACCTTTGCGTCACCTCTCAACCAGCGACCACTGGACCTGGGAGCCGATTTCGTCGTCGAATCGCTGACGAAATATATCAACGGCCATGGCGATGCCCAGGGCGGGGCCATCATTTCCAATGATTTGGCAGCGATGGACCGGATCCGCTATGAAGCCCAGGTCAACGTCGGCTCTGTTATCAGCCCCTTCAATGCCTGGCAGATTTTCCGTGGTGCCGTGACCTTCCCCTTGCGGATGGAACGCATCAATGCATCGACGCAGAAAATCGCCGAATGGCTGGAACAGCGGCAAAACGTCACCTTCGTTTCCTATCCCGGCCTGGCCAGCCATCCCGGTCATGAATTGGCCAAGAAACAGATGAAGCACGGCTTTGGCGGCGTCATTTCCTTTGGCATCGCAGCCGACGATAAGGCCGTCGAACGCTTCTGCGCAGCTTTGAAAGTCGTCACCTTCGCCGTATCCCTCGGCCATGACGAAAGCCTGATTTTCCCGCAGCCCAGCTACGATGAACGCATCAATCTCTACCCGGAAAAATTCCGCAAGGGCTTCATCCGTTTCAGCATCGGCCTGGAAGACCCAGACGACATCATCGGTGACCTGGACCAGGCACTGAAAGCCATCGGCTTATAAAGTCAGCGGAACCAGCGGCTGCCGTACAAGAGAATCGATTGGGGAATCCACCCCGACAGAAAACGGAGCAAGGTCGAGACGACATCCGGCGTGATGACGACTCGGCCTTTTTTCACGGCCTGGAAGGAGCGGCGGGCGATGGCTTCCTTCGTCCCGGCCAGGGGAAAATGGCGGAACAGCCGGCCTTCATCGGTCTGGCTGGCCGTCGCGATGAATTCCGTATCTTTCACCCAATACGGACAAACAGCAGATACGAGGATGCCCTGCGGTGCCAGTTCCACGGCCAGTGCCCGGCTGTAGCGCAGGAGAAAGGCTTTCGTCGCCGCGTAGACAGCCAGTTCCGGAATGGGCAGGAAGGCCGCGCAGGAACAAATCTGGACCAGATGGCTGCCGGCATGACAATAAGGCAGTACAGCCTGGACCAGGCTGACAGCGGCCCGGTCGTTGAGGTCAATCATGTTTTCCAGGACGCCTGCCGGAACGGCCGCCACAGGCCCCATCTTGCCAAAGCCGGCGGCGTGGATCAAATAACGGACCGTGACCTGGCAGGCCGCTAAGGCTTGCTGCAGCGTCAGCAAAGAAGCCCTGTCCGTCAGGTCCAGGGCGTAGATACGGCTTTTCGTCGTCAGTTCTCCAGCCAGGGTTTCCAATTGGGGCCGGCGCCGGGCGACGAGCCAGATTTCATCCAATCCTTCTTGGTCCAGCAATTTTGCATATTCCCGGCCCAGCCCGGACGAAGCGCCGGTGACGATGGCTATTTCCATAAGACTCCCTCCTGGCAAGAACGATAGCACTGCAAGTATTCGGCTTCGACGTCAGCAAAGGGACGCGGCCGATAATCGGGGACACAATGGACCTGCGGCGGCTCGCCCTGAGGCTGGTCGTGCAAGAGATAGGTCAGGTCATACCAGAGGAAATCATCGTCAATCCCTTTGAGGAGGCGTGTTTCCCCTTCCGTCAAAGGCTGGCCTAAGAATTTCTCATAAATGATAGCCAGTAATTTCGCTTCCGTCTGCCGATAAATCGGCATGAGCTGCTTCATCGGCCGGGGCACGTCGGACATATAACATTCCGTTGCATCGTGCAGTAAGGCGGCCAGGACCAGTCGGGACGGTAGCTGGCGGGCCATCGCTTCTTTGGCACACTGCAGGCAATGCTGGCCGACGGAATAAAAAGTCGTCACATGGCCGTTGCCCCGACAGATGAGGGACAAGGCGTGGGCAATATCTTCGATGCAGATGCTTGCCGGGTCGGGGTGGGTGATATCGAAAAACTTTCCGCTGTAGGTAGTGATTTGAGGAGACATGATGTAAGGGTTTCTTCCTTCTCTATATTTTTGAACTTTGTTATGTTATTCCGATAAGTATTACTTATCGGAAAGCTTAGGTTTTATGCTATATTTACAGCACCTTGCCGCCGCGTTTGCCGCCATGATTTCACAAAATCGAATCGAGTTTTTTCATGGCTTCCCGATTGCGTTTATCCGTAATCGTATCATAAATATTCGCCGTCGTGGCAATGGTAGAATGGCCAAGCCGCTTGGAAACGTAGTCGAGCTCGATGTTGTTTTCCAGCATCATCGTCGCATGGGTGTGGCGGAAGGAATGGAAACTGCCGCCACCGAATTCCTTTTTGCACCACATATTGAAGTACCGCATGTCATTGCTGTTCATGGGACGGCCGTCTTCACGGGTACAGACGAAATCGCTTTCGACGTAGTCGTCGCCGTAAAGACGATGGTTCTTGGCCTGCTGGGCCTTATGGCGGAGCAGGGCCTTGTATAAGGTTTCATTAAAAGGAATGGTCCGGACCGACGACTTCGTCTTCGGCGTCGCCTTGCAGACGGGCACACCCTTTTTGTCATACAAGGTACTGACCACGGAAAGCGTGCGGTTTTCCATGTCGATATGGGACCATTGCAGAGCCAGGCATTCGCCGACACGCAGGCCCGTACAATAAGCAATCATGCACGGCGCATAATATTTATGCCCTACCGGGAAGGCATGGAAAATAATCTGTATCTGCTGATGCGAAAAGATGACCGGCTTTTTCCGGGGAACATCGAATTTCGGCATCTTGACGTTGGCCATGGGATTGATTTCGATATACTGGCGGTTGGAGACAGCCCAGCGCATGGCATCGTTGAAGACCGTAAAAATAGATTTGACCGTTGACCGGGAATACCCATCCTCTTTCAGGCTGTTGATCCAGTCCTGGATTTCTGCCGTCGTCAGCGCTTCCAGGGCATAATTGCCAAAACGGGCGCCAATATGCCATTTAATGATGCCGGAATAAGAATCATACGTATTAGGGCCTAAATTGATGCGCACATCCTTTTCCAGCCAGTCCCGCAAAAAAGCCATGACCTTGACTTCCGGCTTTTCCGGCAGCTCCCCGTCTTCATCCAGGGCTTTCATGGCCTGGCGATAGGCTTTCGCCGCCTGGGCATACGAAGTACCGCCGACGCGTTCCACCCGCTTCCGTTCCTGACCATCTTCCGTCGGGACTTCAATCGTATAATACCATTTCTTGCCTCGTTTTCGTAAATACATATGCGGCACCTCCTTTGTTTACTATTGTACTATGAGAAAAGACAAGATGCAACAAACGTTCCTGCTGAATTTGCCGATTTAAGGAAAATAAAACAAGTTCTCCATGTGATTACTCATAAGATGATAAAAAACGTCTCATAAGTCCATTTATGAAAATCAGGCGATTTTTTGCAAAGAAAGAAACTATGTTCGACGAAACAAGCATTTCTTCGGAGAACATAGTTTCTATTTGCTTTATTAGGCCGATATGGTACAATAAAAACAGAGATAGCCCGATGGCGGAACATCGGCTCTCCTCTATGTTGGTGTTTGAAGAAGGCCGTGTACCGCAAGGTATGCGGTTTTTTTCAGTTCATAAATTTATTTCTTATTAGCTGAAATAACCAGCACAATAAGCGTAGCAAAAGCTATCATTAACGATAATGCTTCGTATACACTCATGCCGATCACCCCGCTTTCGCGAGGAAAACCGAATACATCGAACTATCTCATAAAAATAAGTTTATCATTTTTTTATATGAACTTCAAGCTATGAATTTCCAAGCCGATGATAGAATCAACATTAGCAAACTGTTGGATTCGGTAGAAGCAGAGCACAATTTTTATGGAATATTTACGCTGTTTATACATTCCTTTGTTATACTGAAAAGACTAGCACAGAAAAGGAATGATATCATGAAGAAACTGACTTATGAAAATATTGCCCATGCCAAAGAGCTGAATGTTTATTTAGAACAGGGAAACCGGGTCCTCGATGCCCTGGGGTATACGGACCATTCGCAAAAGCATACGGCTAAAGTGGCCGTCACGGCCGGCAAAATCCTGAAGAAGCTCGGCTATGACGCCCACATGGTGGAACTTGTGCGCATTGCCGGTTATATGCACGATTTGGGGAACAGCATCAACCGCGTAGACCATGCCCATACGGGGGCCCTCATGGCGTTCCATTTCCTGCGCGACTGGGGCGCACCGCCGGAAGATATTGCCGCCATCATCTCGGCCATCGGCCAGCACGATGAACGGAGCGGCATCGCCTTTGACCCCCTGTCTGCCGCCCTTATCCTGGCCGACAAGAGCGACGTCCGCCGGGACCGCGTCCGCAACACCGTGCCGGAAACCTTTGACAAGCACGACCGCGTCAATTATGCCGCCCTGTCGTCGAAGCTCCACGTCGACACGCACAAGAAAGTCATTACCTTGAACATCGAGCTCGATGAGTCGATTTGCTCCATGATCGATTATTTTGAAATTTTTTCCCAGCGCATGCTCATGTGCAAGCGGGCAGCCGAAGTCCTGGGTCTGCGCTTCAAACTCGTAGCCAATGGCAATAAAATTGCATAATTCTCTCTAGTCTCATATAATTACCATAAAAAGTACATATTTCGTAGCTTATCGAAAAAAAGGCGACACCTAATTTTTAACATTTAGGCATGTTGCCTTTTTCTTTTCCATGATACACTTATAATATAGTTTAAAACATGTTGTAGAGAAAGGAATCATGCATATGCTACATTATGGAAAAGGAACACTTCTCACTACGGTGATGGCCGGACTGCTGGCCCTGTCCCTGCTGACAGCAGGATGCGGCAGCACGACGCCGACTAAGAGCGCCGCTGTGTCGGTCAAGGCCATGAAAGTCCTCCAGCAGGATACGGCTGTGAGCCACGACTATTCGGGTCAGATCAAATCGACCAACGCCGTCACCATCAAGCCCCGCGTTTCCGGAGAAATCGTGGAGAAATACTTCACGGCTGGCGATCCTGTTGAAAAGGGCCAGCCCTTGTATAAAATCGATGACCGCCAATATGAATCAGAAGTCCTCTCAGCCAAATCAAATGTCGACAAGGCCCGGACGACGCTCAACAACTCCCTCGTCGACTTGAACCGCTATCAGCAGCTGGCAGCTTCCGGCGCCGTAGCCGAACAGACCCTGACCAACCAGCAGGCCACGGTGGACAGCAATCAGTCGAGTTACGACGATGCCAATGCCCTCTTGCAGAAGGCCCAAGAAAACTTAGACGACACCATCATCAGGGCGCCTATTTCCGGCAAGCTCTCTGTGGACGACGTCCCCAGCGGGACTTATGTCACGGCAGGCAACACGGCCCTGGTATCGGTCGGTTCGATCAATCCTATTTACGTCCAGTTCTCGATCAGTGAAAATGAATTCTTGAACTTCCGCATGGCCAATGACAATGAGCCGGAAGACCCTACGCCGCCGACGGCATCCCTGACTTTGAGCAACGGTAAGAAATATGATGAAACATCAACATCGTACCAGTTCGACCGGGAAGTGTCGGACAGTACCGGTACGATTACGGTCAAGGCTCTCTTCAATAATGCCGATGGCGTCCTCCTGCCGGGGATGTTCGCCCGCGTCACCATGGAAGGCCACCCCTTGAAGGATGCCATCCTCGTGCCTCAGCGTGCGGTCCAGCAGGTCCTGGACCAGTCCTTCGTCATCGTCGTCGGGAGCGATAATAAGTCCGTTGCCCGCGTCGTCACCTTAGGCGACCAGGTCGGCAGCTACTATATCGTCAAGAGCGGCCTCGATAAGGACGATGTCGTCGTCGTCGAAGGCCTGAGTAATTTAAAGGAAGGCCAGGACCTGGACGTCACCATGACCACGGCTGATGAATTGGGCCTGTCCCTGACGGCATCCGATTCGTCGGCTTCGACTTCTTCCGTATCGCTTACGGCTAAATAAGGAGGCGCGTCATGTCTAGTTTCTTCATCCGACGGCCTATTTTCGCCATCGTCATTTCCATCATCATCGTCATCCTGGGGGGCCTGTCTCTCCTATCCCTGCCTATCGCCCAGTATCCGCAGATTTCGCCGCCGACGGTCAATCTGAGTACGACCTACACCGGTGCCAATGCGACCATCGTCAATCAGACTGTCGCCCAGGTCATCGAAGACCAGCTCAAGGGCGTCGACGATATGTCCTATATGTCCTCGACGTCGAGCAACGACGGTTCGTACAGCCTGTCCGTCGTCTTCAGCCTGGACAGTGACGGCAATACAGATGCCATCAACGTCCAGAACGACGCCAATCTGGCCAAGAACAGCCTGCCCAGCGACGTACAGACCCAGGGCCTGACCGTCCGCAGAGCATCTGGCGACATGGTCCTCATGGCCAACATCTATTCGCCGAACGGGACGTATAACCAGGCGTTCCTCAAGAATTATGCCGATATTTACCTGCTCGACAAAATCCAGCGCATCGACGGTGTCGGCAGTGTCAATACCTTCGGTTCCAGCTATGCCATGCGCGTCTGGCTCAATCCGGAAAAACTGGCCGAACGCGGCCTGACCGTATCGGACGTCATTGCGGCCATCAAGGAACAGAATATGTCGGCCCCGGCCGGGACCATCGGCAGCCTGCCGGCACCGGCGACACAGGAAAAACAGTACAGCGCCAAAGTCGAAGGCCAGCTGTCGACGCCGGAACAATTCGGCAATATCATCTTGAAGTCTGCCTCGAATGGCCAGTTCGTCTACCTCAAAGATGTGGCCAATATCCAGACGGGGACGCAGAACGAAAGCAGCAACTCCAAAATCAACGGCAAGACAGGGATTGGCTTCGGCATCCAGCTTTCCAGCGACGCCAACGCCCTGGACACGATTACGGAAGTCAAGAAGGTCCTGGAACAGGCCAAGGAAACCTTCCCGCCGGACCTGGATTATACCATTGTCATGGACAACACGAATTTCATCAACGCCTCCATCAACGAAGTCAAAGATACCTTTGTCGAATCGCTGCTCCTGGTCATCCTCGTTGTCTTCGTCTTCCTGCAGAAATGGCGGACGACGCTCATCCCGGTCCTGGCCGTGCCGGTTTCTATCGTCGGGACCTTTGCGTCCTTTAAGGTCCTCGATTTCACCATCAACACCCTGACCCTTTTCGCCATGGTCCTGGCCATCGGCCTGGTCGTCGACGACGCCATCGTCGTCATCGAAAATGTCGAAGAGCATATGTCCAAGGATAAACTGTCGGCCAAGGACGCGACGGAAGCGGCCATGAAAGAAGTCCAAGGGCCGATTATCGCCACGACTGCTGTCTTGGCCTCGATTTTCATCCCTGTCGCCTTCATCGGCGGCGTCACGGGCGTCCTCTACAAGCAGTTCGCCGTGACCATCACCATTTCCGTCGTCATCTCGGCTTTCGTCGCCCTGACCTTGACGCCGGCCTTATGCGGTGTTCTCCTGAAGCCCGATGATAAGGCCATCCAGGCCGGGCCGCTGGGTGCCTTCTTCCGCGGGTTCAACCGGTCTTTCGATCATTTCAAGGACCGCTACACGGGGAAAGTCGGCTGGATGATCCGTCATCTGAAATACGCCGCCGTCTTCCTCATCCTGGTCACAGGCCTTATGGGCATCTGCTACAAAGTTCTGCCGTCGACGTTCGTCCCCGACGAAGACCAGGGCGTGTTCATGGCCAGTATCACCATGCCCGAAGGGACGTCCCTGAACCAGACCATCAAGACCGTCGACGCCGCTGCCGAAGAAACGCGCAAGATTCCCGGCGTCAAAGATGTCATGACCCACGCCGGCGGTTCCACGTCGAATACGGGCAACCTCTATGTAGCCCTGGAAAATTGGGATGACCGCAAATCGAATGACCTCAGCGCCGAATCGATTATCGCCAAGTTCAATAAAACTGTCGTCCCCAACCATCCTGAAGCCCGCGTAGCCGCTTTTAATCCGTCGTCCCTCCCCGGTATGGGCCAGGAAGGCGGCTGGACCATGCAGCTCATGGACAATACGGGCCTGTCCGATACGGAACTGGGCAACGCGGCCAACCAGGTCGTCGCCGCCTGCTCGCAGCGGCCGGAATTATCCGGTGTCCGCACGAGTTATGCCACCAATACACCGAGCGTGGCCTATACGGTAGACCGTGAAAAGATCAAGAATCTGGGCATCGAATTGTCCGACGTCTTCACGGCGCTCCAGACCAATTTCGGCGGTTCGTCGGTCAATGACTTCACCCAGTTCGGCCGGTCGTACAAGGTCATCGTCCAGGCCGACACGTCGTACCGCTCTCAGGCAGACAGTCTGAAATTCATTTCCGTCAAGTCGTCGTCTGGGAAAATGGTTCCCCTCGATACGCTGCTGACCAGCTCCATGACCACCGGCCCGTCGTCGATCACCCGGTTCAACGGCGTCCGCAGCGTCACCATCCAGGGCAGCGCCGCCAGCGGCTACAGTTCCGGTGAAGCCATGGCAGCGGCCGAAGAAGCGGCCAAGAGCGTCATGCCGACGGGGATGACCATCGAATGGTCCGGCCAGAGCCGCGAAGAAAGCACGTCGTCCAGTTCGACGACGAAAATCCTGATCATGGCCCTAGTCTTCGCCTTCCTCTGCCTGGCTGCCCTCTATGAAAGCTGGTCCATGCCGTTCGCCGTCCTGTTCACCGTACCGACGGGGATTTTCGGGGCTGTCGGCTCGGAATACATCATCCGCCAGCTGGCGACCTTGTTCAATGCCAACGCCAGTGGCTTCTTGAACAGCGTCTACATGCAGATCGGCGTCATCATGATCATCGGCCTGGCGGCCAAGAACGCCATCCTCATCGTCGAATTCGCCAAAGAGCGTGTCGACAAGGGAATCGACCCGATGGAGGCCGTCGTCATCGCTTCCAAGCTTCGCCTGCGGCCAATCCTCATGACGGCCTTTACGGCCATCATCGGCTGCCTGCCGCTGGCCTTTGCCAGCGGTGCCGGCGCCGGAGCCCGCTGCGGCATGGGTGTCTCCGTCGTCGGCGGCATGACCTTTGCCACCCTCTGCGGCCTGCTCCTCATCCCGGCGTTCTACATCATTTCCGAAAAAATGGCCCGCAACTTCTGGAAAGCCACGGGCCTGAAACGAATCAAATTCAAATACCGCATGTTGAGGCGGTGAAAAAAGAGGCTGCCCCATTAAGACAGCCTCTTTTTGAGTAGCCGGTTTACCCTGTTGAGCAGGCGAAGCCTGCGAAATATAACCCACCCGC
>ERZ773269.1185-NODE-1185-length-26049-cov-30.722590_pt1 | contig 26049 bp, 35 predicted proteins | sample MGYA00511958_ERZ773269 | MGnify/ENA primary metagenome ERZ773269 (study PRJEB29015, sample SAMEA2737761) | human gut metagenome | biome: human gut; feature: human-associated habitat; material: faeces | place: China | collected 2012 ... | reverse complement strand
ATAGTTACAGGTTTTGAGTATGAGGACTTAGTAATACTTTTCTGAACTGTAGAGGTTTTTTTGTCAACTAATTCTTCATTCATAGTGTTCCATTCACCACAGGAAGGGCATTTACCATACCATTTAGGTGATTCATAGCCACATTCTGAACATATATAAACACTTTTAATTTTTGCCATAGTTATATTCCTTTATAAAAAATTAATTTAATTATAATACTTTAATAATACGTTGTAAAGTAATTGGTTATATTTATAACATTTTTTTATTGCTTTTTTAAAAGCATAGTTGACTTTTATGATATATAATGTTATAACAACATATGAATAATGTTATTTAGAAGTAAAAAATAATGGAGATAAACAATATGAGTAATTGCATACCATTAGATTTTCTTATTGAGTATAACAAAAAATATCCAAATATTTGGATATATACAGAGAAATTTCAATCAGAAAAAGATTTATGGGATGACACTATATGCTACTTTCCTATTGGTGCAGCAATGGGAATTTTGCAAGAATTTTATAATGTGCCATTTTTTTCACTTACAAAAGATGCCTATATTATTTCTGGATTATCTGGTTGGCGAATTGATAAAAAAGTGTATCAATTTGACGAAGAAATTTGTAATTTGTTGTTTCAACAAGCAGAAAATCCAGAGGATTTAATGGTAACAACTGATGTTTTTAAGTTATTACCATCAAAATCTGTATATATTAAATATCCTTCAAATATTATTAATGACAAAAATAATTATGTTGATGGATTTATAGCTTGGATTGAAAATGACATGAATGACCATTCCTATGAATTAAGAATTGTTCATATGGGTATCGTTGATGGTATTAAAACACTAATAAGTAATGAAATAATACATTTAATAAATGGAAAAACTATCAGTGATGGTGTTAATGAGGCATTTGAACTTGTAAAAAGACAAAACGATTTTGGAAATAAGATTATTTCAGATATTCAACAAGATAAGTCATTCATCGAAGATTATAAAATAAGAATATCAAGAGATATACAACTTATATTGTATCTTTGTGCATCTAACGCCGATATTGAAGAAAATCCTGACCAAAACAAAATTTATAAGTTTAATCATGGTATAATTAAAGACAAATATCGTGAAATAAAAATCTATGACGTAGGATATAAACTATTTAATGAAAAAATAGATACACTTGAAGAAGTAGAAAAAGAACCTAAAAAGCATTCAAAAGGAACTAGTAAGTCTCCTCATATAAGGAAAGCACATTGGCATCACTATTGGGTTGGCAAAGATAATAATAAATCAAAAATACTGAAATGGCTTCATCCTATGTTCATTAATTTGCAAAAGGGTAAGAAAGTTGACAAAAATAAAGAAGATTAAATATATTTAATTCAATCAGTATGTAAAAAATAAGAAGTCCTATATTAGTTATTTGTATTAACTAGGATAGGGCTTCTTTACATTTGTATTATGAATATTTTTGTAAAAGGTGAATTTTCAATTTATTTTTTCTTCACCATAAGCATCACGATAATAATAAATTTCTTTTTTAAGTTTATTATCACTATCAATTAATTTCATATTTACATGTATTTCCATATTTTTTTAGGCTAGTCAACAAGCTTGAGTTTTATTTCAAGCCCACTACTTTAATGGTGGGTTGCTGACCTTTTCTCCTTATAATTTACCAATAGGATTATTATTAATAGCGTCTTGTAATTTTTTATCATTAACATGTGTATAAATCTGAGTAGTAGATAACTGATTATGACCTAAAATATCTTTTAGTGCTCTAATATCAGTACCACTTTGATACATCATAGTTGCTGCTGTATGCCTCAATTTGTGGGGGGAATAGCCTTTACCAGACAATCCACACTCAGCCATAATATTAGATATAATATTTTCAATTTGTTTAGTAGAGGAAATCCTATTACCAGTCTTTTTAGATACAAATAGTGCATTTTTATCTACAGTGTGATTATTAGCAAATTTCTCTGCTATACAGTTCTTTATAGCTTCAATACAAGCTTCATTCAGATAAATAGTTCGTTCTTTAGAGCCTTTACCCATAATTTTAATTGTAGTATCTTGTATATCACTAATATTAATAGATATAAGTTCTGAAACTCTCATACCACAATTCATTAACAGAGTCACAATACAATAATCTCTAGCACAGCAGTTATCTCTAGTATATGTAATAACTTTCTTGCATTCTTCTAATGTAAGGAAGATAGGGAGCTTATTATCCAGTTTTGCACTTTCAATATCTCTAGCAATATCGAATATATCATATTTCTTACTACAATAGTTTGTAAATGACTTTATGGCTGATAGGTGATTATTTCTTGTAGCTGGTTGATAACCATGTTGCTGTAAGTAATATAAATAATTTAGAACATCAAATTCTTCAAGAGATTTTATGTAATCTAAATTTACTGTTTCATAAATTTTCTTTATGACTTCTTCAGAAGATAAATCTTCATTATTATCTGTAACCATAAATTTAAAAAAGCTCAAGAGTTTATAAACATAATTTCTCAAAGTATTATTAGATTGATTTTTAATAACCATAATATAATTAAAATATTTCTTTAAAATCTCTGGGCATTCATTGATTTTATTATTAATATTTTTTTGGTCAGAACTTGTAAATCTAGCCATAAATCAGCAACTCCTTCCCTTTATTTCGTAAAATAGACATTATACGAAATAAGATTTATTTTTCTGAACTGTTCTGTACTTGCTCCCCTGTTGGGACTTTAGCCTTAATTTTTGGTACAAGTGTAATGACAACTTCGCCATCATTAGTTTCAATATTATCAGCTAAACTTGGTTTTGGTAATTTTTTACCTTCTAATTTTCTAGCATAGTAAGTTTGTGAAATTATATCATTAGCTTTGTCAATGCAATCTCCTAAGTTTTTTCCTTTGAACACCACATTTAAATCTGGAATTCTAAAAGAATTATGTTTATCTTCTTTATGTGTGTTCACTACAATAGGAAATGTTAGAGATTCAGTTAAAATTCGTTTAATGATATATGAAAACAAATCATATTCCCCACATTTAAATAATTTTTGATTAAATGGGTTGTATAAATATATTTTATCAGATGAGTCAACTAAAATATAATTTTTGTCACTGTTAATTTCAAAAACAATATATTTTCTATGTAATTTGAAATTTTTATATAAATGGGTTGTGTTTTTTAGCGAGATACCGTTGAATTGTAAATTATTATATTGTAAATTACTATATTTCATTAAGTAAAGTTTCAGTTCATCACCAAATTTAATACCCAACATTTTTTCTGCTTTTAAGATAGCAGGATAATCAATAAACTTGGAAAATTCAATGTTATATTCCATTAATTGTTTTTCAAAAAATTCTTCTTTCAAAACTATTTCTCTCCTTCCCCATTGGAATTATTATTTAGATTTTTCTTGCAAACGAATTCTAAATTTGCTTCGCCTTGTGGATTAATTAGAATTGCTTTGTCTATAATGCAAAAACTATCAGAATTAATTTCGTCAGTACGAATGAGATCGAAAGATAAGTTTTCAAATTTTACTACTTGTCCATTATCGAAAGCCAGTAAAAGAGAAACATCAACATTATATTCATCAATAGTAGTTGATTTAAACCCTAACTTTGCTATGTTGTTTCCTTGTTTCATATTAATATTGTATATATTACAATTAGCAATAGGTTCGCCTAAATCTTCTAAATATTCTTGAGAAGAAATAGCTATGTAAACGCAAGGAATAAAAAAAATAAAAGTAGGCATAAAATTTTCAATAAGATTTTTAGTATAAAATAAAATCATTAAGAGATTTAAAGCAATAAAAAGTAATACTTTAGCTACTTTTTCTTGTTTATTAATATTTCTATCAAGTTTTGAAATAATAGTGTTATAACACATTTCAATATTTTTTTCTTGAAATAATAATTTCATAGCACCCTCCTATTAATAAGAACATTTCGAATCTACAGTAGTAGAAATTTTAATATTTATTATACAAATTTTTTTGCAGGGTCGAGTACATCTACACTAGTAGAAATTTTATTAACATCAAACTAAGATAGATTTATAATCTACACCAGTAGAAATTTTTAATTTATATTATACTTCTTGCTTACTGCAACATACATTACCCATCTACTTTACAATAGTAGAAATTCAAAATAAAAAATAAAAAAGCTATAACAAGTCATGCATATTTTTATCTTTTACAATATTATTATAGCACACTTAATATTAGTTTTGTTGTGATTTGCAAGTGATTTTTCGGAAAATCTAAATTATCTTAGAAGAAAAAAAGACTTTTAGCAAGAGAGTATTTTCTTTACTAAAAGTCTTTTTTATTATATATTATTGAATGAAGTTAAACCATTCGTCTTTACTAATAGAAGTCTTAATATCTTTAACATCAGTAGCACTATTAAGTCTCTGAATAAGCATTAGACCTTTACGAGCAATGTTATAAGAGCCATTAGAATCAATATTCTTTGGTAGTTCAGATACATTTCCATTGCCACAATTATAATCTTTACTGCAATAGAATGAGCCATTGTTATTCTTAACAGGAGAAATAATATAATCTTCTTTGCTATTACTATTTCTAATCTGTAAAATCAATTTAAAGGTTTCCATAAAGCCTTTTAAGATTGTTTTATCTGAAATGTTAAGTAATTGGTCCTTAATATCTCCAGTTAAATAATCAATACCAGAATTATTAAAAATGTTTTTTAACTCAGCAGTTACAGAAACAGTTTTATATTCCTGCTTATTGTTCTTATCTTTATTTCTAAAGAATTTAATTCTATTGCCATAAGAACAAACTGTCCATTTAGACTTAAAATTAAGTTTCTTATTTAAGAACTTTTCATAATCAATGTCAAATTCAAAATAATTTTCAATTTGATTGTATCTAATGCTATCAAACTTATCAATGAAACTATGAGTTTTATTAATATTTTCGTATGCTACATACAGCATATTTGCAAAGCCAGTAACAGGGTCAACATTAGTAATGTAATTAGGATTTACATAGAAAATAAAGCCAGATTGATTACCAATTTTTTCAAAGCTTTCAAATTTGTTAGTAAGCTGATAAGCATTATATAGTCCACCATAATCCTTAAAGGAAATGTTTTTATTAACATAGTAGTTAAGCTTATTAATTAGCATAGTTTCAAACTTTTGATAAACTTGCTTCTCAATTTTTGCTCTACTATTTTTGAAAGAACTATTAAGTTTTTCCATAACAATAATAGCATCATACTCAGTTACGAGGCTACAAATTTTATGAACAACTTGGCTAATATAACCTTCCTTTAAGTTTTTAATAGCTTCAATAGTATTCCAATTTTCTCTTGCTATCTTTCTATCCTTTTCTTTATTATCTAATTTATTTCTATAATCAGTATAATAAGTAGAACCCTTGTAATTTGAAGTAATAGCATTAAAATTTTCTTGTCTAAGGATTTTTCCCTCACTGTTAATTATAGTAACATAGATAAGGTTTCTTTCTCCTCTATTAATACCTATGATGTTTGTTTTACCACTCTTTTTAAGGAGTTCTCTAACATCATAGTTAATGTTATTAAAATCTGGGCATTGGCAGTTTAATGCAATTGAAAAATGCAGAGAGAACTGAGGCTTAGTAAATCTCTTGTTTTTAACAACCTCATAAGGAAGAATACTATAGCAGTCTTTTCTTTCTTCTTCAGTCAAGCTATATTTACCACCTTTTTGAATAACAAAGTCTTCTTTGCTTCTTTTAATAATCTCTTGATTAGCAGGGTGGATAACTCTATCAGCCATTTTAATACTAGCAGGTCTGTAGAACATTTCTGCTCCACCTTGTAGTTTATAAATAATATCAAATAAATTATCCTTATCAAATAAAGCTTTAAAGTACATTGTATGTAGGTTAGGCTTACCTTTACTGTTATTAGAAAAGTCCTTATTATAAATTTCAAATAAATATAATTTACCTTCAGATACTAAATCAAATAATTGTTTCTTTGAAATTTCAGTATAACCAATTTGATAAGCTTGTCTATTAATATCAGCAATGAATTCAGCAAAGTTTTTGTATTCGTTATATGGTTTAAAAACAAAACTGAATTGTGAATAATATTCCTTTGTTCTTTGGGCATAGTATTCAATAAAGGTTGTTAAATCTGCTTTATTGAATGTATCACTAGTAGTTTTAAAACTGCCCTTTTTTCTAATTGCATTGATGTTGGCTGGAAGATATTTGTTTTTTAGTTCCTCTAGAACAGTATTAATGCCATCAGCATTTTTTCTACCATTCTTTTTAACAGTTTCACCATCAATAATCATCAGATTTTGAACTTGCTTACCAGGAGTAGGAATTTGGTTATAATTGATTTTTAAGAAAGTATCATTATTGTCAGTAGGTGTATTATAAGCTTTCTTAAACTCTTTCTTTGTAATTTTGTCCATTACACCTAGATAGTATAATCCATCCTTAGTAAAGAGCTGAGCTGAATAGTTAGTTTCACTATTTTGTTGCCAACCACCTAAAAAAGTAGAATTATCAAATGATAGTTTGATTTTTTCTAGTGAATATGGCTTTGCAGTAATGTAATTTCTAACCTTATCATATAGCTTATTAATAGTTTTTAGCTGATTAAACCAATTCAAATATTCTCCATAAAAGATTTGGTCTTTGCTATTTTCCTTACCTGTTCCGAACAAAGACTTTAATAAGTATTGAACTTCTTTGATGTTGTCTAAGAATGATTTAATTTTAGCAATAGCAATATTATCAGTTTTAAGTCCCTTATTAGTAATTACATAGCTTGTTAAAGTACTTTTAACTACATTATAACTATCTTTTACAGCAGTAGTTAGTTTAATAAATTCTTTAATGTAATAAGAAGTTATATTTTTCTTATTTATATCTTCATTATTTGAAGTTGAAATAAGATTTTGAAGTTCAAAAATAGAAAAGCTCTTATTCTTTTGATAAGCTTTCTTTCTCTTATCTTCATATTTTTCAATATTCTTAGCTTTTTTTGGGTGATTGTTTTTGTCATATTCATCATTCCAAAGATTTTGAATAGTGGACCAATTACCTAGTAAGCCATTAGATAGATTTGTAATATTCTTATCATTCTTAATAAAAATGCCTTTAATATTATACATACCTCTATCCATGTTCATAATAATATCTTTGAATTTATCAATAATATCTACATAGGAATAAATATTGAGTGTTTGATCTGTTGTGTTATAAAAATCATATACTGCCTTTAGTAATTCTTCATCACTTGTGAATTCGGCAGGAAAAAAAGAGATAGAATCAGTAATGCTACCAATTTGCTTGTATAACTGCTTCATTAAAGGTAGCTTATCTTCCCTACTTGCCTTTTGGTTGTATAGATTAATGTATTCATTAAGTCCCTTAACTTTTTCTCCAGAAGGCTTTGAATATCCACCAATGACATTGTTGTATGTTTTAATACCAGATTGAGATAATACAAAATTAAAGTAATCAATTGTAAACATATCTTCAATTTTCGTATCGTAGATGCCTTTGAAATTGTTTTGAAGTTCTACTAGATTGCCTTTATCTAGATTATTCTTTACAGTTTTAAAAATGTTAACATTATCTAAGAATTTAGGTAGATTATCGTTAATGCTTCTTGATGGAATAGTTAATGCTTTATCTTCTGAACTATACATGTTTTTCTTTACTGTAATAAAATTAGTGAAATATGAAGTAAATGAAGATAGTTCATTGATGTCATCAAGTTTTGCAGTATCAGTGATAGATTGTGGAAGTGTCTTAGAAATAAATTCCTTTGGCTTATTCAACAGTTTCTCAACACTAGAAATTTGCTTCGCAATTTCTTTTCTTAGTGTTTCTTCCATTTTAGCCATTTTATCAAAATTTCTTTCTTCAGAAAAATATTCATTAGAATATTCTTTTAAACAAGACAAAGAAATTGGTTTTGATAATGCTTCGTCATTTTTAACAGCTAAAAATTCATTAATATAACCTTTAACATTCTTGGATTTTTTATTCAAATTTGTTTCAATTTGAAGTCTGTTTCTTAAATCAAAGTTTTTAAGTGTGTCGCCCATAGGCTTTAAAGCAAATTTTAATGACTTTTGTAGATTGTACTGTTTTGTAAAATAGTCAATCTTTTTGTCAATGCTTTTTCCATTATATAACATATGAAAACTCCTTTTTTAAAACAAGTTTATTTCTTACAATGTTATTATAGCACACTTTATATCAAATGTGTTGTGATTTGCAACAATCTTTTTTTAAAAAATAGTAAAAAATAAAGCCCTATAAAAAGGCTTTTAATTAAATGTTTTTATTTATTATTATACTATTTGACGTCGATAAATTCATATCTACACCAGTAGAAATTTATAGTATTTATTATACTTAATTAATATATTAATTTTTATATTTGTATCTACAGCAGTAGAAATTTTTAATTGTTATTATACTGTCTTAATTGCAATCAGCGTTGTGTATCTACAATAGTAGAAATTTATAGTATTCATTATACCAATTCTTTCAATGTGTATCTGTTGCCATCTACAATAGTAGAAATTTATAGTATCTATTATACTAGGAGAAGTGTCAAAAGGACGTTTTTATCTACAATAGTAGAAATTTATAGTATTTATTATACAAATTAGTAACTGTAATCTTCTGGTGTTATCTACAATAGTAGAAATTAATTATTTCAAAAGAATTTAAAGCATGGATTTGCTTTCTTTTTTATTGTTTTTTCTATTATTAATAATTTTTAATAAATCAGTGCAACAGTATTCTTGTAATTCTTCTATAGCTTCATTAATTATAATTCTGTCGTGTTCTTCAATATCGTCCTTACTAATAATTTTATGATATATCCTCCAAGTTTCTTCATCGAATTCGTCATATTCAATTTGAGTAGGAATCGAAACATTCCAACCTCTAAATTTTTCGTAAACCTCTTTAACTATGAAAAGACTTCCATGAGGAACAACAGGTTCTAAAAAGCACATCTTATTTTTATCCTTAATAAGATAAAGCCAAAGGTTTAATTTAATATTAGAAATCGAATAGCCTTTTTCATTGCAATAATTAATAATATAACAAGCTATATCCATTACAGGGTAAATGTATCTAAAGGTTGACATATTTTTTTCCTTTCTTAGAAGATAATTAATATGGTTATTTTTCTGTAACATTATTATAGCACACTTAATATTACTTTTGTTATGATTTGCAATATATTTTTAGGTGTACTTATGCTGACTCTAATATATAGACGATTTAGAATGCAAAAAAGTTCACTATTTTTTGAATTTTTTCAATATTTTTTTGCAAAAAAATAAAGCCCTTATAAAAAGGACTTTGAATTAAAAGTTTTTACTTATTATTATACTATTTGAAATCGACAAATTTATATCTACAACAGTAGAAATTTATAGTATTTATTATACTAGATAGAAAAAGGAGTAATACAAACCCATCTACAATAGTAGAAATTTATAATATTCATTATACATTTGTATTTATTGCCAAGAGCTTTCTTAATCTACAATAGTAGAAATTTATAATATTCATTATACCCTTACATTGGTATAACCTACAAATAATTGTTCATTTAATTATATTTCTTGTATAATAAAAACAAAAATATTATGTATAACAACAACAAAATATATTAATAGGAAAATTAAGACCGAGGTATGTAAACTTTTTTAGCATAGTCTTAATTTCTTATCTTACATTATTAGTATAACATATTTGTACTAAATATACAAGAAATATTAGAAAATTATGTATAATTAATTAAGACTATTTTTTCATAAACTGCTAAAGTTCCTTTTACTGTACATTTACTTTCTTTGAAAAATAATACAAAATCAAGAGCATTAAAAAGATTATTAAAGAAATTATTGACAAAACAATTCCTACTGTTGCTTTCGAGTTATTTTTGGATGTTTCATCTCTACTAAGAGTTCCAAATATAATACCAGGAATACTCAATAGTGGTCCAAAGCAAGTTATTGAAAATAATAATGATAATATTCCTAGAATTAAAGCAAGAATTCCTTTTGTATTATTTCGTTTTTTAACAGTTATTTTCGGCATATTTTCAATTGGAATATTCATTGGATTTTCGCTTGTGTTATTTGCAGAATACTGATTAGCATATTGTTGATTTTGTGGTTGAAATTGTGTGGCAAAATTTTGTTGGGTGTGTTGAGGATTTGGTTGATTGTTAGCAGAAATATTATTATTTCTTGAATTTGAATTAGTATTATAATTATTTCCACTAAAATTTTCGTATGGATTTTTATGGTTAATATTTTGTACAGAATTATTAATAGGCATATTGGGACTATTTAGATTTTCTATGCTATTAAAATTATTATCATTTGTTTTTATTATTTCTTCTATTTCCTTATTATTAATTTTGTTATTTGAATTACTATTATTCATTACTTTTCTCCTTTTTATTGTAAAAAAACAGTTTTAACTTATTCAGCAGCAAATTTAATATTTTCTTGCTTTGCATATTTTTCAGCATATGAACCCTTTGGTGCATAAATTGTTACATTTGGAGATTCTTCAAATACTGCTGAATCTATATCACTATTTACTTGTTGAATAATGGTAACGGATTTAGGAATGTGAACCTCATTTAGTTTTTCACATCTCGCAAAAGCACCTAACTCTATATTTTCAACTCCATCAGGAATAGTTATTTTTTCTAGAGACGGACAATAAACAAATGCATATGATGTGATTGTTTTTAAAGTACTTGGTAATGAAACTTCTACAAGCGCTGTATCTTGAGAAAAACATTTCATTCCTATTTCTTTTACTCCCTCATTTAATGTAGCTTTCTTAAGATTATGATTAAAAGCAAAAGAAAATTCACCTATTTTTTCAACTGTACTAGGCACAATCACTTCTTCCAAAGTTTGTTTACCAGCAAAAGCCTTGTTGCTAATATTTACTACTGTTTCACCAGCAATTTTTGATGGTATATCACAAATTTTAGCGTCTTTGTTTTCACAAGTATCTATACTGATAGTTTTTTCATTTTCATTTACAGTTGATGTCCTATAGTCTTCAAGTTTAGCAACACCATCTGATGTTTTGCTTACACTTTGGCTCTCTGATTCACTACCACTACAACCAACTGCAAATAATGCAATAATTGCTACTAATGATAAACATAATACTTTCTTTAAATATTTTTTTATCTTCATATTTTCTCCTTTTTGTTGTAAAGAAACAATTTAAAATTACTCAGCAACAAATTTTTCATTTTCTTCTTTTGATTATATTTTTGTCCTCAACTATAACAGAGGAAATACATCTAATGTCATAAAAGCCCTCCTCATACTTTGGGGCTTCCTTAATCCTTGCCATATTCTCAATTACATAGGTTGGGACTCTTTTTTTAGGAGCTCGTCCTAAATTGTTTTGCAGACAAATTGAAAGAGGTGCATCTATGTATATGCAGACAGGTAAATAATCAACATCCTTGAGGCAGTCAATAATTCCCCTCTGTATTTGCGATTAATACTTGTTGCATCAAAAATTATATCCCTTCCAGACAATAGTTCCAGCTTTATTCTTTCGTGAATTTCTGCGAACAGCATTCGGTTTTCGGTTCTTGTAATTTTTGATTTGTGATAGGTTTCTTCTCTTATTTTATCGGAAGAATATATTTTGGGCTTGTACACTTCTTCCCCATTATCTATTGTTATTGAATTTTTTGCAAAGGTGCTTTTGCCACTGCCAGGCAATCCACACATTACAATAAGATATGGTTTTTGTTTTGTCTTTTTGTATTGAATCTGAATCATACTTTTTTCTCCTTTAGCTGTTTTTGGTGTACGGTTGTGACACTTTATAAGATGGTCCTGTAAAACCCCATTCCTTTACAGTGTTGGGTAGTTCACTGTAAAAAAACAGAAGTACCAATAGACCTATTTTTTCAATAGATTCACTAGCACTTCTATTATATAGAAATATTGAATTTAAACTTTTAACACAACATTATTATATCACAAAATTTTAATATTGTGTTGTATTTGTAAAAAAAGTTTAAATTATTTTTCACCATTTAGGCTAAACATCATTGATGAGCTATCACCTACAAACTTAGGCATTACACCATTCCACTTACTAATATATTCTTCTTTCAAAATTTTATCAGTAATGGACTTTTCTTTTAGTTCGTTTGCTTTTTTCTCAGCTTGAGCTGAAATAAGTTTTGCATCAGCATCAGCTTGTGTTTTAGTTTTCTTAACTTTAGCATCAGCTTCGGCTTTAGCAATGTTTTTCTCATTTTGGATAGCTTGTTTTTCAGATTCAAGTTGAGCTTTCTGTTTGTCGGCAATAGCTTTGTTATAGTCATTTGAAAAGTTTGCACTTAAAACAACAACTTTATTTACTGCTACTACCCCACTGCCATATTTGCTATCCAAGGACTTTTGAATATATTCCATAACAATAGGTTCTAAGATAGAACGATTTGTTGCATCAGTATCATCAAGTGTTTTAGAAGATGACTTTACTGCTGAGCCAACAATATCTTCCGTTATTAAATTGTTTTCATAGTCACTAACATTAGCATATATCCAAGCAGATTTTTCTGGTACTATATGATATGTAACAGTAATATTATTGTAGTATATCTCTGTCCTTTTATTTGTTTCACTTGAAATTTTGTTTTCAAATTTAATATCTTGTAACTTATTGTTTACTGTTTCAATATTCTGAACAAAAGGTACTTTCCAATGAAAACCATTCTGAAGAATTTTACTATCTATTTGACCAAATGTAGTTTTTACACCAGAATTATTTGTTGGAATGATGACAAAACTTGAAGAAACAATCATTGCAATAAAACAACAAATTAGTGGAATGAATAATGATTTTTTGCTAGGCTTGTCGCTATCATATTCTAAAGATTTATATGTACGAACAGCAAATATAATTATTGTAGCAAGTAATCCAGTGATAATTAAAGCATATAAAATATAATTCATGTTTTGTTTGTGTGCTAATTATAAGCACATGCCTCCTTTTAATTATAAGTTTTTTAATATTTTTAATTGTTTGTTTTACATATTACACCTCCAATTTAATTATAGAAAAAAATATTATGTATTATTAAGTTCTTTAAGAACTGAATTAACATACTCTTTAGTTTCAATGCTTACCTCTTGATTGCATTCTCTATAAATCTGAGCACAAAAATAACTATTTTTTTTGCCTTTCTTTTTACAATTTACTTCAACAGTGCAATGCTCATTATTATAGTACAAATGAGCAATTAGACATTTACCTGCCAGAATAAAGTCACGATAATTGCAGACACAATTATGCATTATTTTGCCTTTTTCTTTTAGTCTTTTATCACTATTAATAATTACAAAACCAGTTGGTAATTGCAAATTGTAAAATGGATTAGGCTTACCTTTAATATTTTTTAGAACAAGCTTTTTTCTGTTATATTTTGAATTAAGCTTTTCATTGTACTTTATCATTATTTCATCATGTGCAGTTAGCATTTTATTTGCTGAAGAAATATGAAGGTTGCAGGGTTGTGCCACTTTTTTACACATGTAGATATAATCATTTACAAGTATTCTGTCAACTTTCTCTATACCCTTTACATGAATTTTATAAAAATTAATTATTACAGTAATTGGGCTTTCTGCAATACAATTATAGTTATAGGGTACTTGATATATCTTTTGCATTTCATTTTCACTCACATACCTACAAGCTAATGCCCTGTTAGTAGCTTGTCCTATGTACATCTTATTAACAGACCTAGGAACATTTTTGCAGGTTTTATAATGTGATTGAATCATATCTTGTATAGAGTGATATTTTTGAATTTCATTAAAGGTATAACTAGTATTAATCGTTTGCAAAGCTTTAATTAAGTTATTATCACACTCTTTTAAATAATTAGATATATTATGTACTATATCCTTATATAAAGGATAAGAAAGATATTCTAAATAAGTTTCTAAAAACAAATAAGCTAAGTAATTTCTTGAAAAAGCATTACATGCTTGTTTTAATGTGCAAGGCAAATGATTTCCGTTGATAACATTATATATGTTTCCATTATTAAAAAAGCGAAGGTTGTTTGAGAATAATAGTCATCTTGCTTTTGTTTTAATTTAATTTCCTTAGAATAATCTTTGTAAATTAACTCACAAATATCTGTATTCATTATTTTTACATATAGTCCCTTATTATTAGCAAAATTGAAATTAGCCTTCCCTAAGACTATATTCTTTTTCACATCATATTGAACATTTCCAAACTTGTTTGAATATTTAATTTTAATTTCTTTATTATATGAGCAATTAATTTCACTATTTTTAGTTTGGCTTTCACAAATAGATACGAAATTATTTAATTCTTCTTTAATAGAGGAAGAATACATAGAAATACAAAAAAATTTTTGTTCTTCCGTTTTAATTGCATAACTGTCTGAAGTATAAACATATTTATCATTAAAACTTGATAATTTTTCTAAAAATGAATTAAATATATTAACCATTATTTGGTCTTTAGTGAAATTCTCTCCTACTGTAACAGGAGAGAATTTAGTTAATAATTGAGTTTTGTATTCCATTTCACTTTTCCTTTCTTTTTAACTCAATAATTTTAATTATTAACCCAACTTCCAAATTTCTCTACTAATACTGTATCATTAATATAAGGTCTAAGAAGTTCCATTTCGGCATGAGAAATCTTTACAATACAACTTTGTGTGTTATATTTGGTCTTAGCAGGAAAATTAAAAATTTTGCAAGTTCCACCTATTTCCTCTATCCATTTTTTCAAACCATCAATTTTCTTTTTAAAAGTTTCAATATGTTGATTAAAAGTCTTTTTATAAATAACTAAAGTGTAGTTAATTTCAAAACCTACTCTACTAAGATTTTTGTTATATTTTGCACGATTCATTAGATTAACAATATTTTTTGGTACTGTCATAATTAAAGCCTCTTTCCTATTTTTAATTTACAAAGTTGCAACTAAGTTTTTATTGCTTTCTTTATAGTTCAGATATGTGACAATCCACACATTTTTCCCATCACATTCAATATATGTTTCTTGCACAATGTCATTAGCAATCTCGCATTTAACAATTTGCTTTCCAGAATAAGTTCGAGTGTATAAATTTGTTTTACCCAATTTAATTTTTTTGTTTGCTCATAGTTTTTTTCCTTTTTAAACGAAATTAGATTGACTGTTTAATAGTATTTACTATTACTGCTTTTACATTATCGTTAGTATTTGAAAATTTGTAATTCTTCTTAAATGAAGAAAACCCAAATGTTCTAATATATGTTCCAATTAATTCATCAGCAAAAGCATTATTGATAATTTCCACTTCAGAAAAATCTAATACTACTGGCTCAGAAAAATGTTGCAAAATAGTATTTCTAATTTCTCTAGCAAGTGTTCTTGTGCCTAAGCTTTTACCGAAATCACATAGTTTAATCGTTTGCATTTTCTATACCTCTTTCTTTTTCTTTCTAATTATATTATAGCACACCTAATATCAAAAATGTTGTGATTTGCAACTATTTTTTATTTTTTATAAATAAAAAAGCACCCTCAAATTGAGAGTGCATGATGAGTATATTATATATTATTTTCTATATGCATTAGGTACTAATGGATATAAATGCTCATACTGTTCTTTGTATCGTTTATATGATACCCTTACTTTTCTCTTATCATTAAATTTCATATTATCGCCCTTAAAGTTAAATATTATCACAATAACCAGCTAACCTTTCTTTTAATTCTTTTGAAGCAAACAAATTGAACTTTTTAAATAAACTCTTTTTAATTGCCTCAACAATAGTTAAGTAATTGAAAGGTCTAGGATTATCGCCCATTAAATCAATATTAGGTAAACTATCCTCAATAATCTTTTCAATCTTCTTGTCGCCCTCAATAGTAATGCCTGTCTTTCTACACCACATTGTTGGTTCTAAACTGTACGGATTGTTATACACTTCTCTTTCCCATTCATCATTCCTCGTGTCTATTGCATACCATTTTTCAGGAAAGTTCTTTTTTAAATCTTCTGCAATTAACTTACAAAAGTCATACTTTTCTTTTGCGTGTGAGTCACTCATAACCTCTGATGGGATATGAATATCAATTCTATCGATAACTCTATCATAAATTTCCATTCTCTGGTTTGGTAAATTATACATAATGTAATCAGTGCCATAAAGACAATTTAACATTGTCATATCACATCTTAAATAGTGATTATCTTTTTTAGTTGCCAATCTCACTAAGATTTCCTTTTCTTCTTCTGTAAAATTGTCCTCTTGTAATTCCCCAAGAAAACATTTTAGTTCTTCGTTGTCAACATTTTTAATACTCATTAAATCATCATACCTTTCTTTGCTAACACCTTATTACAAAATTCCTTTTCTTTAGTTAATATGTTAAGTTTTATATTTAACACTAATAATTCCTATACCTGTATTAGCATTGACTTGTTCTTTTATTTGTATTGAATGGACGGATAACATATTCTTATGTTCCCTGAAAAGTTTGACAACATTTATAATATTATCAGCTATACATTCTCCAATAAAATCATTTCCACCAATACAAGCTACTTCTTGTACTACATACCTATGCAAAATTTTCATCTACTACCTCCTAATAAATAAAAGATAAATTTTATTAATCCAATTCAACATCAAAAAAGTGGTTAGGATTATCATAATCCTCATAAATATTTTTTTTAACATTATAGTGACTTACTAACCACATATAAATTGTATCTTTAGAAAAATTTCTTTGCCAAAGTTCATCAACCTTATCTTTAAATACATTAATATCATAAGGTATTCTGTCAATACCTTTTTCATAACGAGCCTTACAGATTTCATCTGCAAGTTTCCATCTTTCAATTTCCTCTTTTAGCAATTTAATCTGATGTTCAGATTGCTTTTTATACTTAACATTGGTTTTTATGTATCCACTCATACTTAACTCTCCCAAATCTCAACTAAACCGTCTTTACTTTTAAACGATGCGATGTAAAAATCACCATCACCATAATATTCATCACCAATACAGATTTCTCCGTATTCTTCTTCGTAATCACCTTCAACCTCACATATACAAACTTCATCAAATGTAATGTATGTAGTTTTATTTCTTCTTTTGGCTGAGGTGCCACAAGAAGTTTTTTCTTTCTCAAAAAACTCCAGTGCATCTTCTTTATTGTTATAAATTCCGATAACCTTAAAGAAGTGTTCAAAACGATTTGCTTCCAAACCATCTGCAATAAAAGCAGTTGTCATTTGTCTTTCGTATGTTTCCACTTCAATGTCGTTTTCTCTTGTAATAATAAATTTGCTCATTTCATTTACTCCTATGCTCATATAGTTTTTATTGGACTTACATATGCATCAAGAACATCGCCTTGTATTATATCGCCCTCGTCATCATATTCATTTTTCCAGATAGAAAGACACTCAAATTCAAGAGTCTTTCTATTGCAATTATAAAAAGATATGCAACGGTCTTTTTCCGTTTCAAAGCATTTTCTTGCTTCATCCTCTGTTTCAAATGAATCAATAAAACTTTCATATTTTTCCAACTTATCTTCTTCATCATAATAATTCTTTAATTCATCAACAGTCCAATCTGATGGGTGTGTATGACACAACTCCAAACTACCCTTTACTATTTCATACTTAATCACAATACTTACTCCTTTAATATGTATTTTGTTTTACAACTTACGGACTTGTGACCGTCTTGTGGTTGCATTACCTACCTACATTATGTAGGTAGTCACTCTGCATTGATTTCTAACTTTTCGCTATCATCTGCTTCGCCAATTAAAATTTTATCAATTCTATTAGTAAAGCAAATTGTATAATGCTTATCTGTATTATGATTAATAACACTAAATATTTCCTTATCACCATAAGTATTGATATAATCATCAATAGCTTTCTTAAAATCACTTAGTTTAATTGTTTGCATTTTCTATACCTCTTTTTTTCTTTCTATACTTATTATAGCATATATTGTATAAAAAATGTTGTGATTTGCAACTATTTTTTTATTTTTTTATAAATAAAAAAGCACCCTCAAATTGAGAGTGCATGATGAGTATATTATATATTATTATTAATTGTTAGATTGTTTTGCTCTAATTATAGTTTATACCTATAACTAAGCTAGTAATACTAATCAAAAGACAAATTATACCTAAACAAATTGAAAATTTATCTATATATACCTCATCTTTTATTGCAATAATAATAGTAGTTACAATAATTGTAATTCCTACAATAAAATATATAATGAATGTAGTAAATAATACAAATGCCATTATAATTTACCTCACTTATTACATTGTAATTGTTGATAGCAGAATTTAATTTTTCTTTGCAATTAAATTTTTCACCTTCAATATTTTCACCATTTTTATCAAGAATGAAATATTTTTTTCTTTGTAATTGCCATTGTGATTGTAGTAAACATTACATCTACCATTTTCGATCATAAATTTATCTTCATTTTGACTACTCTGCCACTTATATTCTTTTGATATTAATTTATTTGTTTGTGGGTCATATGTTTTCATATTTTTGTAAGAATAAATTGCAACTGTACTTGTTATTATGTCAGTATTTTTTCTAACATAACTTTTATCTACATTTGGAGTAATTGCGAAATGTATAAACAAGATAGTTGCAAGTGTAATAACGGAAATTGCACTTGTTATGAAGATTATTGTACGAATAATTTTTGTTTTCAATTTCATATAATTAAAATTCCTTTCTTAATTTAATAGGCCTAAAATATAAGAACCAAACATAAATCCTGCCATAGCCGATAATTCCATAACAAAAAATCTTTTTCTATTATTTGAATTAATATTTTTGTTTGATACTACAAAAAAATTCAATAATATAGCAAAAATAATAATTAAAATTAATAGTACATTTTTTACGTGGCTATTGATAATTTGCATGTTGTTATATAAAGACAAATTAAAATTACAACCATAGAAAATATAAAAAAGAAGTACAATAAAAATTGCTATAGTTAATGAAATTAGTAAGATATATTTTGATTTTTTCATAAAAATCTAGCTGTTTCTCCCACTACTTTAGTGGTGGGAGGAACAGCTTCTCTCCTTTCAATAATATAGTTTTTTCTTTTTTCTAGTTTAGGCTAGTCAACAAGCTTGAGTTTTACTTCAAGCCCACTACTTTAGTGGTGGGTTGCTGACAAAAAGGTTCTATCTTATTTAGAACTAAATATATAATCATCTTTTTGTGTAGTTGTAAAGGTTGCCAAATTTAAATATGTATTATGTTTAACAGTTAAGTGATTAACTCTATTGCTTGAGTTTAAAACAGAAATTGAATATACATTACCATTCTCAGTAGATACTGTTTTGGTATTATCAGTATTCTTAATTTTATATGTATATGATACTTTTACATTATTTTCATCTATTGCTGATTTTACTTCATTATATTTGTCAATATTAAATTCATCAGTACTAATTGTACTTTTATAATCAAATATTCTTGGGTCGTCAATGACATTAGATATTAGTGATACACTAAAACATCCTAATCCAATAAGAAAAAAACCGAAACATATAATATGAAGTGGTCCATATGGATAATTTGTCCGTACATAAAATAAGGCTATTAAACTTACAATAAAAATTACTAAACCAATATAAATCATAAAACCTTCTCCTATTTTGAGCTAAACACATATTCGTCTTTTTGTGTAGTTGTAAAGGTTGCCAAATTTAAATATGTATTATGCTTAATTGCTAAATGGTTAACCCTACTACTTGAACTTGAGGCAGAAATTGAATATACATTATCATCCTTGACAGATACTGTTTTCTTGTTGTCTGTATTCTTAACTATGTATGTATACGATACTTTAGTTTTATTGTCTTCTGATGTAGTTTTTACTTCTTGATAATCTTCAATATTAAATTCATCAGTACTAATTGTACTTTTATATTCTAATGCAAATGTATTGCTTATAGTACAAACCCATAATGATGTGCTAAGACCTATAAATCCTATAATAATTAGGGCTGCGAACATAAAAATTAAAATAGAAGGCATACCACCATATGTTTGATAATAATGTTTGCCCACAAAATAAAAAACTATAATACTTATAATAGTAAATACTAAAAAAATAAAAATCATAAAAATTCTCCTTATCTTATATCAATAATTTATTTCAATTTTATTTTCTTTTAAATAATTTTCAGGAAAAACAAATACATATTTAAATTCCTTGTCATCATCATTAAAATAATATTTTAAATACATTAACTTGCAAAATAGACTATCCCTTTTTCTTGTAATAGTGTAAGTTTCTAATTTAGGTGTATCTACATTATTAGATTCCTTGATTTTACACTTTTTATACAATTTCTTGTCATAATTCACATCACCATTTTTATCAATGTAAGAATATAAGTATTGTTTATTTAAAATTTTAAAGGAATTAATTTCAACTGTATTTGATAAACATTCTTGTGGTGAACAAATTTTGTCAATATAGATAGAATATGGAATACTAATAACAGATATTAAACAGAGAGGTATTAAAATGAAAGGTATTATATCAAAGAAATCCACTTCAGCACATATAAAAACAAACATTATAATTACTGAAATAACAGCGATAATTAAAAGTAACATAAATTATCTCCTTATCTTAAAAATTGTGAAGTGTTAGTATTATTTACTTTGGTCATTCTATTTTTTTCCTTTAAATAATTTAGTGTGTTATTACAATCAATCTTCATTATTTTTATCTCCTTTAATTAATTCATCTAGACTTACCTCAAGAACTTCTAACATTTTCTCTAATGTTTTCATAGATGGTTCTCTATAGCCATTTTCATAGCAAGATAAAGTGCTTCTATTAATATTAATTTTATTTGCTAATTGTCCTTGATTTAGTCCTTTTACTTTTCTAAAATGTTTTAAATTATTTGCAAATGACATTATTTTAAATTATCTCCTTTTTGTTTTTTTCTTTTAAAATCTTTTCTTCTATGAATTGTGGATCATATAATTCATTTAATGCTTTATTTTTTGATATAACATTTTCTCTTATGAATGCCTCAGTTCTTTTTAGTTCAGCAACTGGTTTTTCATCGTCATTCCATAGTATTAAAACAAAACTATCTAACTTTTTGTATATCTGATTTTCAAATGTGTTACCAAATATTAAGTTTCCTTTATTGTTGAAATAATATCCTGGAATATTTACAAGATTTCTTTTCCATAAATTATTTAGTAGAGTTTTAATTTCTCTAACTGTTCCAACAAAGGCACAATGTCCTTCATCATAAAAACTAATATACTTTTTCACTATGGCTTCACCTATTCTTCTGTAATAGTTACATTAATATCCCAATTAAGTTTCTGACATATTTTGCAAATAGTCACAATATTGAAGTTATATCCCCCACTTTCCCATTTAGTTATAGTTTGTTTCGATGTCTCCATGAATTTTGCAAATTCTTCTTGGCTCATATTTCTCTTAATTCTTTCGTTTGCAATTTTTGCTGAAATATCTGAGATAATAATAGAAGTTTTTAATTCTGCATTATCCATATTTTTAGAAAGAGTTTCAAATACTTGACTAACTGGATTGTATTTTGATTTAGTAGAATTATTAGTTACTTTCTTATTCAATTTCTTATATACTGCTATGGTATTTCGCAAAGGATCGGAAATTGTAGCCTTACAATTAGGACAAGTCAGTGTATCTGGAATACTAAATATAGAATTAAAAACTTTTCCTGTTTTTTTCCCACAGTGAGGACATACAATTTCTGTAGTATGAGCAATGCAATTTACCTCTGTCACTTTTTCTAAATATTTATATGCCAACATTGTGCTAATTCCAAATTTTATACTGATTTGGTCAGTATAAATTATTGAATTTTCTTCGTAATTATTTTCTATGTAATTTAAAATTTCTTTATATTGTTTTGAATTTGTTTTGTCCATAATTTTTCAAACCTCTTTCTTGTAAATATTTAATTACTTTTTCTCCTTCATGATATTCCAAAATTTCTTTTAATGAAATTTCAGCTTTTCTATATTGATAAACCATAGTCATAGATAATTCTTCTTTATTTTCTTTAATAATTTTCCCAAAAAATTTATCAGAAGGATAGTAGATAAGTGTTCTACCTTTTCTATGATGATGAACTTTAATATCATGAGCATACAAAAACTCTTTAGGTACAGCAGTTTCTAAGTTTTCCCATGATATTTTAATTTCTTCGCTTTCTGGAGGCTTTTCTAGAAGAACTAATAAATCATCTAGTCCATAACTATAGTTATATTTCAAAGAGTTTTTAAGCACTTCTTTACCATTAATTAATAAATTTACACTTCTATAATAGAAATTTAGCATTTGTCTTTCTCCCTATTTATGTTTCTTTTGATGATAGATATGTTTACAAACATATTTTGCAAGGCTTTGTTTGCTTTGATTTAACTTAAGTTATTTTTTCTTCTACCTAAGTCTGGTGAACTATTATTATTTATTGCACTTTACAGAGTTGTGTGTATCATATAGTATCTACAGAAGTAGAAATTTTTAATTGTTATTATGTTGTCTTAATTGCAATCAGCGTTGTATATCTACAATAGTAGAAATTTATAGTATTTATTATATGAACTATTTTAGTTCCTCAAGTGTTCATCTACAATAGTAGAAATTTTTAATTGTTATTATACTGTATTTTTCAGCTTGTAACTTCTTTAATCTATAATAGTAGAAATTTAAATGAGAATGTGAAAAGTTATAATGGATTGCACAACCTTTTTTGCAGAATTTTTACTTTTCTTTCATAATAATATTATAGCACATACAACATTAGGAGTGTTGTGATTTGCAACAATTTTTTCAAAAAAATAGTAAAAAAATAAAGCCCTATAAAAAAGGCTTTTAATTAAATGTTTTTATTTATTATTATACAGATTGATGAATTAATGCAGAATATATCTACGAGAGTAGAAATTTATAATTGCTATTATACTTAGAAATTCCTGTTGAGTCATACTGTGATCTACAATAGTAGAAATTTATAGCATTTATTATACAATGTGACCCTTGAACTACTTTTTGTTATCTACAATAGTAGAAATTTATAGTATTTATTATACCCTTACATTGGTATAACTTACAAATAATTGTTCATTTAATTATATTTCTTGTATAATAAGAATAAAAATATTATGTATAACAACAATAAAATATATTAATAGGAAAATTAAGACCGAGGTATGCAAACTTTTTTAGCATGATCTTATCTTCTTTTCTAATATTATTAGTATAACATCATTTACAAGAAAAATCAAGGTAAAAGGCAAAGACACTTCTCAGAATTTCTAAGAATTGCCTTTGCCTTTTGTATCATTTGTGCGAAAAAAGAAAAGTCAAAATTCTTTAGCAATTCTGACTTTTCCAAGCAAACATCCTAAAACATTTGCCCCATTTATTTTATTATACAATACTTTAAATGATTTTTCAAGTTTTTTTATCTTATTTAAATATTGATATTTTAATCTCAGTTACTTGTTACCGAGCAGTTTACTTGGTGTGCCTTTAATTCTTTTTGCTCTTACATAATACTTTTGTGTATTGCTTGAGCCGACGCAAGTGAATAGGTTAATCATATTACCTTTCTTTCTGTAGTATCCAACTCTTACTTTTTTCTTTAACGACTTAAAACCATTAAAAATTCTTCCATTTATTGTATTTTTTTCTACTGCATAAGCTTTAGTTACTGTTGTTATTTCATATTCGTAATTAGCACCATAATTTGTTTCAATGATAATACGATCATGTTTTTTTGCATTCTTTAAATTTTTAAGTGCATTGTAGTTATGACCACAAATATATGTTTCATAACCTTGTCCAAAAGCTTTTCCATCATAATTCCATAGTATAATAGAATGACTGTTTACACCTATGTTTTTTACATAGTTATGGTGTTTATCTTCTACATTATTATGAGAATATATAGGATAATGTTTTAAGCCAATACTTTTGCAAGTAATATATGCTATCTTTTTATCATTTTCCAATAAATTTTTCATTTTTCTTATGTTTACATGCTTGTTTGAATAATTAATTTTCTTTGTTTTCGTAGATTTCTTAGTGGATAATTTGCTGATTGCTATTTTTGAATTGCTATTTGAATTATTTAGATTAGTAATAGGATTAATTCTATTAGCACTTAAATTATTTGCTGATTTAGAATTGTTAATACAATTAGTCTTATTACTACTATCTTCCCCATATATGCTTCTTACTGCTATTGGTTTAGTCTTTACTTTTAGTAATCTTTTCTTGTTAGCACGAGGCAATGTTGCTGTTGTATATTCTGTTCTTTTCACTTCTGCTGTACTGGGTACTGTACTGGATACTGAAGTTGTTGTCTTGACTGAGGAATTATTCTCTTTTTTATTTTTATTAACTTGAGAACAACTTACTGCATACAATGTTCCTAATACAGCTATTAATATTAATATAATTATTGACAATTTGCCTATGTTTAATTTTTCTTTCTTTTTAACTAGATTTTTATTATATTCCGTATTATCTTGATTATTTATAATTTCTTCAGAATTATTTAAATTATTTTTTTCTTCCATATTCTTCTCCTTCTTTATTTGCAAAATTATTATTTATTTTTCAGCACATTGTACATATATCATTTGAATTATTTGTGCAATATTACTTTATATGTAATTCATGATATTATCGTTTTGTGGATGATGTCTTTTTGCTATAATGTAGAAATAGACTCCCAATTGTGAGAGCCTATTTTATATAGATTTTTATTAAGTACTAAATTCGCTTATATACTAATTTGCTGATTATTTTATAATTTTAATTTTTCCAATCAAAGGTAATTCTTTGACTTTTCCAGTTGCAGCATTGACAATTCCGATAATTTCAAATATGAGAATTGCAATAGATGCAAAAATGGCTAATATTGAACCGATTTTTGGAATGCAGTTTACTACTGCTGATAAAATTACATTTGATACAAGTAAAACAAGTCCTTGATTTAAGTGGAATCTTGCAAATTTATTTTTTCTACCTGCGAATATTGGAATAAAAATTAAACAGCCTAAATAAGAAAGAACTGCCATTACTTTGCCATCTGAAATTTCTTCTGGGCTAATTTTTTTAGCTTTTTCGTCTTGATTAAACTGTTCTGGGCCAATTGGATCTGCTGGGTTGGGTATTGTTGAGCTATTAGTACTTGCATATGGATTTTGCTGTTCTGATTCTTGTGTTGCTCCACAATATGGGCAAACCATATTTTCTCCAATATCATTTCCACAATGTTTACATACCATTTTTATTTCTCCTTTTTATATTTATAATTTTGTTTAGCAGTTTATTTTTCTGCCTTTTCCATTTTGAAATTTCTGAGAAAAGACAAAAGAAAAAAATGCTAATAACCTTATTTGTTTTAAAATAGGTCATTAGCATTTCTTGATTATATAGGAATATCTCTACTATTAGAGGATTAGATACTTAATTCAATATAATATATTTGATTGAGCTTTTAACACATATGTATTATAGCATTATAACTTAAACGAATCAAGTATTTTAGCATATTTCCTTGCCTTTTTTGTCGTACACTTTAATTCTATCTACAGTTGCTTCTTTCTTTTCTTCTCCTACTATGTATAGTCTTGTATTGTTACTAAGAATTTCTGCTAGAACTTTCACCTTTTCTATAATTTCTTCTTGAGTATCTGATTCTAGCAATAGTTCTTCCCTATTAGTTTCACTATTATATCCATAGCAAGAATATTTTTTCTTTATTAACATATATTCATCTCCAACTAAGTGAACTACCCCAACCTACGGTTAAAGTCTTAGAGGTCGGAGCTTCTTGCTTCAA
>ERZ773269.1183-NODE-1183-length-26086-cov-46.643003_pt1 | contig 26086 bp, 17 predicted proteins | sample MGYA00511958_ERZ773269 | MGnify/ENA primary metagenome ERZ773269 (study PRJEB29015, sample SAMEA2737761) | human gut metagenome | biome: human gut; feature: human-associated habitat; material: faeces | place: China | collected 2012 ... | reverse complement strand
CTGTGAGTCATAGTTTCATATGATTTTATGGTATATATTCTCACTACAAATTTGCTTTTAACCACAATCAAAATTAAAAAGACAAACCCCAATTTATGAATTTTCCTTTACACTCAATAAATATTAAAAAGACAAACCTAAGTTTGCAAAATTAATTTATCGTAACACAGAAACAAAATTGAAAAGCCTAAATTTGTTAAAGCATTTTCAGATTAGCATAATCAAAATTGAAAAAACAAATTAGCACAACAGGCTTATAACAAACAACCAAAATTCTTTATTATAATCAAATTGATTACACAACATAATTTTTTTACACAACAAAAACACCCACCTGAAAACAGGTGGGTGAATTACTAGTTAGTAGATTAACAAAGTAGTCAATTAGAATTACTTCTTAACTGTTACCTTTGTCTGAGCAGACTTTCTAGAACCGTCAGCAGCTGTAAACTTAACAACTGTTGAACCCTTCTTAAGAGCCTTAACTTTTACAGTCTTACCGGACTTAATCTTAGAAGCTGATAGCTTAACGATACGCTTCTTGGAAGAAGTAACCTTAATTAGCTTGTTGTATGTGTTTGATGGATATAGAGTAGCCTTAATCTTAACAGAAGCACCCTTCTTCTTTAGAGTAATTTTCTTCTTAGCTGAGATTTTTAGCTTTGTAGCCTTCTGCTGTTTAACAACAACTTTGCACTTAGCATACTTGTTGCTACCGTCTTTAGCCTTAACTGTGATATAAGCAGTACCTGGCTTGATACCCTTAACAACGCCCTTAGATGTAACAGTTGCATATCTTGTGTTAGATGACTTATATGTTACACCCTTGTTAGCAGCATTCTTAGGGTTAACTGTAGCCTTTAGTGTAAATGACTTACCGTTGTAGATAGTCTTTAATCTAGCGTTTAGCTTAATGCTTGTTACATACTGCTTAACTGTTACAGTACTTGTAACTACTAGAGCCTGAGCATCGCCAGGGTTCTGAACTGTTAGAGAGATTACAGCCCTACCAGCCTTAACGCCCTTAACAACACCGTTCTTGTCTACTGTTGCAACACTTGTGTTGCTTGAAGACCAAACCTTTGTTGTCTGAGATGTTGTGTTTGAATACTTAACATTAATCTTAGCAGTCTTACCTGGGTAAACTGAAACGTTCTTTGTAGTAATAACAGCAGTTACATCCTTAACTTCATAAGTTGAACCAGCTGTTGTGTCATACTTACCATCAGCATGTAGGTAATACCATTCGCCACCATATGTTGTAGCACCTGATAGTTCACTTACACTAACCTTTGATGGGTCAACAACATAAATCATATTAGCAAAACTTTTCAAGCCTTCTGGGTATGTATCACTGTCGTTAGCCAAGTAACCTTCTAGGTTAATGTCAGATGTCTGGAAGTTCTTACCCCAGTTTGGAGATGGTTTTTCGCCTTCAGCTGCCTTAGCACCGCCGTCGATACCGTTGTTGAAGATAACATTTGCAACAGTTTCACCTAGGTCAATGTAATATACTTTTGAGCCGTCTTCTAGTGTTAGCGGAGTTGATCTCAACTGATATGAATGCTGCCAGTCAACACATTTATCTGTACCATCCCACCAGTAAGCACATGCTGTTGCATTACCAAATGTGTACCAGTCCTTACGCATAGCGAAGAAATATCTTCTTGATTTTTCACCTGTTGAAGGACCTGTGTAGATACCGCCCTTGCTTGTAACACCACTTGTCTTATCACCAACAATTGTTTCTGTTGGCTTTGGTTCTGTAGGAATTGGTTCTGGAGTAACATCTTCACCATTTACATAAACCTTAACCTTTAAATCAGCTGTTAGAACGATCTTAACTTCTGAGTCAGCCTTTGTTACAGTTACTTCAGCATTTGCACCACCTTGTGCGATAAGACCGTCATAACCATAAGCTGGTTCCCAAGCACCGTTTGTTGTTACCTTGTACTGGTAAGCAGTACCGTCTTCCTTAGGCTGTACATTCTTGAATGTGACTTCGTAAGAACCATCTTCATTCTTAGTCATCTTGTTCTTTGTTTCAACTGCAGTCTTTTCTTCTTCTGTTTCTGCATTTGCTGGAACTTTCCATTCAACACCATTACATAGACCAGGTTCACCAGCTACATAATGAGTAGTTTCTAGAGGAACAACCTTAGCAGGTGCATCTGCACCGTTAACTAGTACTTTAACTGTACCGTCGTCGATAGTCTTTACTTCGCCTGTTGGCTTACCATCTGCGTCTGTTACTTCCTTTTCTCTTGTACCAGAAAGAGTTAGAATAACATCAACTGTTGAGTTGTCTTCTGGAACTGAGAATTCAATGTTTTCAGGGTTAACTACACCTAGAACAGCACCAAAAGATACATCCCAAGCGTGATCCTGAGCAACCTTGATTGTAGCACAGTCAGTCTTAGCAACACCTGTGTATGTCTTCTTGTAAGTGCCATCTGCCTGAAGTGCCATATCGTCAGCTGGAGTATCAGGAGTCCATTTAGCACCTAAGAACTTAGCGTCACCTACAACTGTGTAAGTGTGTGTAGCAGTATCATCAGCAGCTACTGATAGGCCTGCAAATACTGAGCAAGCCATTAGCACTGAAAGAATAATGCTAACAATTCTTTTTGTTTTCATTTCTGAAAAACCTCCTTTTAAAGTATCGCATTTAATTGCATATTTATTATAGTCTTTTTTTCAAGTACTTTTCAATTAGCAAAGTAACGAATTTAACACTTTATCTTTGTTGAAAATAGATAAAAAGCTTAATTTGTATAATGTTTGTAACCAAATCTTTATGTTTTGGATATATTGTATTAACAATTTGTTAAAATTTAAAGTTCATTTGTTAAATTAGCTTTATAAAATTTCCAAAATATATCATAACTCCCACCATTCATTGTGTTTCAGTATATTCTCAATTTGTTAAAAAAATATATAAAATAAGAAAAATCTTTCCTAAATGCACTAGGAAAGATTTCAATTTGATTAATTTTCAGTTATAAAAGTATAATTTATCGAAAATTTTATATAAATCAGCAAATATACTTTTTGATGTTGATTAACGCATTTTTGCCATCATTTTTAATAGTTTTCTCCAGTTCAGCTAAAGAGTCAAACTTCTTTTCCGGACGCTGAAAACAAAGTAATCTTGTGTCAATCACTTCACCATATAAATCCGGACCGTTGTATTTAGGCAACCATGTTTCTGAAAGTGGCTTGTAGTTACCAACAGTAGGTTTAACTCCAACATTAGTTACACCGGCATATTGTTTACCCTTAATAGTAACAAGACTTGTATAAACGCCAAACTTAGGAATTGCAATATTGTCAGGTAGTTTCTGATTAATAGTAGGTGTATCCATAAGCCTACCTATGTGATTGCCTTGTTCAATTACAGATGTATAGCCGAATCTATGACCAAGAAGTTTATTTACTTCTTCCATTTCACCATTCTTAATAAGTTTCCTTATTCTTGTACTGCTGACAGTATCACCATCAACAACAACTTGGTCTGTTACCGTAACATTAATAGAAAATTCTTTGCATATTTCTTTAAGTGTATTGTGGTCAGCAACTCCACCTTTTCCAAAATGATAGTTAAAGCCACAAAACACTTCTTTTGCATTTAATTTTTCAACAAGGATTTTTTTCACAAATTCTCTTGGTAAATAGTCCTTTACTGTTAAGAAATCATCCTCAATAACTTTACTGACACCCATATTTTTTAGGATAAGTTGTCTTTCTTCATTAGGAGTAATAATTTCAACACTTCTGCCAAATAGCAATGCCGGGTTTTTCTGGAAAGTATAAACAATAGGAGTCAGTGACTTTTCATTAGCCACTTTAATCATTTTTCCGATAACTGCCCTATGACCTTGATGTATTCCATCAAAAAAGCCAAGTGCTACTGCAGAATAATTATTTTCGTTAATTTGTTCTTTCATATATATAGTAACTCTCAAATATACTTTAATATAAATTAAATTTTGCCACTGTCAAGTAGGTACTTTGCCTTTAGAATTGCCACTTGAGTTTTGCCGTCAATGATTTGATTATTCAGCACCATTTCCACAACTTTATCAAATGGAATCTTTTCCACATTTAGAAATTCGTCATCATCAAGGTGTTGTTCACCACAACCATCAACTCTGCACATATACATATGAACAATCTCATCAGAATAAGCACATAGTCCAACATAGCTACCAAGTGTCATATAACTATAGCCATCAGCACCTGTTTCTTCTTTTAACTCTCTTTTGCAATTTTCCAAAGGTGTTTCACCTTTTTCCAGCTTACCTGCCGGAATTTCCAACATTACTTGGCGTAATGGATAACGATACTGCTTAACCATCAGCACTTCATTATCTTTGGTTAGTGGTACAACACAAACTGCACCATGGTGCTTGTTGTATTCTCTTGTAGCAGTATTGCCATCAGGCAAGAGAACTTCATCCTTATATATTTTTAATAAACAACCATCAAACACTTGTTTTGATGATATAGTTTTTTCTTCTAATTTCATAATAAAATCTCCGAGGTATGATATGTTTAATTTTTATCCCCACACAAAAAGTCGTGAAGAATTTGAAAACCGATTAATAAAGGAATTTCCCTTTATAAAAAAAGAAACCATAGGGAAAAGCCTTGTTAACAGAAACATTGAGGCATTCACCATAGGTAACAAAAATAAAAAAATAATTATGGTTGGGGGAGTACACGGAAGTGAATACCTGACCATTAATTTACTGTATAAATTTTTGTGGCAACTTGGTTGTTCATACAGAGACGGAAGTGAAGTTGCCGGTATTAAAATGAAAAGATATTTACATAGGAGAGGTGTAACCATAATACCTTGTGTCAATCCTGACGGTACTGACATTAACTTACTTGGTTCATCCTCAGCAAATAAATATTCTTCACTTATTAATTATATTTGTCCACATTCTTGCATATGGCAATCAAATGCAAGAGGTGTTGACATTAACCACAACTTTCCGGCAAATTGGGAAGAAATACACAAGAGAGAAATTGCCTTAGGAATCTCTGTACCACACAACACAAGGTATGGTGGCAAAACTCCATCATCAGAACCGGAAACAATCTCACTTATGAACTACTGTATAAAACAGAATTTCAGCAGGTGCTATGCTTTTCATAGTCAAGGTAGAGAAATCTACTATACATTTGGTGATGAAACACCAAAAGACTCCAAAACAATGGCAAGACTACTGGCAAGAACCTGTAATTATAAATTATCCACACCACCATCAATAGCAGATGGTGGTGGGTTTAAAGATTGGTTTATTCACCGATTTAACAAACCGGGATTTACTTTTGAAATAGGTAAAGGGGAGAACCCTCTGCCACTTTCAGACCTTGAAGAAGAATACAAAATTCTTCAAAAAGCCCTTTGCCTAGCAGTTATTATTTAGTCTAGGTTAGGTGTGTTGATTTTATCATCATCACCAAAATAAATATTGTACCATACTAGGAACACATAAACTGTCCAAACTTTTCTTGAGTTGTCAGCCTTACCTTGGAAGTGACCGTCCAGCCAACTAACAAGAATATCTGTGTTAAAGAACTTTTCTGCTGTAGCAGACTTAAATGCCTTCTTTACAACATTATAGTACTTTTCATCCTTTAGCCATACTCTTGTAGGTACAGGGAAGCCCAGCTTTCTCTTCTGAGCAGATTTTTCAGGCATTCTTCTACGAGCGGCTTTACGCATTGCATACTTAGTATTCTCACCATTTACACGAAGATGAGTAGGAATTGTTCTTGCAACATTAAATACTTCCTTATCTAGGAAAGGAACTCTAAGTTCAAGTGAATTTGCCATTGACATTCTGTCAGCCTTTAGAAGAATATCACCTGTCATCCAAAGATTAATATCAAGGTACTGCATCTTTGTAATATCGTCATAATCCTTAACTCTGTCATAATAAGGCTTACATAGATTTTGTGGGTCTGTTGCAATTTCAGGCTTTTTAAGTAAAGCCTGTTTTTGCTTTTTGTCATACATAAATGCATTACCGATAAATCTTTCTTCAAGACGCTTACCACCACGCATTAGGTATGCTCTACCCTTAACCTTAGGGAATTTTTCTGCTAATTTACCGATTGCTCTACGAATAGGGAATGGCACAATGCTATATGGCTTTAGTGAACGAGGAACATTGTAGCAAGTATAACCACCAAACAGTTCATCAGCACCTTCACCTGAAAGTACAACCTTTACATACTGACTTGCAAGGTTAGATACAAAGTAAAGTGCAATACAGCTTGGGTCAGCCAGAGGCTGGTCCATATAGTACTGAACCTTTGGAACTGTACTCCAAAATTCTTCACTGCCGATAATCTTTGTATGGTGTTCAACACCGATTTCTTTTGAAAGCTCTTGAGCCCAAGAAATTTCGTTATACTTTTCACCAAAGTCAAAGCCAACTGTAAATGTCTTTTGGTCGGCAAAGTAAGTTGAAACATATGATGAGTCAACACCACTTGATAGGAAACAACCAACCTCAACATCGGCAATCTTATGAGCCTTGATAGAATCTTCAAATACATCAGCAATTTCATCAACTGCTTTTTCTTCTGTTAAAGTTTCATCAGGTTCAAATGTTGGTTCAAAATATCTGGTTGTTGTAATCTTGCCATCCTTAAACCACATATAGTGACCCGGTAGTAGGCAATAAACATTCTTGAAGAATGTTTCAGGTGGTACAACATACTGGAATGATAGGTAAGAGTCAAGAGCCTTTTCGTTAAACTCTTTCTTAAAGTCAGGATGTTGTAGGATTGACTTAATTTCTGAACCATAAACTAAGTTACCGTCAATCAATGTATAGTGCATTGGCTTAATGCCAAAGAAATCTCTTGCAATAAACAGAGAACCGTCATTCTTGTTATAAATAGCGAAACCAAACATACCACGAAGTTTTGGTAGCATTTCTTCGCCCCATTCTTCAAAACCATGAATAAGAACTTCTGAGTCTGTATCGGTATAGAACTTATGACCTGCCTTGATTAACTGTTCACGCAAAATCTTGTAGTTGTAAATTTCACCGTTGAAAGTAATAACAAGGGACTTGTCCTCATTATAAATAGGCTGAGTACCACCGTCTAGGTCAATAATAGACAATCTACGAAAGCCCATTGAAATATAATCATCCTGGAAAAGACCGTCAGAGTCAGGCCCACGATGAGTGATAACATCTGTCATATTTTTAATTGTTTCATTTCTGTCAACAATCTGGCCTGTAAAACCACAAATACCACACATAGTCAACATCCTTTCTAATAACAAATCATATACTTATAATTATACCTTTTTATAGTACCACAGTTTAACCATATTCGCAAGGAAAAACTACCACTATAATTCTAATAAATAAAGAAAATAATTTGTGCAAATGGTTTTTATACACTTTCATATATTAAAGAAAAGAGGCTATTTCTAGCCTCTTAAAAGTTTGTAATGTTATTAATAATATTTCTTTATGAATGATGCCTCTCCGTAATCATCATAGTGTTTATCGGCATATGAGCCTTTCTTTACATATACCTCAACCTTATAAACAGGATTCATTTTAGAATCAAGATTATCTATATCCGTTAAGAACCAACCATGAATTTCTTTTAGTGATGCTGGTAAGTAAATTTTCTTTAATTTTGTACCATTAAACAATGGTCCTTCAACTTCTTCTACACCCTCAGGAAGTGTTAGTTCCTCAATACCTGAATCAGTAAATGCTAGTTCTTTGATTTTTGTAACTGTACTTGGAATTTCTACAGTTTTCAAAGATGTACAACCAGCAAATGTACATGTATCAATTTTTTTAAGATTTTTTGGTAACTTAACTTCACTTAAATTTGTGTCATCTTGGAACATAAAACCTGGAAGTGAAGTGATTGTATCAGACTCAAATGAGATACTTTCTAATAAATCATTACTGTTAAAGCCGTTATTTTCATCACTACTTGACACACTGGATGCTGCTTCAGAATCAGTGATAAGCATAAAGCTACCCTCGGGAACAGTAATATTCTTTTTCTTTTTACCTTGGTCTGAAAGTCCTACAATATATTTACCGTCTTCCCACTTAAAGTCACTGTCTAAATTACTGTCAGAACTTAAGTCACTTGATGAACTGTCACTGTTGCTTACAGTTGATGAACTGTAACTTGTACTACTTGATGAATTATCATCTTTTTTATCGGAACAACCTGTGCCGATAACTGCAAAACCCATTGTTAGCACTAAAAGTACAATTATAATCTTTTTCATTTTGTTCTCCTCTCTAGTGAAATATTTATATATCTAAACAATATATAAATATAATTCTTTCGTATAATAACATATATATAAACTATTTGCAATGATAAAATATTACTATAAATTAGAAATTCATGAAAATAATTTGTGCAAATGGTTTTATGTATTTCTATATATATGCGTAACTTTTTCTTATATTTACTACCCTATTATCAAAAATTTATTTGATAAGTTTTATTCACAAAAAATTTACTGTAAAAAACAACAATATATTTTTTATAATTCCCTAGTTGAAAATTAAAAAAGTGATTTTATGGTAAAATATTAAAGGTATATTGATTATTATCCAGATGGAGGTCAATGGGATGTCACAAGTAAAAAGAATATTCGTAGAAAAGAAAGACGGATTCAATGTTGAAGCTAAGCAGATTCTTTGGGATTTGCGTCACAACCTTGGTGTTCGTTCTTTAACAAACCTAAGATTTGCTAATCGTTATGATGTTGCGGGTCTTACAGATGAAGAATTTGCTAAGGCAAAGGTTACTGTTTTTTCTGAGCCAAATCAGGATATTGTTTATGATGAAGAATATCCGGTTGATAAGGATTGGAAAGTCTTTGCTATGGAGTATCTACCCGGTCAATACGACCAGAGAGCAGACTCAGCATCTCAGTGTGTACAGCTACTAACTGCAGGAGAAAGACCACAGGTTATCTCAGCAAAAGTTGTTTCACTTGAAGGGGATATTACTGACGAAGAATTTGAAAAAATCAAGTCATATATGATTAACCCTGTTGAAAGTAGAGTTGCTTCTCTTGAAAAGCCGGAGTCACTTGATATTCCGGTTGAAGTTCCTGAAAATGTTGCTAGAATTACTGACTTCATTAAGTGGAACGATGAAGAAATGGAAAAGTACTACAACTCAATGGGCTTTGCAATGACACTTGCTGACCTAAAGTGGTGTAGAGATTACTTCCGTGATACTGAAAAGAGAGATCCTTCTGTTACTGAACTAAGAGTTATTGACACATACTGGTCTGACCATTGTCGTCATACTACTTTCTTAACAAGACTTGATAAGGTCGAAATTGAGAAAAAGGCTCTTTCAAAGGCTATCGAAGATGCACTACAGGCTTACTATGATGCCAGAGATGAAGTTTACGGCAAGGACACAAATAGAAATGTTAGCCTAATGGATATGGCACTTATGGGTATGAAGCTACTTAAAAAGCGTGGTCAAATCCCTGATCTTGACGAAAGTGAAGAAATCAATGCTTGTTCTATTAATGTTCCTGTTACTATTGATGGTGTAACAGAAAACTGGCTACTACAGTTTAAGAACGAAACTCATAACCACCCAACAGAAATTGAACCTTTTGGTGGTGCTGCTACTTGTCTTGGTGGTGCAATTCGTGACCCACTAAGTGGTCGTTCTTATGTATATCAGGCAATGCGTGTTACCGGTTCAGGTGACCCAACAGTTCCTTTCAAGGATACAATGCATGGTAAATTACCATCAAGAAAGATTACAACAGGTGCTGCTCAGGGTTACTCATCATACGGTAACCAAATCGGTCTTGCAACAGGTCAGGTAACAGAACTTTATGACCAAGGCTATGTTGCAAAGAGAATGGAAATCGGTGCAGTTGTCGGTGCATCTCCAAAGGAAAATGTTGTAAGAGAAGTTCCTACTCCTGATGATGTTATTGTTCTTCTAGGTGGTAGAACAGGTAGAGACGGTTGTGGTGGTGCAACCGGTTCATCAAAGGCACACACAGAAGAATCTATCGAAACTTGTGGTGCAGAAGTTCAAAAGGGTAACGCTCCAACAGAAAGAAAAATCCAAAGACTATTTAGAAACCCTGTTGTTTCTAAGATGATTAAAAGATGTAACGACTTTGGTGCCGGTGGTGTATGTGTTGCTATTGGCGAACTTGCTGACGGTCTAACTATTGACCTAGACAAGGTTACAAAGAAATATGAAGGTCTTGACGGTACAGAACTTGCTATCTCAGAATCTCAAGAAAGAATGGCAGTTGTTCTGGACAAGAAAGATGTAGATAAATTTATTGCAGAGTCACTAAAGGAAAACTTAGAGGCTACAGCAGTTGCAGTTGTTACAGAAGAACCTAGACTGGTTATGAACTGGAGAGGTGACACAATTGTTGATGTTAGCAGAGAATTTCTAAACACTAACGGTGTGACTCAAGAGGCTGATGCATTTATCACAGTTCCTGATGCTGATGATTGTTACAGAAACAATGTTCCAAAGGCACTTGAAGGTAAGAGTGTTAAGGATGCATTTAAGGACAACCTATCAAGACTTGAAGTTTGTTCACAGATTGGTCTTGCTGAAAGATTTGACGCATCAATCGGTTCAGCAACAGTTATTATGCCATTTGGTGGTAAAACACAGTTAACACCACAAGAAGCAATGGCAGCTAAGATTCCTGTACTAAAGGGTGAAACAGATGATGCATCTGCAATGTCATTCGGTTACATTCCGGGTACATCAAGATGGAGTCCATTCCATGGTTCAGCTTATGCAGTTGTAGAAAGCACATCAAAGCTACTTGCTATCGGTGCTAACCCACTAAAAGCAAGACTAACTTTCCAAGAATATTTTGAAAGACTACACGATAAACCAGAACGTTGGGGTAAACCTGCTGCAGCACTACTTGGTGCTATGGAAGCTCAGATTAAGCTAGGTCTTCCATCAATCGGTGGTAAAGACTCAATGTCAGGTTCATTTGAAGATTTAGATGTTCCACCAACACTTGTTTCATTTGCAGTGGCAATGACTAAGGCAAGTAAGACAATTTCTTCTGAATTTAAGAAGAGTGGTTCAAATGTAATTTATGTTCCTGTTCCAGAGAACAAAGAAACTCTAATGCCGGACTGGGACAAGCTGGTTGAAATGTACAAGGCAGTTTATGCTCTATTTGACAATGGTCAGGTACTATCTGCATCAGTTGTTAAAGAAGGTGGTTGTGCCGGTTCAGTAGCAAAGGCTTGTTTCGGTAATATGCTTGGTTTTGAATTTAAACCTGACTATAAATACACAATGGAAGAACTATTTGCTCCAAAGGCAGGTTCACTAATCCTTGAACTTAAGGATGGTGCAACACTTTCCGAAGATGTTCTTCACTACACACTTGGTACAACTAACGAAAGCAGTAAAATTACTGTTAACGGTGAAAACCTAGAACTTAAGGACCTAATTGAGGCTTGGACAACTCCACTTGAAAAGGTATTCCCAACTAAGGCAGAAGTTCCTGAAATCACTGTTGATGCTCCTCTATATACAGAAAGAAATACCCACAGCCCTGCAATTAAGGTTGCTAAGCCAAAGGTATTTATCCCATGTTTCCCAGGTACAAACTGTGAAATTGATACAAAGAGAGCCTTTGAAAAAGCCGGTGCAGATGTTGAAGTTCTTATTGTTAAGAACCTAAAGCCATCTGACATTGAAGAAACTATTGAGGCAATGGAAAAGGCTATTAAGTCTAGCCAAATTCTAATGTTCCCAGGTGGTTTCTCAGGTGGTGACGAACCTGACGGCTCAGGTAAATTCATCGCTACAACATTTAGAAACCCTGTTATCAGCGAAGCAGTTAACGACTTGCTAAAGAACAGAGATGGTCTTGCACTTGGCATCTGTAACGGTTTCCAGGCACTTATTAAGCTAGGTCTTGTTCCTAACGGTGAAATCGTTGAAATCAAGGAAAATGACCCAACTCTAACATTTAACACTATTGGCAGACATATCAGCCATATGGCATACACAAGAGTTACAAGTACAAAGTCACCTTGGTTCTCAAGTGTTAATGCCGGTGATGTATTTGCAGTCCCTGTATCTCACGGTGAAGGTAGATTTGTTGCCACTGACGAAACAGTTAAGAAGTTAATTGAAAACGGTCAGGTAGCTACTCAGTATGTTGACCTAAAGGGTAACCCAAGTCAGGACATTCAGTTTAACCTAAACGGTTCTGTTTGTGCTATTGAAGGTATCACTTCTCCTGACGGTAGAGTTTTAGGTAAGATGGGTCACTGTGAAAGAAAGGGTGCTAACCTTTACGCAAATGTTCCATTTGAAAAGGATATGCAAATCTTTGAATCAGGTGTTAAATACTTTAAATAAGATTTTTCCTAAACATCCTAAAATATAACAAGAAAAATGCGACTATCATTGATAGTCGCATTTTTCTATTTCTTTAAATTTTTATTGTTATACTTTATAAATTTAATAACAGCATTTCAAGATTTCGCCTTGCATATTAAAAATTACTTTTCAGGCTTATGCTTTTTAATAGCATCAGCATCCCCAAGTTCACCGGCTTTGCCCATATAGAAGTTGGCCTTAACCTTGTTCTTTGTAAAGCCTTTTTTTCCCTTACTGTAGCAATTACTAACATACTTATAAAAAGATATTAAGTCACTGTTAATACCTGTCATACCTAATTTAGAAGCCCTTTTAAGGTATCCGTTTATCTTTCTGTAGTTATCGTAATTTATACCACCGGCAACAAGATTCTTTGCCTTATTATAGTATTCATCAGCAATTTTATCAACCATATTTATGTCTGTATTTTTCGCCTTAGTAAGCATTTGATTTGCCTTATCAATATCCTTTAAGTAACCGTTAACACCATATTTAAAATTAAAATAACAATTGGTATAGTCCTTTACAAGATTATATTTTGCCTCTTCGTTATCCATTTCAACTGCCATTTCAAAGAATTTTTCGGCCATTTCGTGGTTAATATTTGCGTGATTACCTGTTCCATATTGCTTACCGTACTGATTATATAACACACCTAAGTTTTTCTTAGCATTTTCATTACCTAGTTCAAGTGACTTCTTGAAGTAACCCTCAGCCTTATTATAATCTATACTGTAATTATCCTTCCCATTATAGTAATTTACACCTAGCTGATTATATAGAATAGCAAGGTTTTTCTTACCGTTTTCATCATTTAGCTTACTGCTTTCTTCAAAACAATAAATAGATTTTTCCACATTATCTTCTTCATTTGATGAAAAGTACTGTACACCTAAAGTGTTATAATAATCACCTAAAGTGGCTTTTGCTTTATCATCACCACTATCTATTTTAGCTAAAAGTTCTTTAATTTTATCGTCAGTAATAATTGCATTGAAAGCCATAATTTTGCTCCTCTAGTTTCTAAATATATTATATATCAGCAAAGTAATTTTGTAAATCTCTTAATTAACTACACAAATTATTATTTTTATCAACTCAAAATTTCCATCATTACGACTCAAAAAGTTTTCCACATATAAGCATAAAAAAACAACCCCCTAAAATAGGGGGTTGTAGTATTTAGAAAACTATTATTTCTGAACAGTAATTCTAATTCTAGCGTACTTCCTAGAACCGTCAGTTGCAGTTGCACGAACATAAGCTGTGCCCTTCTTAACTGCAGTTACCTTGAATGTTGCACCGGAATTGATTCTTGACTTAGAAACCTTAACAATCTTAGTATTTTCAGACTTAATTGTTAGCTTCTTAACATTAGCATTTGATGGATAAGCAGTAGCCTTTAGAGTAGCTGATTTACCCTTCTTTGTTAGTTTAACAAATGACTTGTTGAACTTAACTCTTGTTACAGGTTGCTTAACTATTACCTTAATTCTCTTGCTTAGGTTTGTGTTATCCTTGCTTGTAGCAGTTACATAACATACACCCTTTGCAACAGCCTTGATAACGCCCTTAGAGTTAACTGTAGCAATCTTCTTGTTAGATGTTGTCCATTTTACACCCTTATACTGTGATGGGATGTTTCTAGGACCTACAGTAGCCTTAACAGTTGTTGCCTTACCGGCATTTAGTGTAACGCTTCTCTTGTTAACAGAGATTGAAGTAGCAACCTTCTTAACATTAACTATACACTTAACAACCATACCTGTGTTTGAAACAGCCTTGATGATTGTCTGACCACTAGCCTTAGCAGTAAATGTAGCAGTTTCTGTACAGTATAGCTTACCTTCATTGTCATATAGTCCGTTTACTGTATTAGTTGTCTGAGAAACAACACCAACTCTTGAGTTATTTACTGACCATGTAACTGTCTTTTCAGTTGTATAACCAGGCCAGATACTTGCAACGATGTTGAACTTCTGACCTTCATTAACTGTAACAGTAGTCTTATCAAAAGTCATCTTATTAATTTCGATAACCTGACTTGGCTTTGTTGTTGGAGCTGTTTCAGAAGTTGGAACTGGAGAAGTAGTTGCAGTTGTTGCTGTTGTTGCACCTACACTTGTTGCTCCCACTACTGCAATAGATAAACACATTACTACTGCCATTATTAACGATACTATCTTTTTCATTATTTTATCTCCTTTTTGTTTTAGATAGTATAAGCTTCGTAATGCTTTATTTTTTTACAAAACTTTCAATAGCAATTAATTATATTTTAAAATACAAAAAGCCAATAACTTATTGCCCCTTTAACAGAATAATAGGTCATTGGCTTATGTTTTTATATTTTTATATTTTAAATAATTTAAAAATATCTTTTTACTCTTAACACATCTATATTTTACCATCAATTTTTGTAATATGCAATTCATTTTAAAATATTTTTAGAGGTTTCATACCGAAAAAACAGTTTCACAAAAATTCTGCAAAGCAATACATTAATTAGTTGCATTTAGTTTTGTAAAAGTAGTTCCTCACAAAAGCAAAAATCCTCCCCTGCATTGTCTTATCAGTCAAAGCATTAGTTATAGTATTATAGTATTAGCTATAGTATTAGTCTTAGTTTTAGTCTAGTTCGTACATATCCTAGCTTGTATAATTATAATGGATGATATAAGTAGCAAAGGAAAACTATAATTGTAGTTCCTACTTTTTTAGTGTGAGTGTGGAAGTGTCAGAGTGTGGAAGTATCAGATAGTATAGTAGCAATATAGATAGTACAAGTATAGCAATAATGAAGTATAGTATATTAATATATAGATAGTGTAGCATAAATTATTTTAGTTCCACCTAACCTTGGGCATAATTTAACTTGCTACTGTTATATCTTATCATACCACCTCATTTTGATATAATATAAAGTTCCTATTTTTCAAAATCTTTCCTATTGAAAATTCCTAATCTGTCCGATTGTATTTTTGAAATCTTTCCGATTTTTCATTGTTCCTAAAAAATTCCTATTTGATTTTCTTTAGATTTTCATATTGAAGTCTAAAAGAACTTCGTTGTGTTATTTGCTAGAGTTTTTGAGATTTTCATCTTCTCAATTAGTTCCTAGCTCTTTCTTATGAAATATTTGAGATATGCTTTTAAATTGTTTTTGTTCCTATTACTTATCTCTAAAATGTCCTCTATTTTCGTTCCTAAGAGAATTTTAGAGAACTTCGTGGAATTTCCTTCTTATTTCACTTTCTTTCAATACAACTAAAATATAGCCTTGTTTTCTCTAGTCTTCCTTCATAAGTCCCTAAGTGCTTTCATTTTGCAATTTCTTAGATTAATCACAAGAATATTTTTGCTTCGTACCATACCATAGCGTACCATAGCATACCATTGTGGACTTGACTTTTTCTGAAACTAGTTTCTATTGCTACTTCGTGTTGAAATTATTTTTGAATTCCTAGCATATTCTATGTTCCATTCATCAATTCTTCTGTATTTTGTATTTTAAGGACTTTTTTCTCTAGACAATTCTTTGTCTTCTCTTTGAATATCACAATGAGAGTTTCAAGAGTCTTTTCTTATTAATTCTTTGTAGCTTCGTGTACTTTTTATACGATAAATAGTTCCTAATTATTCCTTCAATAGTTCCTAATGAGTCTTTTTGAAGAATATTATCCTAGATTGTTGCTTCGTACTTTTTCGGGTATATTCGGGTATACTTCAGTTCCTTCTGAAAAAAGCAAGTAGATAAATAAAAAGAAAAAAGGCATTGCCTCTTACTTCGTGGTCTAATGCCTTTCTTAGAGTACAGCAGTAGTATTAAGTTCCTAAAAAAATAATGCTTTTGCAAACAACTTAATTCATCATGAAATTTCCTACTTCGTGGCAAAGAAAAATCCTATACCACTTCGTGAAATTATTTTTATAATGCAAGAGGAGTTCCCAGTGATTTAATCAGTTCCGAGTCTTTGCTAGATATATTGTAGTTCCTCATTACTCTAATCTCAAGACTTTTCAGCAAAAGGAACTTCGTGGAGAAAAAAGTAGCAATTTCTAGCAACTTCGTGGCTCAGTTCCTCACCTTCTAGCAACTTCGTGGTGCTTGGTGAACAATAAACAAAAGAGCATTTTGTGGGAAAACTTCGTGACTTCGTGAAGCTTCGCATGATGATTTATTGCTTACTTCGTAGCCCACCTGCAAGTAAGAATATCACTTCTAAATTATTTCTAATTAATCTCAAACATATGATTTATGCAAGGACTTATTAAGAAGGTGTATCTTAAAGAGGGTCTTGCAAAAGCTTAAATAATTCACTCTTGCGAGGGGTTTGGTGTGAGGACTAAGAGATATAGAGGATAACATAGATACACTAATTATAGTTTGCACTAAAGGATAGTTTGATAAAGTGCTCCTAGGAAAAAATGTGCTAGAAGATAGTTTGATATAGTGGGTCTAGGATAGATTGTTGTAAAGGAAAAATAGCTAATCAACAAGGCAGAATAAAGGATAGTTTGTTATAATACACAGCATAATTTATCACTAAAGTATAAGCTAAAGGAGGGATAATGCAAGTTTATTTAAGAGTATATTTCTTTTCTTTGGGCTTAAATATTTCTTGCAAAGGTCTTTTTTCTCCCCTTTTTTCTTTCTTAGGTTGGTGACTACTTTTACGAAAAATTTACAAAATCCCAAAAGCGAAATCAATAGCATAGTCTTAGTTCAGTAACTTTTCAGTATTCAAAAGTGCTAAAAAAATCAGTAAACATCAAGGCTACTTAGCATTTTCAAAACATAGGAAAATCTATTTTTTTAAAAGAATATTTTTCACACTTTAAAAGCCTTTTTTTTTACACTTTTTGAAAGTTATTTTACCTAAAATCATAACAAAAAAGGACTACCACGAAGGTAGTCCTAAATTATAATATACTATCTGCAAAACTTCTTTCAATTATTCTAGTATTAATATGCATTTTTGTATTTTTATCTTTACGATAGCAATTGATTATTTCAGTAATAATATCAATTTGGTCTTTAAAGAAGCAGAATATTTTTGGCTTTTCAGAATCATCCATAATTGCTTTATGAATTCTTAATATATCTAAATCCCATAAATAATAAATAGGGTTGCCATCTTTAGTAAAAGTAGTAGTAGGAGATATTCTAATTAATGGGACTTTATACATATTCATACCATACTTAAATTTTTTAATTACTCTATAATCATTGGCTTCGTAATATTTTTTCAAATATAAAGATGTGGTGGCTATTTCATTTTTTTCAAAAAATAAAGAATTTATTTTTTCTTTAGCTTCTAATGGTAACATAATATATTTGTATTGACTTTTTACAAAATCATAATTGCGAATTAGCAAATAATAATTTTGAAATTGCATACTAAAAATATTTTTAATATTTTGTCTAGTAGTTGGAATTTTATTAAGATATTCATCAATTTTAAAGCCATTTTTTTTATTTATATCAAAAATATTTTTTATATTTGACATATTTGAAATTGTTGCAATTGCTCTACCTATATAATAGTTATTATTTCTTATAGGGTATTTATATGGTGTTGATTTGTTAGAAGTTTTAGTTGTAGCAAAATCCTTTAATGAGGACTTTTCGTTTTTTGCGAAAAGAGAACTATAAGGATTATTGAAAGAATAATAATCAAAATTATAGACTGGGAGCATTTCCTCTTTGTCGCAGATTATCAACTTTGCTTGTAATCCAAAGATGAAGTCCAAATTTTCATATGTTTTGTTAAAGCACAGCAATGGATAAGCAATAGGTTTATTTGAATAACAATTTCTAAGAGCATCTGTAAGTTGCTTTTTACCTTTGTTATTATTATATTCTGGGTGTTCAAATAAAAGTTCACCTGCAATATGAGGATGAGAATTGTAAGTGTAATTAATATCACATAATTCGCAGAGAACCAATGTAGCAGCTAAATCTTGTCTTGCTTGTCTTCCTTCAATATCAGCTTTACCTGTATATTTAGCAAGTTGGCTTAAAGCATATCCATACAATTCTCTGTTTTGATATTCAATTGCATTTTTTCCACCTTCAGTAAGCACATGCCCACCTTTTACAGATATTTTTCTTTTATCATATACATTATCGAATTTATCTTTCTTTTCAATAGTTTTTGTCATTGTTGGGACTTTTTTAATATATTTATTTTTAATTAGTTTTGGAATCATATGAGGAGAAAGATAATTATATTTTTTAGATAATATAGCTTCATCAGTTGTATTAATTTCTCTAGACAGAGTTAAGACTCTTAAATAAGCATGTATTGCTTCAGAAGATTTATTGTTTTTAGGATTTGCAATAGCACTATATAAAACTGTATTATCAAAACTTTGTGATTTGTTCAAAAAGTATCCCTCCCTCTTTTATAAAAGAGTCATTATTTTTTTTATATTTTTATCAAGTGGTTTTCTGTTTTTATCTATAATTATTATTTTATCAGAATTATTGCAATTATTAGGATTATCTAGTTTATCTGCAATACAAATAACAGAAAAAGAAGTAGCTAGGTCATCCGAAATAATTCTTTTCCTTTTCATAATGTTAATCAATTCACTTAAAAAAGTATTATCGTTGTCAGATATATTATTACCTTTTCTGTAATAAATAATGCTTCCATAATAATATGTATAGTTATTATTTTCCTTAATTTTTTCAATTATATTTGTAAAATACTTTTCAATAGTTATAATTGGTTCATAGTTTTTATTTCTTATAGAAGGAAAAGAAGGACATTCTATAATCAAAGCATTTGTTTTAAGATAGTTACAAATAAAAGCAGAAAACTTTTCATTTTTTGCAATTAAAGATTTATTTGGCTTAGATTTAAAAAACATAGATATACACCACTAATTCAATTTATTAATAGAGCCATCATCATTAATAGTAAAATAGCCACCAACATTATCCAGTCTAAGCTTGTCTATTTGCTGTTCATCATCAACAATTACAAAATTTATTGGAGTAAGGGAACTATCCTCATTTGTAGAATAGAGTAATCTATCAGCCAAAATATTAGATATAGTTTCATTACCTTTTTTTACATACATAATTTCAAATAATTTATATTTTCTTTCTTTAGTATCTCTATTAGTAAATTCACAAATAAATACAAGATTTACTGGCTTTTTATTACAAAGATAATATTCAGTAATAACATTTCTTTTAGAAATATGAATAAGTAAATCTAAAGCTTTACCATTTTCAATGACTTCATTTTTTACTTTTTCAAATTCTTTTTCGTTATATAGATAATCATAAGGGACAATGTATGTATCGTTAAGAGCAATTATTTTTTTAGCATATCCTCCTCTAATTAAATTATTAATTAAATTATCTGTAGCATTTTCATCAATTTTTAAAAAATTTTGTAATTGTGTTTCTTTTACAAATCTAATTTCATTTATTAAATTTATAGCTTTATTATAAAAATCTTTTTTCATTATTTTTCTCCTTTTAAAAATTAAATTTACAAGGCAGTTCTAAAGAAAGCAATAGAACTGCCAATTATTTTTTTAGTTTTCTTTTAAAGTATCTTTATCTATTTTAAATAGATTTACACTATATTTATCCTTTTTATTGTCAAGGCAAGTTGTCTTAGCATTATCTGCAATTATATAGTATTCATCATCAATAATGATAGGATACCCTTTTACTATAGCAGAAGGATTATTATATTTTCTAGCTGAACAAAGTTTAAATGACTTTATGTCAATAGATTTTTCTTCTGTTTCTACAATATTGTTAGTTGTATCTTCATTATCATTGGTATCCTTATCACTAATATTATTTTCTAAGTCGTTTGAAATATTAGTTTTATTTAATTCTTCAGATAATTCTTCAGAGGTAATTTCTGCTGTAGTACTATAATTATCATTATTTTCTTCAAATTCCTGTTCAGTACCTGCTTCTGTATCTACTTTTTTATCTGTTTCTATATCAACAGTAGTTTCAAAAGTATTTTCTTTTTCATTGACAAATGTACTATTAGAATCTTCAGAAACATTTTCAGTTTTAGTTTCATTTATGATATTAGAATTATGATTATCTTTATTCTCTTTATTTTCTTTTGGCTCAGTACCAGTTGAAACATACTTATAAAGTTCAGTAAAAGAAACCTTTCCTTCATCATAATCAGATAAAATATCTTTCGGAATATTTTTTAATTTCTTTACAATAGAAATGTATTTTTGAATTTGAGCAGTACTGATATGTAGCAATTCAGAAATTTTCTTACGAGCATTTGCAGAAGCATTAATATCATTCTTATTAGCTAGTAGTAAATGTTTATAATATTCAGCAATTAAATTAATTTTAGTTAAAGGTGAATATTGTCTAGTAGCAAAGTTAGCAGCAAAGACAGCTAAAGACTTATCTTCTTCACTTTTAAACTCACGAATATAAGCAGGAACTTCAGTACGGTTTAGGAATTTAAGAGCTTTTAATCTTCTTTCACCAGAAACAAGTTCATATTTACCATCTTTATTAAGAGTAACAGTAACAGGATGAATTAAACCATTTTCTTTAATATCATTGGCAAGGGAAACAATATCATCAATATCATTACCAGAATTATCTTTAGTTACAAAAGGATTGTTAGGAAGAACATAAATATCTTTAATTTTCAAAACTTTCATAATATCAGAATTTTTTTGATTATTACTATCAATAATATTACTAGAATTATTGTCAAGTGCATTACTGGAAAGATTATCTGAAATTTCAATATTATCATTTTCAGTAAGTATTTCATTTGTATTTTCAACATTAGAATTATTATCACTGACAGTTGTAGTATCATTGCTACTTTCATTATCATAATATGCAGTTTTGCCTTCACCCATTGTTCCAAAAGCCATATTATTATCAAATGCATTTTCATTATTAAAAGCATTGAGTGAATTATTATCTGGCTCAGAATTAAATGGATCTAAAGTACTTTCTTCTGCAATATTACTTTCATTATTCAAATTGTTGTTATCATCAAAGAAATTATGTCTTTGATTACGATTTAAAAATTTTCCCATAAAACAAAAATCTCCTTTTTTAAATTATTATTATTTTTTATTATTAGAAAAATCAAAATTGACTTTATTTGTTGTCTTATTATAAATCAAAGGGCATTCAAATGTAGTACCTTTTTTACTTTTAAAACCTTTAATATTACTAGTTCTACCATTAGAAACAAGTTTAGATAATTGATTATCAGTAAGTTTTTTACTTGCAACTGTTCTAGATATAGAAAACTTACAACCTTCCTTATATCCAGAACAACCTGCTCCCCAATCATATATTCTAACTTCTTTGCCACAAAGAGGGCATTTTAATTTTGCTGTTGAAGAAACAGGTGCAGAAATAACAGGATTACAATTGATTATCATATTATAATATTTATGCAAATCATTGATTGTTGATTTAATTAAGCTACTTGTCATAGAAGTGGCAGATTTATTGTCTGAAGTATTAGCTATATCATTTAAGGTTTTTTCCATAACACCTGTCAAGTCGGCAGATTTTAATTCTGTAATGCTTAAATTATCAATCAAATAAATACCTTTTTCGGTAGGAATAATTGATTTACCTTTAGTAGTAATTAGTTTTCTTTTTTTAAGAGAATTAATAATACCACCACGAGTAGCAGCAGTTCCAAGACCCTTCTTTTCAACTCTCATTAAAGTTCTAATATTTTCGTCAGCAATAAGTTTACCTGCTGTTTCCATCATAGCTAGTAATGTACCTTCAGTAAATCTAGCAGGTGGCTTAGTTTCTCCTTCTTTTAATTCAAGTTTAGAAGAAACACTATCACCAACATTCAGATTAGATGGAATGTCATTTTTTAGAGTAGCACCTGAAACTTTTTGCCAACTAGTAATAGGATTATTTGATACTTTACCAATACTTTTAAATTCAATACCATTAGCATTAGTAATAACAGTTGTTTCGGCGACTTCAACATCTTCATAAACTATAGAAATTAAAGTCTTACAAACAAGAGTATATAATTTCTTTTCATCATCAGAAAGAACAGAAAAATCTGGTTTAGTAAGTGTAGGAATAATAGCAGTATGGGCCTCAGATACTTTGCTATTATCAAAATGCCTTTTAGTAAATGGTTGCCAATCCTTTTCAGCCAAAGCATAAGCAGAAAACTCTGGTGTAGCAAATAAGTTAAGTAATACTTGCTTAATTTCTGGTTTCATTTCTTCAGTAATATATTCAGAATCAGTTCTAGGGTATGATAGATAATGAAAATCCGAATATAGCTTTTGAAGTACAGAATCAGTTTTAGCAGTATCCCAACCAAATTTCTTATTACACGCACTTTCTAACTTAGTTGTGCTAAATAAAAGTGGCTTTTTAAGTTTTTTAATTTTAGTGTCAATGCTTTTAATAGTAGTAGGACCTTTAATAGCAGTGTTATAAGCATTCTCACCGTCTACTTTATTTTTAAAAGTTCCTAAAGCACATTCACCTTTATATGTACTATTATCAATTGTAAATTCTCCTACCAAATTCCAAATAGGGGTTTTCTTATGAGAACGAACAAGTTTTTCTCTTTCAACAATCAAAGATAAAGTTGGTGTTTGTACTCTACCATATGGCAGTACACCAAGTTGCTTATTACTTAATTTTTTAGTTAGAGCAACAGTATAATTCATACCATAAAGCCAATCAATAATACTTCTACTTTTAGCAGCTAAACTTAAAGGTAGCATTTCATTACTGGTCCTTAAATTATCAAATGCTTTAACAATTTTATTAGCAGTTAAGTCATTAGGCAACCAAGCTCTTTTCCAAGGCTTACCTCCACCTAAAAGTTCATATACATTATGAAAAATTAGTTCTCCTTCTCTATCAGAGTCAGTAGCATTAATAATCCAATCACTTTTATGGAATAACTTTTTAGCTAAATTAAAATAGTTTTTAGTATCATCATCTTGCTTAACTAAAAATTTATTTGGTACACAAGGATAAACATTTAAGTCCCAAGTGTGAAAAGCTGAGTCATATTCTTCTGGAGTTTGGAGTTTTGTAATATGTCCTCTACCATAAATAATATAAGCATCTTCACCTTTAAAATTAAAATGCCAATATCCAACAGCAGGTTCACTTTTTAATGGTACTCTTTTACCTGCCTTAAGGGCATTTGCAATTGATTTTGCAGGAGAATATTTCTCAACAAAAATAGTAACCATAAAATAATTCACTTCCTTTTTTTTAATTCAAAAATATTTAAAAATTTTACATTTTTGAATTGACGGTACATTTTTTTGATTGTATAATAATAGTGTAAAAAATTGTATTGATTTGCAATTTGTTTTTACACATTTTCACTAGATGTTGTATGTATAGTGTAAAAAACAATACTATACATACTATATCTTTTACACTTATTATAGCATATATAGTAACAGATGTGTTATGATTTGCAATAATATTTTTAAATTTTCAAAAAAGATTATAAAATTCATTGTTTTGTTTTATTTATTTTGGAGGAATAATTATGAGCAAAGATGAAAAAATGAGTAGAGCTTTGGCTATCGCCGAAAATATTCAATTAATTTTAGACAAAAGTGGCTTTAGCAAGGAAGAAATAAGCGACAAACTTCAAGTTGATCCTACATTACTTGAAAATTGGATATTAGCAAAAGAAACACCAACAAAAGAAGAATTAGAACATATAGTCTTAACTTTTGGCTTATATAAGAGCTATTTTAATAATAGTTCTGAAAAGAATAATTCTGAAGTTTTATGGATTAAGAAGAAATATATGTTTGCTAAGCAATTAAGGAAAGCTTTAAAAAGTAATGGTATTTCTATAGAACATTTTTCAAAAAAACTTGGTGTTGCACATTCTTCAGTAAATAAATGGCTTACTGGCAAATATATGCCTAGTGAAGAATTTTACGATAAGATATACAACATATTAGGTATATCTGTATATGATTTATTGAAAGATGAAAGTGTTTCATTAAATAGCAATGAACAAAAAACATATAATCAGATTATAGAGATATTAAAGCCATTAAAGAGCGTAAAGCAGGAAGAAATTTTAATAGCTTTAAGATGTTTTGTTGATACTTTTAAGGGGGTATAATTATGTTAAAAAGTCAAATGAGAGATTTTTATAACAATGTTATTTATCTTAATGAGAGATATAATGTTGATTATAATGAAATATCCAAATTTACTCATATTAATATTAATAAGTTAAGAAAGATGTCAGAAACAGTTAACGAATTAAGCAAAGAAGAAATTTCTTCTTTAATTGATTACTATAATTTTTTTATTAATAAAGAAAAAAATTCAATTGGAAATGTGCAAGAACAAATTTTGCCACTTAACTATGATGAAATCTTCTATCCAAACATTGATAAATTTTTGACTGAAAGAAGATTGAGGATTTTTTCTAGAAATTTATGCAATGCCTTTAAAATTAAAGGTGTTAGTCCTAGAGCTTTTTCAATTGAATATAAGTTTTCAGCTAAGACAATTTATGATTTTATTCATTGTCAAAGAATGCCCCCAATGAAAAGTCTAATCAGAATTGCAGCTTTATTAGACACTAATATTGACAGTTTATTATCAGAAGATAAAAACAGTTGTAACAATAGAATAATGAAAATTGTTGCTGATTGTCCATATGATAAAATGCAAGAATTAGTGACTTTTACTGAAAAGATGGCTAATGCTTTTAGTGAAGATTTTCAGTTACAACTATGAAAGTAATAGTAGTATTAGACAAAAATTTAGGGATGGCTTTCAATAATAGAAGGCAAAGTCGAGGTAGAAAGTTAACAAAGAATATTGTTGAATATATTGGAAATGAAAAGCTATATATAGAAAAATATTCTGAGCCACTTTTTGCAAATACAACTTGCAATTATTTTGTCGTTGACTCTCCCCTAAATATTGCAAAAGAAAGCAATTATTGTTTCATAGAAAGAAGTCATATTGAAAAATTTGTTAAGGATATTAATGAATTAGTAATTTATCATTGAAACAGAAGTTATCCACATGATTTTGACTTTAATATGGACCTAGGAAATAGTAATTTAAAGAAAATATCAACAATAAATTTTCAAGGCTTTTCTCATGAAAAAATAACAAGAGAGGTTTATGTTAAGTAAAAAGAAAAATATTATCAATTTTTGTACTAGCATTATCAGTATGTTTTGTCCTAACTAGTTGTGATACATCTAGTTTAGGTAAAGATACAAACAGTAGTAGTTCAACTAAAGAAGTCTCTAACAAACAAACATATACAGGTAGCAGAAGTTCATTAATATCACAAGGATATGTTCCTTGTAAAATATGCAATCCATAATTGAAATAATGAAGTAAGGTAAAAACATTGGCAGTAAATTTTAGAGATGAAGCACCAGAGGTTGTAAAAGATTTTTTGTTCTATTTACAAACTATAAAGGAAAAATCTCCTAGAACTATAAATGAATATTATTTAGATTTAAGAATGTTCCTAAGATTTATCAAAGTTCTTCGTGGTGTTGTTAAATGCGATTTTGATGAAATTAAAATTGAAGACATTGATATTGATTTTCTAAAAGAAATCACTTTAACCGATATTTATGAATTTATGAA
>ERZ773269.1175-NODE-1175-length-26340-cov-16.287883_pt1 | contig 26340 bp, 22 predicted proteins | sample MGYA00511958_ERZ773269 | MGnify/ENA primary metagenome ERZ773269 (study PRJEB29015, sample SAMEA2737761) | human gut metagenome | biome: human gut; feature: human-associated habitat; material: faeces | place: China | collected 2012 ... | reverse complement strand
CTTAAAGAAATTTTCAAGGGTTGTTGTTGTCTATTGTTCAGTTATCAAGGTTCTTTGTTTGTGTCGTTCTTTTCAAGCGACAGCTTTTATATTTTATCAAAAGCTTTTGTCTTTGTCAAGAACTTTTTTATTTTTCTTCCACTGCCGAATCCGTTTGATTACTTCTCACTAGCAGTGTATTTATGCTATCACATTCGAACTTTTCTGTCAACTACTTTTTAAAACTTCTTATAAGTTTTTATCATCTTTACTTATAAATCTTTTCTTCGAACTTTTTCTCTCTCAGGGACTGTCCGCCTCCGCGCCTTCCTCTTATTCAAGCGTCTGTTCTGTAGTTTTCAGTGCCGTTCTCAGCGACGAATGTTATCTTATCATAGCCGTTTCTAATTGTCAATGTTTTTTATATATTTCATGTAATTCAGAATATTCTGAAAAATTAGCATCTGCGTTCCCAAACACTAACAGCTATTGCAAGCTTGCTTGCACTAAGCTGATAGGGTTAGGGAACATAGGGCGAATGCCCTTAACCGAAAGGACGTCAGTTCTTTCGGTTGTTGCAGATGCGTAAACTGCGTTCCCAAACACTAACAGATTTTGCATGCTTACTTATTTGTCACAAACAGCATACTCAGTAATGCAATTCCGACCATCTCAACCACTGCTCCGATTCCATTGATCATGCTCATTCTCTTCTTTGGAAATATTTTTCCAAAAAATGCAAAGAGCACTGCTCCCACCCCACTGCCAAGTGTATTTCCGATTAAATCTGTAATATCACTTACGCCAATAGAGAATATCCACTGTACTGTCTCAAATGTCAGGCTCACAAAAAATGATGCTCCGATCCCCAGCCACCATTTTCTTTTACCAAGAAATGCAGTGAAGTAAACTCCTGCCGGAACAAATATCAGTATATTGTATATAACCTCTTTCATATGTGTTATATACGCAACACTTGTTTCGTAATGAAATGGGATTAGATTTAGTTGTCTTAAATGTGGGATTTCTTCTATAGTAAATGCAAACTTAAACAGCACAAGCCATGTCAGTAAGAAGAGATATGCTCCAAATACAATATATGATATCATTTTACTTCTATTATTTTCCCATCGTTTTTCTATTTTCATTTTTTCTCCAATACCTTCCTTGAACTATCCTCTTTTATAAAAGAATAATAGCAGGCTTTTCTTAATCAAAGCCTGCTATTATCCTTAAGTATTCTTGAACTTCTTGTAATCCAGAAGAATGTTGCTACAAAGATAATACCTTTTACAATAGATGTTGATGAAACTGCACACCAGATTCCATTAAGTCCGAGTGCTGTTCTGCAAAGGAGAATTGCCAATGGAATTCTCGCTCCTGTAAATATAATTGAAATCACACTGCACAGATGTGTCTTTCCAAGTCCGGACAATGCCCCAACCGTCATAAGCTCTACGCACATAAATGCTTCACTGAGTCCTACGATTATAAGGTAATCCACTGCGATTTCAATTGCTGTTGCTTCATGGAAAAAAATTCTTGCGATTGGTTTTGGAACAAATACAAATATTGCTGTAATTATCAATCCCCAAATACCAACTGTCCATAAAGATGCTCTGTATCCTTTCTTGACACGATCCATCTTGTTGGCTCCATAGTTCTGTCCAACAAATGCATTCAGCGCCGCAGCGAATCCATCCGCCGTATTCCATGAGAGCGATTCAATCTGACCACCGACTCTCTGTACTGCAACTGCCTCAGCACCAAAGACGGATACCATACGTGCAAGTACCATTGAGATTACACAATAAGCCATTCCCTGAAGTGCTGTCGGAATTCCGATCTTGCAGATTCCACTTACATATTCCATCGGAATTCTTGCAAACAGACGAATTCCTTTTAATACATTATCCTTCTTCTGCACAAAGATTCCGATAATCATCACACTCATTACAATTCCCTGCGCTGTTACAGTCGCAATTGCTGCACCTGCCACACCCAATTCTGGAAGTGGTCCCGGTCCAAGGATCAGTACCGGATCCAGGATCATATTAATTACCAGCCCGATCAGGTTCGCAATAAATGGAGTCCTTGAATCTCCCTGTGCAGTATAAATACCTGTCAACGTAAATGTCAGAAATGAAAATACGATCAAACCACAGGCAATTCTTGTATAAGAAAGTGCAGCCGCAATTGCTTCTGCATCATCTAACTGAAAGAAACCGATCAGTTGATGTAAAAACAGCAATACAATTACCGCATATACCAATCCCATCAATGTAGCTAACTGTACTGCGGTCTGCGCATATTTATTCGCCTCGTCTCTATTTCCTTTTCCGATACATTGCGCTACTTGAACTTGTCCGCCCATTCGAGCCATGGATGCCAGTCCTTGTGACAGCCAGGTGTACATTCCTCCGACACCAACTCCGGCAACTGCCTTCGAACCAAGCAGACCGATCCATGCCATATCCGTAAGATTATACAATGTCCCTAAAAATGACGATGCCATAATCGGTATCGCCAGCTTCGTCAAGGTCTTTAAAATAGGACCCTTTGTTAAATTTCCTTCCATCTCTTCCCCACATACCATATTTTTCAATAAAATAGTCTTCTCTAAATTACTACGCATTCTCATGAAGCGTTTGCCTCTATAGACAAGCCTACTATATAATGGTATTTTTTGCAATCCTTTCTTGTGATGGCAAATTCCAAAACGAAAAACGGAGTTACTGTTCACTCCCGTGTGAACAGTAACAAAACGGAGAAATCCTGGTCGGGGATTTCTCCGTTTTTCCTATATTATAGAGATGATACGATTTACTCGATTGCTTCTGTCTCGATTACGAATTTCACGCTTCCTTCCATTCCGCTGTCTTTTCCACTGAATGTTGTATAAGTACAATCATCCGATGTAAGTGCATCGAAACGGTCAAGTACATCACCGAGTTCGTCTTCTACTGTGCTCTTTAATTTACTTGTTCCTTCACGGTCGAACTTCTCCATACCGTCTGCGAGTTCTCTTGCTCCTGACTGAAGAGTTGCTGCACCTTCACGAAGGGCTGCGCTGTTCAGTGAAAGTTTTGCCGCTCCGGATGACATCTGGCTTCCCAGTGTATTTAGTCCGCTTGCCAGCTGGTTTGTTCCGCTCTGAAGTGTCTGAACTCCTGCTACCAGTGTTGAACTGTTAGCTTTCAGTTTGTTGGCTCCTGCTAAAAGTGCGTCATTATTTGCACTCAACTGTGAGAATCCACTGTTCAGTTCAAGAATACCCGTAACTGCTGCCGGGAACTGTGCCTGTACAGATTTGTTTAACTCACCAAGGTTAGATGAAAATGTTCCGATTGCTATATTTAATCCCTGCATTCCTGCATCCAGCTGATCTACAGATTCTGATAACTGTCCAATTGCTTCCGCCGGAAGTTTATCCTTCATACTTGTGATTGTCTGAAGTTTCTCCTGCATTGCCGGAAGCTGAGCTGTCAGTGTCTGTGCTGTCTGCTGAAATGTTTTCATTGACACACTGATTGCTCCCATCTCCTGCTGGATCGCTGTTGTATCAATTGTTGGAATTGTCACACTAACTTCGCTTGCCTTCTCGAGTCCGCTCAATCCGTCTGCCGCGCTCTTTGCTGCATTTAATTTATCAATTGCTGCCTGAAGATCCGCTTTTGCAGTCTCGTCTGTTGTCTGATCTTTCTTCGCCTGTAATTCACTGACTGCAGAATCAATTGTTGCTTTGCTGTTTGCTGCTGCATTTTTTGCTGTATCAACCTTATCATTATAATCTCTGATCTTTGCATTCAGATCATCTACTGCACTCTGACAAGTTGTGTCCAAAGTAGCAAGCTGCTGGTTAATCATTCCAAGCTGCTGACTCAGACTTGTGAGGTTAGCCGCAATATTCTGAACCGGTGTTGCAATTCCATCATTCAGCGCTGTTCCAAGCTGCTCTGTCTGATTGATCATTTCAGTTCCTGTCGCCAACATATTTCCTACCTGACCCAAAAGTGCCTGAACCTCTTTGCTTCCAAGTGCTGCTTTCAGCTGTGCTGTTCCCGCTGCCAGCTGGCCGGCTGCTACCTGAATATCTTCTGTCGCTGCTCCTTCTCCGTCAATCGCTGCATTCAGCTGACTGATCGCTCCCTGTACTGTTTTCAGTCCGCTGCTGAGCTGGCTCAGTTTCGCGGCACCTGCTGCCAGCTGCTGTTCACCGCCAATATAAGCTGTAACTCCGTCAGCCAGTGCATTTGTTCCGTCTGTATAATCCTGCACGCCTTTGACAACTTTATTGACACCATTCACATACTCTGTCACGCTTCCGTTCAGTTCTCCATTGCTTCCAAGGTACTTCTGAATTGCATCATTCAAAGTATCCGCACCTTCTGTATAGCTGTTGACACCGTCTGCAAGTGTTCCGGCTCCGTCTGCAAGTGTGTCAGACCCACTTACTAACTGAAGTGCTGCATCTTCCAGTTCATCTAAGGAACTCTTCAGCGAATCAACATCTACGATATTATCAAAATCAATGTCATCAAGAAGATCGGTAAGTGCCACTGTAAATGTAGAAGACATTGTGAAATCTGTCACATCAGCTTCCACGCAGAGACTTTCCGGGATTGTCAGATCTTCTGTTTTGCTTTCGTCCAGATTCAAACTTTCTTTCATGCCAGGCATTCCGAATCCGACTACGATATTCTTGCTTCCATCAGAAATAACTTTTCCGTTATCAATCGTAACATTGCTAAATGTTTCATTCGGAAGGATCATTCCCGTCATCATGACAAATGGTGTGTAAACTTCTTCTTGTTTTCCATCTACGCTGACTGTTTTCTTCTCTTTATTTGTATAATCCACCTGAATCTTCAGATGTCCGCTTTTTCCTTTCAGATCTGCCGGTTTGATTTCTTTTCCGTCCAGATAGTAAGTAAGCTTTACAGAAACCGGAAGATCCTGATCTGTTGTTCCCTGATAATAAATATCTTCACCGTCTGTATTCCATGTCAATGTATCTCCGGATGCTTTGAATGTTTCATCACCTTTTACATTCTTAATACCCTTCAGAGTACTTGCATCTGTCAGGCTTCCTGATACACTGCCTGAATTCTTCAGCCAGTTAGATACTGTTACTTCATCAATTGTTCCTGTTGCGTCTGCATTTACATAAACTGTCTCTTCCTTATAAACTGCATCTGCGTCAGAACTTGTTCCTGCAGCAAAGACCGGCACAGCGCCCATCATTACTGACATTCCAACGGCAAGAGAAGTTGTGAGTCCACGTTTGATTTTTCTGTTTTTGTTCATGATTCTTACATCCTTTCTACTTTTTTCCACCGAGGAATCCGATGGACGTCTTACATATTACTTTGTCAAATATCATAAACATCGCCGGTAATATCAGGATTACTACCACCATACTGATAATCGCGCCTCGCGCAAGCAAAGTGCAAATAGAACCGATCATTTCAACCTGTGAGTAGCAGGCTACTCCAAATGTTGCCGCGAAGAAACTTAATCCGCTGCTGATAATTGACGGCATACTGGTTTTATGGGCAATACTGATTGCTTCCATCTTATCTCGTCCACGCTGACGCTCTTTCTGATAGCGGGTCGTCATTAGAATTGCATAATCTACAGTTGCTCCCAACTGAATTGCTCCAATTACTATACTTGCAACAAATGGAAGGCTTGTTCCCTGATAAAACGGGATTGCCATATTAACCATAATTGCAAATTCAATAACTGCCACCAATATGATTGGCAGAGATATTGATTTGAAGATAAGCATAATAATGATAAATATCGCTGCAATTGAAAGTGCATTTACATTTACCAGATCCACATTGGTTACATCCTCCAAGTCTTTCATCAAAGGCGCTTCTCCAATTACCATCGCATTTTTATCATAAGATTTTACAATCTTATCGATCGATGCAATCTGTGTATTGACTTCCTCTGTTGCTGATTCATATTCTGAGCATACAAATGCAAGCTCGTAATCATCGCTTTGCAGCATTTCTTTGATATCACTTGGTATCATAGAGTCCGGCACTGCCGGTCCAATCAGCGAATTCATACTGATCGTCCACTTGACACCCTTCACAGAGTCAATCTCATCGAACATTTTCGACTTCTGTTTTGCATCCATACTTCTATCTAACATAACCATATGAATATTACTCATATCGAAGTCTTTCTTAAGTTCTGCATTCGCCACATTACTGTCCAGTGTGGACGGGAGTGAATCTGCAATGTTGTAGTAAATCTTTGTGTGATTATTTCCATAAATAGCCGGGAATAAAAGTACCAGGAAAACAACGATCCATACTTTATAGTGCTTTGTAATAAAAGCTGATGGCTTATCCATGTTGCTGAGCAACAGTTTATGTTTTGTCTTCTCAATTGGTTTATCAAATACAAGAACCAGAGAAGGTAAAACTGTTACGCAACAGATCACACCGATCAATACGCCTTTTGCCATAACGATACCAAGATCTCGGCCAAGTGCAAATGTCATAACACACAACGCTACGAATCCGGCTACTGTCGTAACAGAGCTTCCTGCCACAGACTTAAATGTATTGGAAATCGCATGTCCCATGGCACGTTCTTTCTCTCCCGGAAAACGATTCTTGTTTTCCTCGTAGCTGTTCAAGAGGAAAATGGAATAATCCATTGTCACACCCAGCTGCAATACCGCAGTCAATGCCTTTGTGATATACGAAGTCTCTCCAAGGAAAATGTTGCTTCCAAGATTGTAGAGAATCGCAAGTCCAATGCTGATCAGAAATAAAATCGGTACTACGAAAGATCCGCTTGTCAGTTCAAGTACGACCAGACTTAAAAGTGCTGCAATCACCACATAAACCGGAAGTTCTTTGAGTGCCAGATTCTTAATATCTGTAACAACTCCTGTCATACCGCTGATAAAGCACTGATCATTCGCCAGCTTCCTCATCTGTCCGACAGCATCCATAGCTTCATCAGAAGATGTTGTATTATCAAACAATACAAGCATCATCGTGGCATCGCCTTTGAAAAACGCCTCCTTTAAATCCTTTGGGATCATCTCCACCGGAAGACTGATATCAGCTACATCGTCATACCAGAGTACATCTTTTACATGCGGTACTTCACTGAACTGATCTTCAAGCTTCTGAACATCCTTCATGTCCATGTTCTCTACCACGACCATGGAGAAAGCGCCCATTCCATACTCATCCAACAGAATATCCTGACCCTTTACTGTCTCCAGATGCTCCGGCAGATAACTGAGCAAATCATAGTTTACACGTGTCTTTGCCATCCCGATGACCGACGGGATAATCAGAAGAAATCCGATGATCAACATCAGAACTCTGTGTTTGGCAATCCATTTGCCAACTTTAACCATTTGTATCATCTCCTATATTGTCTCACTACTCAAGTCTCTTATAGTATAGCGCAAAGTGACCATTAGTCAATATTTTTTTGTTAAAAAATGAAAAATGGTCATTTTTATTGACTTTTAGGAATTTTGTGCCATACTAGTAAAAAGACAATAGGAATTTTTCACAGAATGTATTTTTATGAAAACCTCTTATTGGCAAAGTTTGTATTATATATTACAATCACTAAAGACACACAAAGGAGAACATTGAGATTATGGGAAAAGTAGATGATAATAAAAAACTGAAGATGAATACACTGCTCCAGACTGCATTTGACCTGTTCACCGGAAAAGGCTTTGCCAAAACAACTGTATCCGACATCGTGAATCAGGCCGGTCTGGCAAAGGGGACATTCTATCTTTATTTCAAAGACAAGTATGATTTAAGAGATAAATTGATCGCACACAAAGCCTGTCAGCTTTTTGATGATGCACACAAGCAGCTTGAAGGAGTTGAGATTAATTCTTTAGAAGAAGAGATTCTCTTTTTAACAGACTATATTATTGACCGTTTCCAGAAACAGCAGTCCTTGTTAAAATTTTTGTCAAAGAATCTCTCCTGGGGAGTTTTCCAGGATGCTGTCGGAACAGGTTCTGTAGTGTCCAGGCAATTTTATGATCACTACAGAAATTCACTTGTAAAATATAATGTAAACTGTGAGAATCCGGATCTCTTACTTTTTACACTAATTGAATTGATCAGTTCAACAAGTTACAACTGTATCCTTCATGAGAAACCTGTTTCTATGGAAGAGTACAAACCTTATCTTCATAAATCACTCAAGAAGGTCTATGAAGTGTTTGTAAGCGTTCAGGATTAAGTTTATTTTATTTTATTTATTTTTCTTTTAATGTTTGAACATAATTTTGACACATTTTCTGTCTATACTAAGACTCAGATAGTTGATAAACAACTATCTCCCCCCTCATAAAGTAATGGCATCCCGGTGTGCCGGGATGTCGACTTTACTCTCATTCCTTTAGATAATAAAAAGAAGACCCGATTGCCAATCTGCTGAAGCAGTGAGGTGCTCGGGTCTTACTTTTTGTGTTTTCATATGATGTCGTGCAGGATTGTTTTATATATAACACCACCTATATTCTGGCATCATCTAAGTTATCACTGCAACGCGAAAGCCCGCTAACCTTTCGGCTAACGGGCTTCGTTGTGTTTATAGTTATCTAAAGGAATGAGAGTAAAGTGTTGACACTTTCCTGTGTCACAACTTTATGAGGGGGGGAAGATAATTGATTTTCTCTTATCAACTATCTTGATATTAGTATATCCGGAAAATGTGTCAAAAGTATGAGTGCTTTCTTAAAGAATACGAAAAAATATAAACAGATTATGAAAAAATATAAACTAATAATTTATTTTTCTACGTTCTTCCATCCACTCGAGAAGATCTTCATATACCTGCTCCCGATCTGTCTCGTTAAGCAGTTCATGACGATCACCGGCATACAGTCTTAGACTGATGTCCTGGATTCCGGCCGCTTTGTATTTCTCATAAACCTTCCTTACGCCTTTTCCGAATCCTCCAACCGGATCTTCGGCACCGGCTGCGAAAAGGACTGGAAGCTGCTTCGGAATCATATAGATACTTTCTTTTTTCTCCATTATAAGCATCCCGGTAAACATGCTATAATACGCGTTCACTGTAAAGACAAAGGAGCACAGTGGATCTGAAATATATTTTTCCAGATGTTCTTCATCACTGGTTACCCAGTCCGCGCGTGTCTTTGGATTCTTGAATTTCCTATTATAGGCACCGACTGCCATTCTATCCACCAGTTTACTTTTATAATGCCAGCCACGGAACATCGCCAGTGTCCTACACAATCTTCTTCCAAACTGAAGTGTCGCTCTCTGCTGATCTGCTACAACTCCGATAAACATTGCTCCCGCCAGCCCATTTCCATACATCTGTACATACTGGCGCAAAAGACTTGAGCCCATGCTATGTCCTAACATAAAGTAAGGTACATCCGGATATTTCTTCATCGTCCGCTGACGAAGTGTATGCATATCTCCGATCACGCATGCATTTCCATATTTTTCGTTAAAAAATCCATACTCCGACTTGCTCTGCACAGATTTTCCATGTCCTAAATGATCGTTTCCAACGACATAATATCCATGACTACACATGAATTCTGCAAATTCATCGTATCTCTTAATATATTCCACCATTCCATGGCTTAACTGCAGGACAGCTTTCACTTCTCCTTCCGGTTTCCACTCAATCGTGTGGATCTCCGTATTGCCATCCTTTGAAGGGAAATAAAACTCATCTCTCATCGTTCATTCACTACCTGTCATCTAATTTGATATAATCACGATATGGTGCAAGTGGCTTATAAGCCGGACGTATGATCTTATCTACATTCTTCAGCTCTTCCAGTCTGTGTGCACTCCATCCAACGATACGTGCTGCCGCAAAAATTGGAGTATATAATGCCGGTGGAAGATCAAGCATGCTATAAACAAGTCCACTGTAGAAATCTACGTTCGCATTAACACCTTTATACATCTTACGTCTCTCGCTAATGATCTCCGGTGCCATCTTCTCTACTTTCTCATACAGTGCATATTCTGCCTCGTGGCCCTTTTCATATGCAAGCTGCTTTACAAACTTCTTGAAGATCTCCGCTCTTGGGTCGGATACAGAATAAATCGCATGTCCCATTCCATAGATCAGACCTCTCTTATCAAACGCTCTCTTCTCCAGCAGTGCCTCAAGGTAAGCTCTGATCTGATCATCATCCTGCCAGTCTGTCAGCTGCGTCTTCATATCTTCAAACATCTGTGTTACTTTCACGTTCGCACCACCATGTTTTGGCCCTTTCAATGACGCCATAGCTGCTGCAATTGTAGAATAAGTATCTGTTCCTGAAGATGTAACAACATGCGTTGTAAATGTTGAGTTGTTACCACCGCCGTGATCCATATGAAGAACAAGAGCCATATCAAGGATCTTCGCCTCAAGTTCTGTATACTGACGATCTTCTCTGAGCATCATCAGAATATTCTCTGCCATAGACAGTTCTTTCTTCGGTGCATAAATATACAGGTCTTCACCCATTCTATAATTGTAAGCAAGGTAGCTGTAAACCATAAGCATTGGGAACTGGCTGATCAGGTTCAGACTCTGACGCAGTACATTCGGAATGCTTGTATCATCCGCTTTGTCATCGTAAGAATAAAGCTGAAGAATACTTCTTGTAATACTGTTCATCATATCACGGCTCGGAGCCTTCATGATCACGTCACGTACAAAATTCGGTGGAAGCATCCGGCGGTCAGCTATCATATCCTTAAAATTCTCAAGTTCCTTCTGATTCGGAAGCTCTCCAAAAAGAAGCAGATATGCAATCTCCTCAAATCCAAAATGTTTCGCCTCAAGGAATCCGCTTACAAGATCTTTAATATTGTAACCTCTGTAATAAAGATTACCTGCACACGGTACGGATACACCGTCTACAATCTTTGTTGCACACACATCGGATATATTCGTCAATCCGGCAAGTACACCTTTACCGTTCAGATCTCGAAGTCCTCTTTTCACCTCGTATTTGGTATAGAGTTCTTTGTCAATTGCATTGTTCGTTTCACATTTCAGAGCAAGTTCTTCAATCTCCGGAGTGATGTCAAAAAATATGCTGTTAATATCTTTGGCCATGGGCTCTTCCTCCTTCTCTTGTTTCTTCTAATGTCTTTTATCTTTTAATTATACTAGATATCCGTCTATGAAACAATTAACTGAATATTAAATCTTTATGAATCAAAAAAGTGAAGAAGAATAAAGTTGCTGTCTACTACATTTTTGTAAACAGCAACTTTGTAAATTCCCTTACTATTCTTTTATCTGCAATCATAAAGAAAATCTGCCAGCTTTGCAAATTCTTCCAGCGTAAGGGCCTCCCCTCGAATAGATGCACCTCTTCCGAGTGCTTCAATCGCTGCCTCGATTTCTTCCTTCGTGTAGTCAAGTTCTGCCGAATTCTTCAGTCCATTTGCCAAAGTCTTTCTTCTCTGGTTAAAGGAGGCACGGATAATACGGAACATAAGCTTTTCATCCTTCACCTTTACCGGTGGTTCTTCATAACGTTCCAGACGGATTACCGCAGATCCAACCTTCGGACGAGGCATAAAGCAGTTCGGTGGTACATTTGCAACAATATATGGTTTCGCATAATATTGCACAGCAAGAGACAGTGCACCATAGTCCTTCGTTCCCGGTCCCACCTGCATACGGTCTGCGACTTCTTTCTGAACCATAACTGTAATACTCTTGATCGGAACATGATTCTCAAAAAGTCCCATGATGATTGGTGTTGTAATGTAATATGGCAGGTTGGCCACAACCTTGATCGGCTTTTCTCCATTTTCCTCTTCTGCAAGCTTTGCAATATCTACTTTCAGGACGTCATTGTTAATAACACGGGCATTGTCATAATCTGAAAGCGTATCTTCCAGAATCGGAATCAATGCCTTGTCAATCTCAACTGCAACAACTTTTCTCGCTGCACATGCCAGATACTGTGTCATTGTTCCGATTCCCGGTCCGATTTCCAGCACAAAATCATCTTTTGTAATCTCTGCTGCCGCAATAATTTTGTCCAGTACATGTGTATCGATCAGAAAGTTCTGACCGAACTTTTTTTGGAATACGAAATTATATTTCTGTAATACTTCTATCGTATTCTGTGGATTTCCAAGTGTTGGTTCTTTCATCTCATCTCTCCATTTCTTATAATTGATATAACTCCCTTGCATTCTTCTCTGTCTGTTCGATCACCTGCTCCGCAGAAATGCCTTTTAACTCTGCGATTGCTTCTACAACATATGGCAGGTACAAGGACGAATTTCTCTTCCCTCTGAACGGTGTCGGTGCCAGATACGGACAGTCTGTCTCAAGAACAATTGACTCCAGTGGAATTTCTTCTACAATCTCTTTTAACTTCTTTGAGTTCTTGAATGTCACAACACCGCCGACTCCGATGTAATATCCCATCTTTACATATTCTCGCGCCATCTCAAGGCTGTAAGAATAACAGTGTATCACACCTTTGAGTCCTTTTCCATGTTCTTTCATAATTTCCATCGTATCAGCTGCCGCCTCACGGCTATGGATCATCACAGGTTTGTTCATCTCCCGCGCAAGATCTAGCTGTCTGATGAACCAATGTTTCTGCAGATCATGCCCTTCTTTATCCCAATAATAATCAAGTCCGATCTCGCCAACCGCAACGATCTTTTCTTTCTTTAATAATTCTCTCATTCGAGCAAAATTCTCTTCATTCAGTGCACCGACTTCGTCCGGATGTACACCTACTGATCCATATATAAATGAATACTTCTCTGCGAGTTCTACTATCTTATCCCAGGACTCTACTGTCGCCGCTGCATCCACAATTGTTCCAACGCCGCCTGCTGCCATACTGCTTAGTAGATCATCTCTGTCTGTGTCAAACTGCTCATCATCATAATGCGCATGTGTATCAAATATCATTTTATTTACCGCCTGTTTTCAATATTTCTAATCTTGTGCTTTATTTTACCACAAATAATTCTTCCCGTCTTCATATAATATATCCATCGCCAGACGGACACTTTCTTTTCCTGTCATCGGATCTTCGATGCCCACGCTGATACGACATCCGTTTTCTGCTTTTTCTACTAATCCCGGTGTATAAAGGGTTACCTTAACCTTTTTCTCTATTCCCGGAGTTATATTATTCAGTTGTAAATCCAGCTGCTTTTTTTCTATCTGTTCGCTCTGTTCATTTTCGACAGCTATCCATACCGGCCAATCCTGATAAAATGGTGCCACTCCATCATTTCCCCATGTAATTTCAAGACTTGTCCCATGAATCTTAGGTTTCAATACAGCCTTTGAAATGTATAACCGATATCCCAGATTTTGCAACACTTTATTGTATCCGCACTCATAAGCTGCATCGGCTGTCATCGGACCAAGGAATGTAGTATGAGCCTTTTGAATAAGATTTATCGTCTGTGAAAGTTCCGTTTCCAATAGTTTCTTCATTGGAACTGCACTTGTGAATTCACCACCGGATGGTGCGTAATTCCAGAAATCTGGCATTGACTGAAGTTCCCCTTTTTCATTCGTCTGATCATAATCTCCGCCATGCGTAATCTCAGAAATCCATTTTTCTGTAGCATCCGCATCACCTGTCATATCATTATATACCCCCATATGATATTCCTTTGCGATCGAAAAGGGTCTTCTCATAAGATGTTTTGCTTTTGGAAAGGCTTCCAGCCATGGAAGAACATACTGCTCTCTTACAGTTCTTGACGGCAGCCGCCTGATGCCTATATGATAGGCTACATGCCATTCGCCCCAATGTCCAAGGCTTCCAAGTTCTACGTAACTAACCAAATCAGACCTTCCATAATGTTCCCCAAATGCTTTCACTGCTTTTTTATGAGCAGCCAGAAACTGTTCGTTACTGTAATCCGGTGCGAATCCTTTTCCGAAAGCTGTATCGTACCACTTTCCTGCATGCCCTGTTTTCTCATACAGCCACTCGGGAATGTCCATGTGTCTGCTGTTTCCAGGAATATCACACACAAATCGAAGTACCATGTGCTTTCCTTCTGCCTGCCATCTTGCCACCTGATTTTCCGCATCGATCGCATCCCAGGCAAATTGCCCTTCCACCGGCTCAAGTTCCGCCCAGGTAATATCCATATACAGAAGCGTCACATCTTTCCGAACACTTTCATTCCACGCACATGGAGCATATCCCATAAGCGGATTTCCAAATACTTCTTTTGTTTTCGCATATATTTTCTGATTTTTTTTAAAAATTTTCATAGGCAGATTTTTCTGGAAAAGCAATCTCAAATGCATTGTTCAATTCTCTTTTTGTTCTGTCAAAATCAATTTCACAATTGGCATCATTGATACAGATTATCTTTTCTCTTCTTTCAGCAACTGTTCTGTAAAGTTTATCGTTATTCGTTGCAAGTTCATAATAACGGCATGTTTTTTCTACGTTTTTAGGGATAAACTCACCACTCAGCTTCTGATACTCCCGAAGAACATACTGACTGATATCTTCTTTATGCCGGAACGAATGCCCACATACTTTCGTCAAAAGTTCCGGCTCAAGTTCCCATAATTTCTCAAATGTGTCCTTTCGAAGTGACGACGGACCGTGAACTGTATAAAAACCGGTATAACGCGGAAATGCCGTTTCCAGCATATTGTAGACGAAATATTTCAGTGGATATCCGAAATGGAAGTATGCTCCGGGCTGTTGTTTCATATTTTTATATTTATCAAAATATCTGGCAAGAACCATTGCATTGTTCAAATAGATATATGGCATTACCGGATTGCCAACATTAGCCACATCCGGCTGTAATGCCAACATATCAACAGGGCGCCCATTTCTAAAAAAATCTGTTTCATCGGTTCTTTTCAGCAGGAACATATCATCATTAAAATATACGAACTGCTCAGATAAGCCCGGGATTCTATGCATGTTCCATTCTATTGTATGAGAATTAAATGTTGGTAAAAACTCTGGCGGGATATAATCTGTATGCCGCACGATGTTTAACTTTGGATGCTTTGTATTCAGCCATTCCGGTATATGTCCCCATGTCACAAAATGGATTTTCCTTACCCATGGCGCGCAGTTTTCAATTCCGCGGAACCAGTATCTTAGATTCTCCCAATCCCGGAAACGTTCTTCTCTGTCATCTGTCTCCGACAATTGCTCTTTTCCGTATCTTGTTTTATTCTTTTCGCTTCTCCACTCCGGATCATTTCCATCTACCCAGGTGATCACGATATCTATGCTATTTTCTATCTTCATATCTTTCCGTTCTTATACCTTAACGTGCTACATTTTATTTCGTTTTAATACTAGCATGTGAAAATTTAATTAGCAAGATAAAAACAGCGAGATACAAGTCATTTCCCATATCTCGCCGCTTTTATTTCATTTTATCATATCCAATAATTGATTCATGATTTTCAATGATGATTAATGATTTCTATAGTAATTGATCAGACATCCGTCAAGAATGATCTCACGCTCTGCGTCTGTCAGATCTCCCAGCTTAAGGTTCAGCTCTTTGAGCCCATCACCTACAACATAAGCTTTGATCACATCCGCTTTCTCTTCTACTGCTTTTCTCACATTAGGAACAAAGATGTAATCTCCGTTCTTGAAGGAAAGTGCTTCATGATCTTCTTCTGTCAGGAACGGAAGCATTCCCCAGTTGATCAGGTTAGAACGGTAACGCTTTGTCGCATACTCTGTTGCGATATTTGCCCATCCGCCAAGTACTTTCTGACAGGAAGCTGCCTGCTCACGAGCAGATCCGTCTCCCGGTTTTACTGCGAAGATTGTACTTCCGACACCGAGGTTATCCTTGCCAACTTCCGGATATGTCTCGTGGATCTTATCCATTACCGGTTTCAGTTCTGCAAGTGCATCTACCGGACATTCATCTGCTTCAATTGCTTTCTGAGCTTTCTGTACTTCTTTTGCACGTCCGACATATGCAGGATCTTTTCTTGAAAGAGCGAACTCTGCAAGTCCCAGCGGGTTAGAACGGTAGGAAGATGTCTCTCCGGACGGAATCAGCTCATCTGTTGTTGTAACAGGGTCATGGATCTCGGATACGACCTTCACAAGCAGATTCTGCGGAAGTGCTGACATTGCCGGCCAGTCCTTAATGTTTGGTCCAAATTTGATCTCAACGCTCGGATCTGCAACGCCCTTGCTGTCAAATACACGGTTTGCATAAATATTCTTATCAAAGTGATATTTCTGTCCTTTGTATTCTACATCCATTGCTGTTGCCGGTGTTAAGAATCCCTTGTTTGCTGCTGTTGCTGCAATAGAACGAGCATCCATCAGTGCTACAGAAGAGATCTGTCCATTCTGCAGCTTACTTCCTTCACGGTTCGGGAAGTTTCTTGTTGTATGACGGATAGAGAATGCGTTATTCGCCGGTGTATCTCCTGCTCCGAAACACGGTCCACAGAATGCTGTCTTCACAACAGTTCCTGCTTCCATAAGATCTGCAATTGCACCATTCTTAACAAGTTCCATATAAATCGGTGTACTTGCCGGGTAAACGCTGAATGTAAATTCATCTGCTCCGATGTTCTTTCCTTTGATGATATCTGCAGCTGCACAGATATTTTCAAATCCACCACCTGCACATCCTGCGATGATTCCCTGCTCTACATAGAACTTACCGTTTCTGATCTTATCCTGCAGAGAGTAATTAACTGCACCGTCAAGACTTACAAGTGCTTTCTGCTCTACATCATGAAGGATGTCAGCCAGATTTGCATTCAGTTCATCAATTGTATAAACGTTACTTGGGTGGAACGGCATTGCGATCATTGGCTTGATCTCGCTTAAGTTCACATAAACCATACCGTCATAATATGTAACTGCTCCAGGATTCAGTTCTTTGTAATCTTCACTTCTTCCGTGAATATCATAGAACTCCTGAATCTTCTCATCTGTTTTCCAGATAGAAGACAGACAAGTTGTCTCTGTTGTCATAACGTCGATTCCGATACGGAAATCTGCACTAAGCTTGCTGACTCCAGGTCCAACAAACTCCATAACCTTGTTATTCACATAGCCGTTCTTGAATGTAGCTCCGATGATTGCAAGAGCAACGTCCTGCGGTCCTACACCTTTCATCGGCTCTCCGTCTAAGTAGATTCCGATCACGCCCGGCATCTTAATATCATAAGTCTTGTTCAGAAGCTGTTTCACAAGCTCCGGTCCACCTTCACCCATAGCCATCGTTCCGAGTGCTCCGTAACGTGTATGGCTGTCAGATCCAAGGATCATCTTTCCTCCGCCTGCAAGCATCTCACGGGCAAACTGATGGATAACTGCCTGATGCGGTGGTACATACATACCGCCGTACTTCTTCGCACAAGTTAGTCCAAACATATGATCATCTTCGTTGATTGTTCCACCAACTGCACAAAGACTGTTATGACAATTTGTAAGTACATACGGCATCGGGAACTTCTCAAGTCCTGACGCACGTGCTGTCTGGATAATTCCAACAAATGTGATATCATGGGATGTCAGCTTATCAAAACGGATCTGCAGACGCTCCATGTTCTCGGATGTATTGTGTGCCTTTAAAATACCATATGCCATTGTGTTCTGAGCGGCTTCTTCCTTCGTCAGCGGAACCTGCACATTTCCTGTGTCTTCTACTATCTCTGTTCCATTGAGAAGATATACGCCATTCTCGTACAATTTAATCATGTAAAGACCTCCTTCAATCTGATCTATAGTTTTGAAATAACTGCTACCATATTAACATATTTGAGTGTTTCGGTAAATCTAAATTTTCGCAATTCAGCATTGTAACTCAATAAAGTGCAATTTTTACTGATTTTTTAGATAGAAAGCGGAAAGCTCATCTCAATAATAAACTCATTTTTCTCTGTCTTTGCGCTGATTTCTCCATTCATACGTTTCACAAGTTCCTTTGCAATAGATAGTCCCAATCCGGTAGATGTTTTGCTCCTTGCCACATCCGCTTTATAAAATCTGTCAAAGACATGTTCTATATCGATCTGCTCCGAATGTATCACCTGATTGCTGATTCGTAATACCGCGCGTTCCTGCTTGCGTTCTAACACAATACTTATCTTCTTTTCTCCATGATCCAGGCCATTTTTAATTACATTCTGAATAACACGGTGGAGTCCTTGTTTATTTCCGGCTATAGATAGCAGTTCTTCTGTAATCTGAATATCCGGCTGGATTCCCCTTCTTACCCAGTCATCATAATAGGAAAACACCGTTTCTTTCAGAATCCGGTTGATACAGCAAGGCGTCAGTTCCAGACTATAGGATTCATTTTTTAACTTTGTGAACATGAAAAGTTCTTCCAGCATTTCATTCAGACTGTGTATTCTTTCATGAATAATATTCAGATAACGTCTCTGGTCTTCGACATTTTCGCATTCTTCCATAAGCTGAAAATATCCGTCCAGAGATGTCAGCGGTGTCCGGATATCATGGGAAAGGTTCGTATAAGTATCCGCGATCAAAGCTTCTTTCTCCTGATAACGCTGCTTCTCTTTTCTTTGTAATTCCAGAAGTTCATTCAATCTGTCTGAAAGCGTTCCGATTCCACCCAAATCAAACTCGCGTTGAATCAACATGTTACTGTCATGTTTCATCAAGAACGCCAATTGGCGGCAGATGTCCTTCACCTGCCGCTGATATTTCCACATAATAATAAATTGTAAAATGATAATTCCTGCTAATATTCCAATTACGATATACATCCGCTAAATATCCCTCTTTTGAAAAACAGCACTGCTTGCAGCTATCATTATGACAGCAAACACAATCGCTACGCCGAATGCTGCCAGACACTCATTTCCACTTGGATTCATAGAAAGCAGTGATAATTTCCCGGTTATCGTATACTTATAAATCTGGAAATTCTGGATTCCCATTTTCCGAACAGCACTGTTTATCAATCCGTATACGATACTCATTATATTCATTGTAAGACAAATCGCGATGACCATGCTGATCACATTATTTTTCAGAATAATTGCAATCGCCATGCAGATCAGCACGAGTGCATAATGAAGTGCCAGCTCCGTCAGGAAATAAGACAGAACAGCTTTTGAACTTCCCCACGTCAATTCTTTGAATACTATATAGTTCGCAGCTCCCTGGAGTAAGAACGCACCTGCCATTGTCAGCACCGTAAAGACCGCCAACGCAATAGATCTGGAAAAAATCAGTGCTCCTCTTTTTTGAACCTGGCCGCCAATATTTTTAATATAACCGCTTCCGATATCCGCTGTTGAAAACATCACCGCAAAAATCACCAGAAACAACGCATAAAATTTTCCTTGAGAATTTGCAAAGAAAATGTCATACACCGTAACCTTTTCTCCCGGTTCTGTCGGCAGTGTCACCATCATTCCCACATTAATATTCTCCGCAGTCGGTTCCGCAAACTGCTCCTGCCGAACGGTATCTTCTTTACTTAATAAATCATAATCTGTTTTACACATAAATGTTGTAAACAGTACTGACACAGCCAGCACGATCCACTACATACATACTTTTGGTGCGAAACATCCGGTACAAATCCATTTTTATCATATTAAGCATGGCTGGCACCTCCTGTCAGATTCAGAAAATACGTTTCCAGTTCTTCACTTGTTATCGAAAGCCCTTTTACCGGAATTCCTGCCTTTGCAAGTTCCATATTCAACGCTGCGCTTTCATTCAGACGTTCAAAAATGTGAATATATTCTTTGTCTGTTACCTGATAATTCGTAAATCCCATAGCATCCAGCACCGGAATTGCAAGCTTCGGATCAGCCAGTGTTAATTCCATCCGTTCACTGCATCTTCGCATTAATTCTTCTCTCGTAAGCTCCTGCAACAAACTTCCATTGTGAATGATTCCATAATCGGTAGCAATCTTCGATAATTCTTCCAGAATATGACTGGAAATGCAGATTGTCATATTCCTCTCTTTCTGAAGTCTCTGAATCGTGTCCCGAACCTCAGCAATCCCCTGTGGATCTAACCCATTGATTGGTTCATCCAGGACTAACAGATCCGGTTCTCCAACCAAAGCAAGACCGATTCCCAGACGCTGTTTCATTCCAAGAGAAAAGTGTTTTGTCTTTTTCCGTCCCACATGCTCCAGACCTACTGTTTTCAATATCTCATCAATGTAACCTGCTTTCTTTATCCCAAACAGCTTGCATTTGATATTCAGATTTTCATATGCGGTCATATTTCCATATAATCCCGGTGCTTCAATCAGACATCCCACACGGGAGCGGACTTTCTGTAAATCCTTTCCCTTGTATCCGAAGATCTCAATCTCTCCACTCGTTGGCCTGGAAAGTCCACTGATCATCTTCAGGCAAGTCGTCTTCCCTGCTCCATTTCGTCCGATAAATCCATAGATAGCGCCCTTTTTAATATGCATGCTGACACTGTCCACAGCTTTATGATGTCCATACCGCTTCGTCAGTCCTCGTGTTTCCAATAACATCTCACTCAAGTTTTTCATCTCCTTTTTCTTATCTGCATTTATCATAAAAGATGAATCCTAATCAAACGCAAATAAATAGTAAAAAAAGAGTAAAGATTACGCATGAAGACGATAACCGATTCCCCATACTGTCTCAATGTATTCCTCCGAAGTCACTTGTTTGATCTTCTTGCGGATATTGCTGATATGAACGTCCAATGTCTTCGTCTCACCCATATAAGGTTCGTCCCAGGCATATTCGAAAATATCCTCTTTACTGAAAACCTGTTTTGGATTCCTGAGCAGTAATTCTAAAATCGCAAACTCCTGTTTTGTGATCTTCGGAAGTATCTTTCCAGCAATTTCAACCTGAAATGTATTTCTGTTTAATACCATATCTTTAAATGAAAGCGTATGCTGTTCCTCTGCTTCCTTTTCTTCTTTATGACGGAGTTGTACCTGAACTCTTGCCAGCACTTCCCTGATTTCAAATGGTTTCGTTATATAATCATCCGCTCCGCTCGTTAAAACCTCTACCTTTTCATCCAGGCTGTCTTTTGCAGTCAACACAATAACCGGAAGATTTCCCTTTTTCCGTATTTCCTCCAGAACTGCCTCACCTGGAATTCCGGGCAGCATCAGATCCAGCAGCACGAGTGCATAACCGTGCTCCTGCATATTTAAAAGCAGCTTTGCTTCGGTCCCGGAAAATGCCTGCTCACAGGAATAGCCTTCTTTGGATAATGCCTCCTGAAGCAAGTTATTAATATTTGTATCATCTTCTACAATCAGTATTTTCTGCATGATTGTCCACTCCTCACATCTTCATTACCCGATTTCTGAATGAAACATATTTTACTGCAAATTGTAGTAATACAAATATATAAACACCTGTCAGCACACCATATATAATTATCAAAACCGGATCATTCATATTCAGATACCCATTCACAAGCAGACATACAAAGATTACCATCAAAGGTATGACTCTTCCTCGGAAGAGCCTGTTCAGGAGATCCAGTCTGGATTGATCGTCGCAGAAAATATTTTCTTCTTTCTCCATCTTCTCTGCCGGTTTACGAAAATATGTGTATCCTGCAAATTCTTTCAGATATTCCCAGCCACAATCTTCAAACATCTGAACATATTCTCCTTGATTCTTTATACCGTCAGGATTATAGTCCAGCTGATAGATCACATCTTGTGGTTCACATTTTTCAAAAATGTAAATGCCAGGGTAAGTTACATTTTTAAACTTCCAACCTTCTTTGTGTCTGCGTCTCAAATACTCTGCTTCTTTTTCATATTCAGTAATAGAAAACCAACGAAATTCCTTTTTTACATCCTTCATGGCGCTGCCTCCTGTGCATTACGGTACAACCTGTTGATTCTTTTTAATTCCAATTCCAAGACTTCTTTTCCAAGATCCGTGATCTGGTATATTTTTCTTTTCTCTTCTTCCCGCACAAATTCAATCAAACCGTCTTTTTCCATTTTTGAAAGACTTCCATACATGGTTCCCGGTCCAAGAACTACTTCATCTTCCGTCAGTTCTTTTACCTTCTGTACGATTCCATATCCATGATTTGGCGTTCGAAGACATAACAAAATATAAAATCCTGTCTCAGTCATAGGAACATACACTTTTTTAATATGTGCATCCATAAACATTTACCTCGCTGTTTGATATATCACACTTCGATACATCTAATATATCGCACCGCGATACACTTGTCAAGTATTAATCAAGCAGGCTGGTTGTTACCATTCCCACGATGTGTCAATCAGCAGAGTGATTGACACGGGAGTAAACACTAACGGCTGGTTTCCTCATTCGGCCATGATTTTCTGAGTGCTGCATAGGAAATCAGGAAGTTTGCAAGCCATCCGGCCGGTACTGCAAGCCAGACAAATGCAATTCCGAACCGCGGTGCACAAATCAAAGCGACAGACAAACGGATCGCAAGATTTACCATATTCGCAATGAGAAACGGACGCATGATTCCAAGTCCGCGAAGAACACCATCGGTTGCCATCTTAATACCCATGAAGATGAAAAAATACCCCAGCCATCTCATATAATCACCGGATACCTGATACGCTAAAGCTGTTCCATCTTTTCCAAGGAATAAGGAAGAAATCTGATTGTGCAGTGATTCAATGACCAGAAAAGCAAGGACTGCGAAACATAGATCCAACACCAGTGCCGCATGATAGCCTTTTTTGAGCCGTTCGATTTTCTTTGCACCAAGATTCTGGGATATATACGGCGAAATCGCATTGCCGATGGATACAAAAATCAGTGAAAAAACATTTTCCACTCGCATCGTTGCTGAGTAACCTGCGAGTGCCTGTGTACCAAATGGATTTACAACTGCCTGTACGATCATCATACCAATCGACACTGTAGACTGCTGAAGAACTGACGGTATGGCAATTTGAAGCATCGAATATAACTCCTGTCCGTCAAACCATTCAAACTGACATTTATATCGCCTCATTCTATAAAGGAAAATCAGAAATGAAAAGACTGCGGAAATCCCCTGTGCAATAAGCGTTGCAAGAGCCGCACCAAACACACCAAGACCAAGTCCGGCTACCATCCAAAGATCCATAAAAATATTTAATACAGATGAAAAAATCAGAAGAACCAATGGAATTCTGGATTCACCGATGGAAGTAAACATCGTTGAGAGGATGTTGTACATAAACAGAAATGGGAATCCCACAAAATAAACCCGCAGATACAGTACTGCTTCATCCAGTATATCAGGAGGTGTTTGTAATAAACTCATCATTGAATGTGAAAAGCAAAAACCAAAGATTCCAAGTAGTATGCTCAGGACTAAAAAGCTGATCAGCGATGTCGACACAATTGTTTTCATTTTACCATAATCTCTGGCTCCAAAATAACGGCTTACGAGTACACCTGCGCCTACACCGGCGCCCAGAGCTACACAAATGAAAACATTCGTAAGTGCAGCACAGGCGCCGACAGCCGCAAGTGCCGAAGAACCAACAAACTGACCGACAATGATCGAATCAGCCATATTATATATCTGCTGAAAAAAACTGCCTAAGATCATAGGCATTGCAAAAACAGTTAACGCTTTCAGGGGCGCATCTGTAATTAGATATTCATCTTTTGACATGATCATACTTCTCCTCAATCAAAATCTCTGGTAATATTTGTAAGCCATTTCTTTCTGAAATAGTGAATAAATACCACGGGCATTTTCTCGAACTCATCTAAAGTCATTACAAAGTAAACCCAGACAGGCGGTAATTTAAAAACATATGCTGCACGGAAAGTTGCCGGAACTGCAACAAGCCACATAAATATGGAATCTACAATCATTCCAAATCTGGAATCTCCGCCACCTCTGAAACAACCGCATATAAGGCAGGTATTAATCCCTTCTCCCACAAGACGCCAGGTTGTCATAATTATAAAAATGCTAAGATAAGAAAGGGCAGTCTCGGTCAATTTATCCCGATAGAAGTCCAGTATCAGAGGACGAATCGCCAGAATAATAACGCATCCGATCAGGCTTACAGCAAGTGTTATCCTAAGCATCCGTTTCCCGTATTCTCCAGCTGTATCAATTTGATCTTTCCCTAACTCCTGGCTGATAATGATAGTCGTAGCATTTGCAAAACCGCGACAGGCAATAGCACCAATATTTACCACCATAACAGCAACCGCATTTGCGGCAACCATGTCATCTCCGATATGCCCAAGAATTGCTGCAAATGCTGAAGTGGCAAAACTCCAGACAACATCATTTATCACGGCTGGAGTGGCAATTTTCATAAAGTCCTGAAACAAAATGCCTGATTTCGCAAAGAAGTATTTTATCCGGAATCTGACATCTGAACTGTTTAATGAATAGATGAGACAAATTAATACCTCTGTAATTCTGGCAATCACAGTACCAAGTGCCACACCTGTAACGCCAAGCTTTGGAAATCCAAACAGACCAAAGATAAATGTGGCATTACAAAGTACATTGACACAAAGAGAAACAATGTACGTAATAGAAGGCAGCATTATTTTTCCAATACTTCGAAGCGCACTCATAAAAACCTGCGAGAACCCCATAAACATAAATGAAAATGAAATCACCTTCAAATACTCACTTCCGGCAGCAATCGTATCCGGACTATTTGTGAAAATTTTCATAACCGTAACCGGCATAGTAAAGGAAATAACGAAAAATATAAGCGAGACGATCAGTGAAATTCGTTCCGCCAGACCGAGAATCTTTTCTACTGTCTTTTTATCCCCTTTTCCCCAGTACTGGGCACACAGAACCGAAGTTCCTGTAGCCATACCGTAATATAAACAGAACAGAATAAACGTATACTGGTTCGCAAGTGATGAAGCTGACATCGCCGTCTGGCTTACGTATCCAAGCATTAGCGTATCGGCAATGTTTACCAATGTTCCAATCAAATTTTGAATCATGATCGGAAAAGCTAATTTTGATGCGTATTTTAAGAAATCTTTTTTATTTAACATACAACTGTTCTTCCTAAATTCTATAAATGTTTAATCTACAGTACTGTTTTTGCAGCATCATCAGTCTTCCTCTTCTCCGTAGTGTTTGCTTAAAGAGAATCCTCTTCCTCGTACCTCTGTCACTCTGCTGATGATCATAAATGCCTCCGGGTCAATCTGTCTGATCAATTTCTCAACTTGCGGAAGCTCCCGGTTAGACACAATACTCAACACAATCTGCTTTTGTTCTTGTTTGTAACCGCCTTCCCCATACAGCATCGTCACGCCTCTGTCTACCTGCGCAAGAATCGCCTGACGTACTTCTTCCACCTGTTTGCTGATAATCTTCACTTCCGTCTTGGTATTTCCCATCACTAACACTTTGTCCAGCACTGTCGTGTAGATCATTACCAGTAAAATTCCGTATAAAACGCGTTCCGGAGGATTATATAGAATCTGCGGTAACAGAATCAATATATCAAATACATTCAGACTCACTGACACCGGAATCCGAAAATACTTATTCAGAATCAACGGTGGAATATCCATACCTCCGGTAGAAGCTCCTGTTCGAATCACGATACCCAGACCAATCCCGATTCCAAGTCCGGCAAAAATCGTATTCAGCATCGGATTATCCGTAATCACCAGATCACCAAAAATATGATTGGCCGCTTCCAATGCAATTGGATATGTGAAAGAACTGAGAATTGTCGTCAGTGCAAATTTCTTACCAAGAAAAATCACTCCAACTATCAGCATCACAATATTAAATGCTAAGACAAATCCAGAAATTGATGCTCCCGTAAAATGCTTCACTACCAGACCAATACCGGTTGTTCCTCCTGTCATCAGATTCCCCGGTAAAAGAAAAAGTTTGATTACAAAAGCATAGAAAACATTTCCAAAAATGACCTTTGCAACGGTACTTGCCCGCTTTAAATATGCCTTATCCATAAATTCCTCCCATTAGCCATATGATTTTGATTATCCCCAAAAACGTCCGTTAGAGAATCTTCCCTAACAGACGTTTTTCAAAGTATTTCCTAATATAGTGATATTATACTGAGAAATGCGGGCAGTTTCAATAGGATTTTTCAAAGCACAACATATTTAAGATAATACTTTTTTGTATATTTGCGCACTAATAGAAAAGCCCGCAGAACCGAAGTCCTGCGGGCATATCTCATTTTAAGTATCGATATTAAATCTATCTAGATATTAATTACTCGATGATTGTAGCAACTGTACCTGATCCTACTGTACGTCCGCCTTCACGGATAGCGAAACGAAGACCTTCCTCCATAGCTACTGGATGAATCAGTTCAACTGTCATCTCTACGTTATCTCCAGGCATACACATCTCGA
>ERZ773269.1170-NODE-1170-length-26416-cov-5.329692_pt1 | contig 26416 bp, 4 predicted proteins | sample MGYA00511958_ERZ773269 | MGnify/ENA primary metagenome ERZ773269 (study PRJEB29015, sample SAMEA2737761) | human gut metagenome | biome: human gut; feature: human-associated habitat; material: faeces | place: China | collected 2012 ... | reverse complement strand
GGTGAAAATACACAATTGCGGGTTCACGCGTCACCCAACGACGACCGTCATCTTCAGTCACCAATGTGTGATCATTCAACCCGATGATGGCATTTTCACTCGTTTTTAGCACCATCGTATCACGCCAAGTTCGGTGCAAACTGCCGTCGTGCTTGTAGCTCTTAATCGTAATAAAATCGCCTTCCCGTGGGAGTCGACTATCTTTCATTTTTGAGCCCTTTTTACGGCCTTTCACCAAATTTATTCTTTTTCATTGTATCACGCGAAACAATGAAGCGAAACGGTGATTTCTAACGATACTTTTTCAGGCCCGCGAACTTAACAAGCAACACAATAATGCCAATGACAAAAATTGCCACCACGATTGCCAACAATGTGTCTAACCAAGACCATGTCTTGTGCTGCTTCACCGTGGTCTCATTTGCCTCAACATTGACCTTCGTTTGCCAGTGCTTCACGTACTCGCGTTTATCGCTAACCTTATCAACATAATCACCAGTAGCACTGTCGCGAATCCAGCGAGCCGTTACCTTGACCGTGTACTTACCAGATGGCAAGCCTTCCTTTTTCAAGTTAATTGGCCATGTCATGTTTGAGTATGGTGCCATCGTTAGGCCCATACGATCATCGTACAAGACAATCTTGCCTGACTTATCAACCACTTCAGATGTCAAACGCATTGTGTTAACAAAATTTCCGTTTGGGTTACGAATCACAACACCAAAGGCAGGCTTCTTGTTAACCATTTCAAGTTTAGCTGACTCAAATTGCGGCTTAGCTGTTGGCAATGTTTCTTGATTGCGAATGAATACACCAATGGTCTTATCAACCGTGGTGATGCCTTGGCGGTCAGTTTGATCAACCTTCTTTACCGCCACATCACCGCGTGGCGCAATCTTGATACCACCCGCCAACAAGCCTGACCAAGCCTTCGCCGGGGCCGTTAGTTCAACATTGAAATCAGTGTCCGTGTTGGCCTTGGCTGTGACCGTGCTTGGAATCTGCATGTCTTCACCAATTTGTTCTGGCAAAGAGGCGTCAAACGTTGTGTTGATGGCTGTGTAATTCACCGCCCCTTTCACCGTCGTCTTCGCCGTTCCCTTACTGATGTCAAACACAATATCTTTATCAGTATGATTCGTAATGACAAAGGTCATCTCTTGTTGTTGACCCGGTGCCAATACCATATCGAATGCCTCAGTGTGATTACCCACAATCTGTGTGCTTGGAATTAAGGCGTGTACCTCATAGTCAGCAACATCCGCATGAACAACGGTTTGTAACCCGACTAACATTCCCAGCCCTGTCACTAAGGCTCCTAAAAACTTTCTGTTAATCATTCTTCTCTTCCCTATTAAACGCGCAACTACCCACTTTTACACTTACAATTATACAGTAATTTTGCGCATTATGCGTGCTTTTTCACAATGAAAAGGCCCCAGCCGACTTTTTGGTCAGTTGGGGCCTTTCGTTTCTCATGAAACCAGCTCGTTCTAGTCTTCGCGACGTTCAGCAAGCTTACGCTCAACTGCTTCGCGACGACGATAGAACGCTAGCAATACACCGAACATACCAGCCGCAGCCAATGCCGCAATTAGCATCGCTACCAAGTATGGATCAGATGTACGCCATGACATGTCATTCAATGAATTCAAGTTGGCGATATCACCATCCTTGTCATCAGGAATCTCGTGAATCCACAAGTTATCCTTGTTAACAACTGGCGTATTATCAACCGTCTCAACGAACACTGGCAACTCACCGTCAACCGTATTCGTCGTTGGCGCTGGCGTACCAGTCACAACATTATTCATTGGTGTCATGCGAGATGGCGTCGCAATAGTTGTTTGTGGTGTTGCCACCGTCGCAACTGGTTGGACGTTATTAGACGTCTCAACGACTGCGCTACCATCTGTCACGAATGTCACAACCTGGTCACCGTTTGGCTCGTTTGTGCGAACCATCTTGTAACCTGGGATGTTAGGAACTGCTACCTCACCGAACGTTGGCGTGCCCGTCTTCTCATCGAAGCCAGTCATACCCGTAATGTCTGTGCTCGTCTTGTCGTGTGACTCGAACCAAGGCGTTTCCGTGTTGGCATACTTCGTGTCATCACCAAGTTGATCATCAGGCACACGTTCACCCGTCACCTTATCAACGCTGTAGTGTGGCGTCACTTCAACGATTTGTTCAACCGTTACCGTCTTGCCATCTGGCGTTTGAATTGTTGTGTGACGAACGACCGTTGTTGGGGTACCAGTACCGTCCATTGTGTCGTGCTTCAAGTGGATTTCAAAGACATTCTTGGCGGCGTCAAAGTTGTACGTCTTGGCATCACTCAAGTCGTTTGAGACAAGGACATAACCCTTATCCATAAAGTTCTTGATTGTTGCTGCTGAATCGTAATCAACATTGGCATCCGTCTTGCCTGCCAAGTCATCCGTTCGGAGCGTTGAACCCGTGACATCATCAATCACAACGACCTTACCAGTGACGTAGTTAGCAACATACGTTACCGTTTGGTCGCCGTTTGGCTCACTCGTACGAACTGGTGTGTAGCCAGGAACTTCTGGTACATCGACATCGCCGAACGTTGGTGTGCCTGTACTCTGATCGAATCCAGTCACGCCATTTGTACCATCAGGCGTCTTGTCGTGTTCTTCGAACCAAGGCGTTTCCGTGTTGTCGTACTTCGTCTTATCGTCCAAATCACCATCAGGTACGCGTTCGCCAGTCACTTGATCAACGCTGTAGTGTGGCGTGATTTCAACAGTTTGGTCAACCGTTGTCTTCTTGCCATCTGGCGTTGTAATCGTCGTGTGACGAACCGTCGTCGTTGGTGTGCCAGTACCGTCAGCTGTGTTGTGCTTCAAGTGGATTTCGAATACTTGAGAATCAGTCTGTGTATCATCAGCGTTATCGTACTTTGTTCCTTCGGCAAAGCCATCTGAAACAAGTACGTAGCCCTTTGATACATAGTCCTTGATAACATCATCGCTGTTGTAATCAATCTCTGCATCCGTCACACCGGCAACATCATCCGTACGCAACGTTGCGTTGGTCGTGTCGTCTACATAGACAACTTGCGCCTTCGCATCGTTTGCCTTGTACGTTACCGTTTGGTCACCATTCGGCTTTGCTGTATCCACTGGCGTACGTACCACCGTGTAACCAGGTACATCCGGCACAGTTACATCACCGAACGTTGGCGTGCCCGTCGTCTTATCGAAGCCAGTTACACCGACGCCTGTTACCGTCTTGTCAGTTGTATCATTTGGCGCGAACCAAGGCGTTTCCGTTTCATCGTACTTCGTCTTGTTGTTCAAATCATCATCCGGCACACGCTCACCAGTCACTTGATCAACGCTGTAATGTGGCGTCACTTCAACGACTTGTTCAACCGTTGTTGTATTACCATCTGGCGTTGTAATCGTCGTACGGCGAACCGTTGTCGTTGGCTCACCAACGCCATCGGCTACGCGGTGCTTCAAATGGATTTCGAAGTGATTCATCGTGTTATCGGCGTTGTACGTTTTAGCCTCACTCAAGTCATTTGAGACAAGGACATAGCCCTTATCTCCGTACTTCTTGATTGTCGCTGCTGAATCGTAAACAACATCAGTGTCAGTCTCACCTGTTAAGTTATCAGGATCTTGCACTTGTTGTTTGGTTGCATCATCGATAACAACAACTTGTCCAGTTACCGTCTTTGGTGTGTACGTGATCGTGTAATCACCATCCGTCAAACCATCGCCAGTTACCGTGAATTTGTGACCGTCCGTCACCGTCTTGAAGTCATACGTTGGATTCTTATCGTCTGACGTGAAGATTGTCTTACCATTTGAGGTTACCGTAAATGTGTATCCAGGTACGGCAGGAACCGTCGTTGGTCCACCCTTTACAGTAGCTGTATCGTATGGCGTGTCAGTCTTACCAGTCATCGTAAAGTCAGACTCACCGCCTGGCACACTGTGTTGCTGGTTTGGTGTCAAATTCGTGTTGTCGTAGTGTACCTTAACCGTTTGGTCGTTTGGTGCATACGTAACTACTGATTGAACATCGTCATAACCAACCGTGCCGTCAGCCGCAACCTTCGTTGCCGTCTTATTTTGAACCGTCAACTTATCAGCTGTGTATCCCGGCACAACTGGGCTCTTAACGTCGTTAAACGTCAAATCACCCGTCTGCGCGTCGATTGTCGCATCATCATCTGTCGCAACCGTATACGTATCTGCCTTGTACTTGGCATCATCCGCATACTTCGCGCTATCAGCTGCTTGGATACGATCATTCGTAACTTCGTCAGTTTGGTACGTGTGCGTGACCGTTGCCGTCTTTTCTGACGCAGCTTGCGCTGGCTTTACACCCTCATACGTAACCGTTGACGTTACCATCTTCGTTTCTGAGTGATCAGCGATTTCGTGTCGCAATTCGACCGTAATCGTTTGATTCTCATTATCCGCATGATCAAAGGCTTCGCTCGCTGGCAAGTCCGTCACTACGTAGTAGTGCTTTGCTTCCAATCCAGCCAACGTTACCTTTGCATCGGTGAAGTCCATGTCACCATCTGACGTTCCAGTTAGCGCTACCTCACTAGCCGTCAACGTTTCGCCAGTCGTCAAATCCTTGAACACAACCGTCGCCTTTTGTTGGTCAGGTGTGTACACAACGTCATATCCTGGCATTGTCAACTTACCATCAGCACCAACAGCGAATAGTTGTCCACTCGTCAACGCGTTAGTTGCCAAGTCAAAGTCTGATGTTTGTGGCTTCATATCCAACGCTTCACCACGCGTACCATCAGCTTTCTTCTTGTAAATCATAAACGTGTAACCGTCAACGTGACGAATGATCATCGTCGTAGCCGTTGCGACTGAAAGCAACGCATCCGTTGTGGCAGTCATAACCTTAGGATTATCTGTCGTAGTTGCATCAACATATTTTTGTTGTGCATCAGTAACATCCCCAGCCACTGAGTACGTGACATTCATTTCTTGTGGCAACGCCGTGTAAGTAACGTCATATTCTGGCGTCACAAGTCCTTCGCTTGAAGCGACTCCCATTGAATCAGCAACACCACTAACCACGAATGAACCTGCTGAAGAACCCGCAAAGTCATATGAGGTGTCACTAGCTGCACTAGATACAACTACTGAAGCAGAACTTCCCGTTCCAGCAGTAATTTCAAACGTGTAACCAGGTCGACCAGAGACAACCGCACTAGTTGCTCCGCTAACAGTTGCTGACGCATATGCCGTATCAGTGTTACCTGACAACGTAAAGTCAGCTACTGATCCAGGGACACTAGCTTGTTGTTCAGCCGTCAACCCGCCAGGCAAATAATTGACGTGTACAGTTTGAGAAATTGGCGTGTACGTTACCGTGTATGCTTGATTATCAGTTTCATCACGCGTGAAGAACAAATCATCAATATTCACAGGCTCAGCATCCTTATCACCATCAAGTGTGACAACAAATGTGTAACCAGGAACATAAAGATCCTTTTGCGTGATACCAAAGTTAACCTTGGCATCTGTCTCGCCATTAGTGATTGGGTCAACAAGACTCAAATCGCTAGCTGAAACAGGCTTGTTAGCAATCTTCAAGCTTGCCTTTTGGTCCTTGTTAGCAACATACGTCACCACATAATTTTGCGGTGCAGTATCAACAGATGAAATCTCACCCTTATCGTTTGTTTCAAAGTTTGCGGCTGTGCTGTCTGCCAATTCGTTAGCCAGATCATCAACCGTTACCAACTCACCAGTAGCAGTCGCCTTGTGAATCTGCATTGTGTAACCAGGAATCTCTTGTGCAGACAAATCCAAGTTACCAAATGCAATCTTCGTTCCAGCAGAACGTTGAGGAAGTGCGGGTACTTCGGTTGCTTTATTAGTGATTGGATCAACAGGTGTAACAAATGTAATGTCTTGGTCCTGCATTGCAGGCACGTAAATGACACGATACGTATCGTTCAACAACTTGCCATCAGCATCAACAGCAAATGTGTTTTTCAATTGAGACAAATCGAGCGTCTTCGCTTGGTTCACAAGGAATGGTCCCTTGCTGTCATCAGTCATTGATGCTCCGGTAGTATCGACAACTTGTCCCTTTGCATCAACCACCATGAAGATGTAACCATCCGGCACGTTCACCGTTGCATTTGCATACGTCACATTCGTGGCATCATTCAATTTCAAGTCAGTTTGACCATCAATTGAACCATCCGTCAAATCAGTTTGGTTAGCCTTAACGTCTGCCAATTCGGCATCCGTCAGCAATGACGTATCGTAGCTAATCTTAATGTGTTGTGGCAATGCGGTGTAGACGATCTTGTAATCGATATTTTCAGAACCCATTTGCAATGCAAGTTTTCCGTTGACAATGCGGTTTGCAATGTCGCCAGTCAAACTACCATTGGCAGCCTTACCTTCTACAGAAACCTTGTATCCAGCAACGCCTGGAACTTCCAAACTATAACCTTGGTCTGTGTAAACAAGCGTAGCTGTAACATTAGCATGCAACGTCTTATCTCCATGAGGTGCAGTTGCATCTGCCCATGAATAATCAGCAGTGTATTGTTGCTCCGTTGGTGTCAATACAACATCGTAGCTTGATGTCTGAAGTTGACCATCATTTGCAACCTTGGCTGTATTTCCAAACGTTACAACAGATGGCACACCAGCAGCATTGAATTCACCCAGCGCAACAGTTGCGCCATTTGGCAATTCGTAAATCTTCATGCCAGCCGTTTGCTGATCAACAGTCTTAGTTAGCATATTTTCAATCTCAGCCAAAGAGTACTCAGTCTTCACGTAATTACCTGAAGAATCTAAGTTATTCACACGTACCCCTGAAATTACATATCCAGGTGTTGGCTTTGATGACAAACTGTACGCCGTATCTGTTGTAACTGCCGGTGTTGAATCACCAGGCAAGATGACATTATCAGGTACGGACATACCTGCTGGCTCAGTCACATCGTAGTGCAACTTAATGTTTTGGCTAGATGGGATGTACGTAACTGTGTAATTAGCAACGGCATCCTCAGCAATATCAGCAGCGTTAAACGTTCCTGAAATGCTGTTCTGAGTAGCATCATAGTTACCCTTATCATTCAACGCACCATCATCACGCGTCACCAAAATTGTGTAACCCGGAATCTTAGGAATAGCGTTAAATTCGTAATTTTCACCAACAAATCCATTAATTGGCGTATCAGCTGAAACAGTTGGCTTGTTCGTCACTGATGCATCCACTTGATAGTGAACCATCGCCTTTGTTGCCAAAGGTGAATATTGAACAGTGAAGCCGTCTTGCCATTGCGCTTGCGTCGCCATTGAGAAGCTCATGCTCTTCAAGGTTGCGATTAATTCATCCGGATTCGTCGTATTTGCAATCGCGTTACCCTTTGAATCCAAAATCGCAACTGCATAACCAGCTTGCTTCATCGCATCGCTAGTCAACGTCATGACATCGGCATCACTGAAGCTTACATCTGTCTTACCAACGATGTTGCTAAAGTTCTTAGTGAAGAGTAGCTTATCGCCACTCAAAGTGTTGCCCTTTGAGTCCTTAACAACGTAATTAACTGGAACAGATTGTTGGTTAGCCGTGTAAACAACATCGAAGTATGTCTTTTCTGAATCATCGGCTGCCGTAGCACTACCGTTGTCAGTGTAGTCATACTTATCATTGTTAGCCAAAGCATCAGCCAACGTAGCGAATCCATTTACCGTGTATGAGTAACCAGGCTTAAAGGCAGCCAAGTCAGCATCCGTAACATTCAACGTAATCGCCGTACCACTCAAGCCGGTTCCTAGCCAGTTCTTACCAGCAAAGTTATCCACTTGAGCATCGCCCGTGACAACCAAGTTACGTACAACGGCTTCTTGATTACTCTTCGTGTAGTTAACCGTAATTGACTTCACCGTCAACTCATGATCTGACGTTGCGCCGGCCTTCATTGCTAGTGTAACGTCCTTCAGTTCAGCCCAAGTCTTAATCTCATCCTTAGTGCCATCAGAGTAGTTAACCGTAAAGGTTGGATCTTCATAACCGGCTACGTGCAACATTGGTTGAACATCATCAAATGATGAGTTCGCCGTTACGACACCATATTCTGTGTTGCCATCGGCATCAACCACACTTGCTGCCCAATCAGTTCCCAACTTACCACCAGTGTATCCAACAAGCTTTGGCAATCCAGCTGGCGTTGTATCCAACCCTGTTTGGATAAAGCCGACTTGTTGCATGATTGGCGTGTAAGTTACCGTGAATTCTTGAACATCATCCGCGTCCGTGTACTTTGGCAAGTTCGTTAGTGATGTGTAACCGTTATCTGGACTACTAATTACATACGTGTAACCAGGAACATATAAATCAGCATCCTTCAATGTTAATCCATCAGCCTTAGTAAATGAAACCAATGTTCCAGTCAAGCCATCCTTCACGCTAAACGCAGCAGGTAGCTTTGGCGCAGCAGTTGCGTCATAACCTTGTGCATACGTAAACATCAAGTTAGCCTTTTGTACCTTATCAGGCGTGTAGAAGTAGTAAGCCTTTTGTGGCGTCGTATCATCTGTGTCAAACTTTGAATCTGATGCATCTACATATGGCGTTGTTTCATTGGCAATCTTGTAACCAGCCACCGTTGGCATCGTAACGTTTTCGCTCGCCACATGCTTAACAACGTAAGCTGAATCTACTGCTTCGTCTGAGAAACCAGTGATTTGGCCAGGAGCCACACCATTCGCATCAGCAAATGAGTCACGTTGTGAAACATCGTACTTACCGTCGGCATCTACCTTAGCCATCTTGAAGTAGACGTTCATTGTCTGTTTGTTTGGCGTGTAAAGCACAACATAGTGGTGACTAACAGCGTCCATCGTAAACGTCTTAGCCATTTGTGCGCCACTATAATCGTTAAGCGTCTTCACACCTGCATCACTAAACGTTGCAGTTGCGGCGATTTCAACAATTTCAGCCGTATAACCTGGTACGACCGTAACAGGAATCGTGTATTGGCTATCAGTCACATATTTCGTTTCAGTCGTGCCTGGCTCAATTGTCGTCTCTGGACGTTGCCAGCTTGGATACTTGGTCTCGTCCTTTGGAATGTATTGATAATCAACCGTCACCAATTGTTCTGTTGGCACTAGCCAGTATTCAATGTTGTTATTGGTCGTTCCAGCAACATTAGCCAATACCTTAAACGTATCACCAGCCACAACGGTCTTACCATCAACTTCAATGTGGTCAATCTTGTAACCAGCAGGCACATCAGAAGGACCATCAGATGGCACCGTAAACGGCAAGTCCGTTGCCGTCGTCGTCTCATCTGAAATAACCTTCGTGCGATCGGCCTTAGCAATTCGGTTCAAAGCCGCAGCAGGTCCATTAAATGACTTCGTTACAGTTTGAGCTTGTGGGACATAAGTCACATCAAATGTCATACCAGTACCCAACATCGTGATGTTAGTTGCACTGACTGATTGACCACCCATCGTGACCACAGCCTTATAACCATCAATTGTTGGTACGTTCAAATTGAACGTCGCATTAGTAGCATAAGAATTTTTATCCAATGTCGTTGCGTATGCATTACCAGTAGGTGTGCTCTGCTTGAAAGTCAAGCCATCAAGCTTAGCCTTAGCGGCAGCATTAACATTATCGTTACCATTCTTAAAGATGTAGTTGACTTGCAAATTCTGTGGCATTGCTGATAGTACATAAACAATCGTATTATCGGCGTTTTGCATCACAGCACCGCTATCAAGCCAAGTTTGCTTAGCTTGATCAACGTCATTTACAACGATTCGTGACACACAGTATCCAACTGGAATCAAGCTAGCCAACGGACCGTCTTCGCTACTAAATTGCTTCTTCAAATCAATCTTTTGATCTGTGTACACAATTTGTGTTGGCGCAGTCGTCTGTGTCATTGGCACTGAGTTAGCCGGCATCTTGTACAAAATGTTCAAGTTGTGTTGCAAAGGCGTGTACACAACGTCATACTCTCGTCCACCATCGGACATCGTAAAGTTGCTTGATGTCTGCTTCAAGGCTTCAAAATCAGTTGATGAGTATGTCACTGACGTACCATCAGCTTCCGTCACCTTAATTGATGCCTTATAACCATCAACCGTTGGCACTTCAACCGTATAAGTTTCATCCGTTCGCACCGTCTCTGGCGCAACAACAGATGGCTTAATGGCATCCTTTGGCGCCGTCCAACCAGTTGGTCCGGCAGTCGTGTAACTGTACGTCACCTTCAATGGTTGTGGCTTTGCCAACAACGTGTAAACAACATCGTTTTCAGGTTGCGCATCTGACTTCGCCAAAACCGCTTCTTGTGCTTCAGTAAATACTGCCGTACCAGCTGGATCATCCCCAGCAACCAAAGCCTTCAAAGTTGGGTTATAAACCGCAATGGTCTTACCGTTATAGCTAATGCCGCTCACAACATAACCTGCAGGGATAGCACCCTTACCCGTAGCGTTAACTGTGTAATCAGTTCCCACTACCGCTGTCTTTGTGCCATCAGCTGCAACATTGTATGTGGTTGGGTCCACCATCACCGCGTCAGTACCAGGCAACTTATCTGTCAAAGCCGCCTTGGTTGCAGCAGAATTAGCCTCATCAACAACATAACTCGTTACAACCTTTTGTGGTTGCGCCGTAAACGTCACGTTAATGTTGGTATCTGGCAAAATGCCTGATGCCACATAAGCGTTACGCGTAAACGTCAAAGCACCAGAGTCTGAACGCGTAAAGCCGGCAATGTCAGCTTCCGTATCCTTAACCGTGTATTCACCACCACCGTTAACAAGCATCGTTGGCGTAACGTGAATGATATATGGTGAGTTATCTGACTTGTAACGCAAATTACCGTCAGCGCCCTCAACTGTTTCGCCCTTATCGATTACGTTACCCTTTGAATCCTTGTACGTGTAAGTAATCGTTGGGTCAACTTGGTACTTGAATGTCACATAGTTAACGGCTGGTTGGTATTCGTGCACAATTGACGTCTTCGTTGTATCAACGATATTACGTTCTGCCAAACCACCAGCTTCAACACCAAGCTTAATTTGGTCGGCGTTGTCTACGTTGAATTTCTTCGCATCTTCGTTGTATTCAACGGCATCGTAGTTATTGTTTTGATTCCAACCAAGCTCACTCCATGTTGACTGGATGTTATCCAAGTTCCAAGCTTCGAGCTTTGATTCGGCCGCAATCTTACCAGCAGCGATATCAACAGCATTTACCTTGTTAAAGGCGTCAGCTTCCGCGTTTTGCTTTAGTCGATATGGCTCATAAACATCTTGGGCATACTTTACATAGGCCTGCCAAGTTGCAGGCACAATGTCGTGCGCGCCATCGCCATCCGCATCAAAGTCGAACGTCAAAGCTGAAGATGTCCAGTCGCCGCCAGCGTTAACCAGCTTGTAACCCTTGATCGACTCTTCAATGTTTGTAATTTCTTTTGTCTTATCAACCGTTCCGTTGGTATCGACTGCGTACCAATCCTTGTCTTCCACAATGGCATTACCCATCGCACCGGTTGATACCGCGTTACCATGAACGTAAACATCAGCTAGGTTGTCACCTTCAGCTGGCTTAGAAGGATCAACCACACCCTTAACTGGGTTACCATTCTTATCAACCAAGACGTAGTTAGCCGTAACTGACATTGTCTTTGGTGTATAACGGATAACCAAGTGAGGCTTTACAGAAATGACATTATCATGTTCGTCTCGCAAAGTGTCCAAGCCATCTGGGTCAGTCCACTTACCATCCGTTGCATCCCATGCCAAACCGAATCCGTTAACTTGTGGTCCATAAGGTCCGTTCAAGTTTCCTTGGTCGGCTCCGGCAGTGATGTAAGCAGGCAATGGTAGCGTAGGTGAGTTATACGAATAGAATCCACCGGCATAACCAGACTCTTGAACCAAGACGTCGTGGTGGTTCCCAGTTGAGTCAACCACCAAGTACACGATATCGAAGACATACTTTTCGGGACGATACGTGACATACACAGTACGTGCCGTGTCTTGCGTATCGTTCTCATCGAATGTATACGTCTTTGAAATTGCACCTTGCTTGGTAATACCATCTGGTCCCGCACCATTTGGATAAGTCGTTACATCACCAAGCGTGTCGACACCAGTCTCAGTTTTTCCATCAGACCAAGTGATTGCACCAGACAATGTGTCATCAAACGTATATCCTTGCTTTGCCAAGTCAGGGTTGTACGTTTGCAACGTGTACGTACCATCGAAGTTACCAACGATTGACGACTGCGTACCACTTGGTGTAACCGTCTTAAATACACCTGGAATTGGCGTTCCATCTTGGGCCATTTGTTGCACACGATAAACCACGTTAATCTTCGCAGCATCAGCTTGGTACACAATATTCAATTGCTTTGGCGTTGCATCAAAGGCAGCTTGCGTTCCATCTGAACCCATTTCGCCGTGATTATCAACCAAATCAAAGTTGGTTTGTGCCAACGTCGCATCTGACAGTACTGTGCTATATCCAGGAATCTCCTTCACGATCGATGAGTAATCAATCTTTGTTCCAGCCAATGTTGCGTTATCATTCGTCAAAAGTACTGACTTTTTCAGTGTCTTGGTAACGTTACCCTCTGCATCCTTGACTACAAAGTTAACTTGTACTGCTTGCTTATCACGTACGTACTGTAGGTACAAAATATCAGGATCAGAATCGACACCTGAGTCATTACCACCAGTTGCATTGTACGTGTGCGTCTCAGCCAAATCGTTGCGAACAAGGTGGTACCCCGTCATTCCTGGAGTTACAGAACTTGTGTCAATGGTTCCACCAACGATACCATCAGCCAAAGGAATGTCCTTTGTGCTTACTACATTCTTATCATCATCAAGGATTTGAACCCTGACCTTGGCTTGTTGAACGTATGGTTGGTAAACATACGTGACATCTTGTGGTACATAATCACCATTTGTGTCAAATAAGACATTACCCTTGCCGTCATACTTTATGTGGTTGCTAGAATCAACTTGTGGCAAAACACCAACCGTGTCAAACTTCAACCCCGCCATGGGGTCAGCTGTGGATACTCGACGATAACCGCTAGATTGCAAAGCCTTATCAATATCCAATGCATCTTGATACTTTTCACTTGTTGATACGTCTGTATTCGCTTTTCCCGTGATACTTAAAGTATCATGCAAAGTTTTTCCGTCCGTTGTTTGATACGAAACGTCCAATCGTTGCATCGCATCCTTCAAATAGTAGAACACACCATACACTGGCTTGGTCGAATCACGAGCGCTTGTAATGAATTGCGCATAGTTATCATCACCCGCCTGCACTTGTGAAGGTAACGTTGTATAGGCAATCGCCCATGGGCTTTGATCCGATACATAGCCGTAGCTGCCATTGTAATAAACACCTGGATATGAAATTGAATTCTGTCCCGATGTGTCGTAGAAATAACCATCTAGCGCTAAATCAAGACCCGTTTCAGTGCGTGAAATAACGGTCTTTCCGCTGCTCAAGTCTGCAGCCGTGTAAGTTTTTCCAGTCTGATCATCTACATAAATAGTCTGACCATTAGCGTCCTTTTGAACGCGCATCGTCACATAGAAATAGTTCCACGTACTTTGGCCTGGGTTTCCTTTACTATCAACTCCTGATCCATAAGGAATAGTTTCCGTCGTACCTGGTAGCTGAATTGTTACGTTATTTACCCTTACAACCACGATACTATTTCCTGTTCCAGCCACCGTCTGAGCCGTTGCTGGCGCCGATGCAGTTCCTGAAATAGTCATCACATTTGCCCATGGATTTTCTGTTCCAGCAGTGGTTTCCACCATAATCAATGAAGTTGTGTCGGTGGTTGACTTTGCAATTGAGAAATTACCTAAGTTTTTGACAATTGAAGTAGAATTATTACCCATTCCAAGAGGAACCAAATAGCCTGAGGTGTCCTTTCCCACAATACTAATTGGATTTCCATTTGAGTCGCGAATCAAAGTACCATCAGCCGCCTTAAGGTACTGTTGCACTCCCAAAAAGTCTGTTGTTTTCGTACTTGAAAAGGCACTCGCTTGGTCCGTAGATAGCAAGATAGCCACATAAGTAGTTGACTTTCCTTCATACGCTAGCTTAACAACTTGGTCGACATTTGCATCTGCATCGAATACGCTAACTTGGTCAGAAGGCGCTTGATTCTTTCCTTCTGTTTGATCATAGACATATTTAGAAAATCCTGACGTTGCGTCCGATAGAAACTTCTGAATCGTGGTATATGAGACAGTTTCGTTAGTTCGCCCTGCAATCGTAATAGTCTGTTGATCAGACCCTGGCATTTTTTCTGGATTACCAATTGACTTCTTAGTTAGAACACCGTTTTCAACAACATTCGCATACTGATTAACATAGAATTCAACATTCACTCGTTGCTCATCAGCTGCATACATAATCTGAATCGTGTTGTTTGCTTTCGTGATTTTTCCTTGGTCATCCATCGCTGGAATCTTAAGTTCATCAACGGCTGCAAGTGCACCTTCAAGGGTGTTGTAGTCAACACCGTTAATCGTGGCCTTGCCAAATGAATAACCAGCTACCTTTTGGTTAAGCAAGGCTTCATAACCAGACACTTCGTTAACGTTTTGGCCAACGTAACCTTCAAGGCTCGATGTCAAGTTTAGCTTCTTGACTTGGTCATTAAATCGCGTAAGTCCATCCGCAGTGTTATCACTGGTGTACGTTACGTCGATTTTTGCCTTATTTGCTTTCAAGTAGAATGTAAGCTCATTTGTACCAACATTTTCAGTGTAAACACCCGTCGCTGACTGCTTCAAACCAGTTACATCCATGTCATCTGACACAAGGTAACCAGTTGGTGCCGTAACTGCTGCATGCAATCCAGCAACATCTACAACAGCATCAGTCACATACTTCACATCAGTGTACGTTGAATCAGGCAATACTGACGTTGTCGTCTTCTTACCATCCGCTGTTTGCAAGTAGTAGTGCACAACCAAAGGTGCAGCATCTGCTCGGTACGTAATGTGATGAACTTGTACTTGTGCATCAGCGGTTGCATCAAGCGTGTTATCCGTGGCATCCGCATCTTCTGCAGGCAATTCATTCATTGCTGAACCATCAACCAACAACGTGTAACCAGGCACGATGTACTTAGTTAATTCGAACTTTCCAAATTGTTGTCCAGTCCATGACTTATCCGTTACCACTGGCGTCGTGATGTTTTCCTTTCCCAATGCAGCTGGGTACGTAACATCAATTGCACGCCATTGTGGGTCTGGTGCGTATGGCACGTTAACCGTTGACTGTGATGACTTACCATCAACATCATCAATGTCGTCGAAGTAGCTGATTGTATCGTCAGTCTTCGTCCAACCTTGAATCTTGTTATCCGTATTAATTGGGGAATCAGAAGGACCTGACACTTGACGGGTGTCTTGTCCCTTGATTGGATTACCTTGTTGGTCAACGAAAGCGACATTAGCGATTTGCATGTTGGCACGGAAGTAGTACGCAATTGCGTTTGTTCCTGCCTTAACAGCGTAGCTACCATCTGATAGCAACGTCAAACCGCTCAAATCCGTATCAACCGTCGACAACGTGTAACCCTTAAATGATGGGTTCGTCAGCGTAATCTTGTCGTCAGTGTGTAGTCCTTGCAATGCCGTCAATGAAATAGCTGGCGTACCACCAGGTTCAAACGTGTACGTCTTTTGGTAATCAGCCAATTGATCCGCCGTCAAACCAGCCGGTACATCCCCAGGCCACATCAACTTTGAATCACGCGTTGACATTTGGTATGAGTTAGCCTTGTTATCAGAGTCAAGCAAGTAGTAAAGCACACGCAAAGTTGCTTCATCAGCTGTGTATTCCACTGTAATCGTGTTATCACCGGCCAAGAATACACCGTTACCTTGTTCAATGTCGACACGCGTGTAACCAGCAATTTTCTTGTTCGTTACTGCATCCCCATATTGAGATGCATCTTCGAACTTTTGACCAGTTACACCTTGCAAACTAACCGCCAAGTTGTTTGGCACGTTACCTAGTGCCGTGAACTTACCATTTGCATCAACCGTTCCGTAGACATACTTAACAGTTGCTGTTTGGGCTTGCGCAATAAAGTTAACCTTGACTTGTTGCGTATCACCCTGGTTATCTGGCTTATCGTCAAATACAGCATCAGCCGTCGTACTTGCATAGGCATAGCCGGCTGGCGCCTTCTTCATGGCATCAGTGACCTTACCAACTAGGTTTTCGTTAGTGGTTCCTGACAATTCAGTTGGCAAATCAGGGTTCACCCCGAAATCAACCACATTACCAGTCACATCCGTCTTGCTGTATGGCTTACCTGATGCGTCAGTGTAAATGACTGCACGGCCGTTATTATCAACGTAACTTACTGCTGCACGTTGTGGTTGTGCTTGGTAAACAACGGTAATAACCGTCGTGTTTTGTGTACCGAATACACCACTGTTTGTCACTTCAACAGATTGTGGTGTCCAAATGATTTGGCCTTCACTGTCGACCTTACCACTGTTTACCTTACCGGCAACGCTGGCCGTATCTGTGATAGTTGGCGTGTCATATCCCGTAACACTTGGCGTCAAAATCGCCTTTGAAACAGTTTGTGTCGTGCCGTTCTTATCCGTATATGAACCGAACTTTAGATAGTCTGCACCTGTGTATCCAGTAATCGTCTTAGGGGCTGAATCAGGAACTGGTACAGCATTACCGTTTTGATCAACATAACGAACTAGTGCCGTTTGTGGTTGTGCTTGGTAGATAACAAACACATTGTTATCCCAGTTGTTAACCGTCAAAATTTGTGTTGATTCGTGCCCTTCATTCAAGATGTAGTCCGCATCTGTCAATTGATCAACAGGCGTGTTATCGATTGGCGTGTCAGACGTCACCTGAATTGGCAATCGTGACAAAACATTCGTCACTCCGTTTGCGGTTGCATCGACAACTGTGCCATCTGGATTCATACGAACAAACTTGTATCCCGAAACGGATGGGTACAACTGTGATTCGGTTGCTGGATCAGCAGGCATGGCCGTGTTGGCGTAACCCTTATAGATAAAGGTACTTGCAGTTCCAGAACCCAATGGTGCGAAACGTTCATAGTAAGTGTTGCCCTTGGCATCTTTACGCTCAACCAAGTAGTAAATTGTGGCGATAACTTCCGCTTGCGTGAAGTTAACCGTCACTGCATCTTCAACATCTGGCGTCATAACAACTGCCGTTGATGTCGTCTTCGTCTTAGAATCTGTTACCGTTGGCGTTTGACCGTCCCATGAATAACCACCGGCAACGTTTTCAATGTCTGAGAAGTTAACTGTTTGATCGGTTACACCAGTCATCACAATGTACGGTGCACCATCAGCCGTGTATTGAATTGGTTGATTAGCAATCGTCTTCAATCCAATCAACTTCGTATCGATTGGCTTCTTTTGGTGAGTTGCAGGATCAGTGTACGTAAAGAACACCTTCACCGAATCAGACAAAGCTTTATACGTAATTGTATAAGCCGTATTCGTATTTGCTGCTGCAGCTGGAACCAGAATGTTTGACAACTTGTTAACTGACGCCTTGTCGTTGTATGGCTTACTGTAAACAACCTTGCCTGAGGCATCAGTAACTTGAACTGAGTAACCAGCTACATCATCTGGCGTCACAACATTGTAAACGGCATCCGTATATACAGATTGCGTTGTCGTACCATCTTGAATTTGCTTCGTGTATGACGTTGGCAACCCCTTAACAGTCGTCGTCACCGTTTGCTTGTTAGGTACCAAGTAAAGGTAAATCATTTGTGTCTTGGTTGCATCATCAATTGTGTCAAAGTTCGCATCGTGCGTTAGATAGTAGGTGTTAACGCTGTATCCGGGAACAGACGTTGTAATTTTGTTGTAATTAGCCGCAGTTGAAAAAGCCTGATTAGACCAGCCGTTCAAAACGACGTCTGATAGGCTTGCTCGTGACGTTGCATTCGTCACTGGGTCTTGCAACAAGTAACGTACTGTCGCTGTTTGACGTGTTCCATAAACCAATGTAATGTCATTTGACTTTGAACCAGAAACAGTCACGTCATTCGCCGAAATCAAATTGTACTTTGATGAGTCGATTCCCAATGAACCCATGTCTGGTGCGCCATAGGCAACATCATCAATGGTGTAATTTGGCGAAATGTTAGCCACACCAATTTTCGAACCAACATTTGCAGTAAATGATGTGTCATCTGCCAACTTATTTCCATTAGCATCCACATAGTGAACCGTCACTTGCTTACCAACCAAGGCACCCGTGAAATTCATTTCTTTTCCAGTTACTGGGTCAGTTTGTGACACATCAATAGAAGCTTGCATCACGGCTCCGTTACCACCAGTAACACCTAGCAAACCAATTGACAAGACACCACGTGCTAGCAAAGCGTCTGACAACTTGTATTGCCACGTCACATAATCCGTTGATGCATCTGGCGTTGAATCTGAACCAGGCTTAGGCAATGACGCAGTCAAAACGTGCGTTTTTGCGTCGTAGCTCAAGAAGTAAGGCAATCCTGTCGTCAAAATAGACTGTGGCACAGTATCTGCCGTTGATGATGAATACGTTGAACCAGTAGAAGTGTTCTTTGTGTACATCAATCCACCAGTACCACTATAGCCAGCGCCACTATAAGTTCCGGTCGTAGCACCATTAGTTAGCGTTCCAGTTGAATCTGTTGTACGGAAACCGACCACCGGATAGTTATTCTTCAACGCTGTCTCGTTAGTGTAGCCACCGAATTGTTGGTCACCCTTGTTTGAGTTGTAGAAGAAGTCGATACCAAAGGCGACGGCATCCGGCAACCCACCAATTCCCAAGTCACCGTTAGTTCCTCCGACAGTTCCAGGGTCGGTTGGTGAAAGGAAGAGTCCCAAAAAGTCTCCCGCTGGGTATGCTGCACCACCTTGGAAGGCGTTTTGTTGACCAGCGACTGTTGGAAGTTTCGTCACACGTGAATCTGAGTGGTTTGACATGAAGAACTTACCAGTAATCGTAAAGTTTCCAGACAAACTCATTTGGTACTTATAGGTAACGTTACCAGCAACCGGCTTAACAGCTGCTTCCAAACCGTTACTCGTTTGGACACCAGTCAAGTTGTAGTACTGTGTGTCATCTTTAGAATCTGACGTAATTTCTGTCGAATTCAATTCAGTTTGAATTTGATCATCCGTCATATTCTTAGCTGTCATCGGATTGGCATAGCCATCCTTCTTTGCTGTCGTCGGATCGTCAGATGGGTTGGCCGTCCAAGTCGTCAATCCAGTTCCCTCTTTAGCAGTAGACGTCGTCGTCTTAGACGCTGTTCCACCAGTCACAAATTCGTTATAAATTTGTGTGGCGTTGTACCCCAAAATGTTAGCCTTATCAGTTTTTCCAGCGTCAGTTGTGGCATTGGTAGCATTATTAATCGCAATATCCAACACAGGATCAACAACAAAACGGAAGTCATCATAAAGACCCGTTGCCTTCAAATCAGCAACAACCTTTGCAAATTGGTTCGTTGGTGCATCAACAATCAAGTCACCATATGCAGACAACTTAGCTGATGCGTTAAAACGTGACACATCCAGGTTCACGTATGCCGTTTGGGCACGTTCAAGCACATCTTCTTGCACACCGCGCTTGTCAGCAGCTGCCATTTGAATTGCTTGTTGTAGCTCAAAAGTCATGTTGTTGACAACGTTATAAACCGTCATCATCAACATGTTTGCATACTCGACCTTCACGTGGTCGGCTTGGTATTGTGCTGAGTTCAAAGCTTGGGCAACACCGCTTGCTTCTTCGACAACGTGAGCGACCAAAGCTTCCATCGCCGTGTTACGCACAATGTTATCCGTCGTTGACGCAGCAATTGCAGCTGAATCCGCAGCTGCCACACTGTGCATTTCAGCAACCAATGACGTCACAACAACCGCTACTGACTTAGCTGAATCAACTGAATATGAAGCTCCCGCAGCAGAGCTTGCAACAGATGACACTGCTGTTGATGATGCAGTTGAAGAAGCCACTGAGCTGGCTTGACTTGCAGATGATGCAACTGAAGACGTCGCTACTGATGAGGTTGCACTAGTTTCTGATGCAACTGAACGTGTTTCTCCCGTACGTGCGTCGCTTGATTGCAACGCTTCTGATTGCGCACTCAAAGAAGCTGACGTTTCTCCCTTAGCGTCAGCTGAACTAGTTTGCGCATTTGATGATGCCTCTGATACTGAAGAAGCAACGCTTTCTGACGCGGCGTCACTTGATGCAGGCGTCGCTGAAAGAACGACCACGCTCTCCGAATTTGGTGCGTTGCCCTGTTCAGATGTATCAACCGTTTGTGAATGATCAACGTCTTGATCGTCGGCGTGAGCAGTCCCGCCTGCCAAAAATGCGCCAATCAAAGAAAGGGTCGCCATACTTGCGAAGACCCACTTCTTTCCATCCTTATACATCTTGTACCGCAGTCGACGGTCAAACATGTTTTTCTGTAGATTCATTTTCATAAAACTAATACCCCAATTCTCCGTAGCAAACCTCGCTACGTAACCAAAGCTCTAACTCCTACCGAGCATTCTCTCTTTTTCGAAAACCTTAAAAACTTTATATAATTTCGACAATACTAACAATTATAAAGTGTTTTTTACCCTCTTGCTTACTTCTAGTCACCTTTTTTGTTCCGTATTCGCAACATTTTTTAAAAATCGAAAATTTCCTAATTGACAAGTAAATAAAAATGCACTGACCGTGAATTTCCCCATTCACAGTCAGTGCATTGCCTTTATTCATTTATATGCATATTAATCCAGATTTTGTTCGTATGACTTTATCCACTTATCCACAAGTGACAAGTCGTAGCCCTTCCGGAACAATGCTGCTTTCAGTCGCTTCTTGAACTCCCAACCTTCATATTGGCGATAGCGATTAGCGGCTGATGTTGCATCACGGTCTAGATTATCCCATTCTTGGTCATCATCCGTTTCGTTATCAACTTCAAAACGCTTCACCGCTGCGTTAACCAACTTGCTGTCATAACCGAGTTGCGCTAACTTTTGCTTTGTTTTTTGGACAGCCATAAAGTGCGATTGACGCGCGTACTTGGCCATTAATCGTTCAACCTTATCATCTAACTGATCAACTTGGTCTTCCTCAGAATACTCCGCCAACGCATCTTCGATTAGGTACTTATCAACGCCCAACTGTTGCAGTTTCGTACGCACCCCACGTGGCCCCAACTTGCCTGAATGAATCGCTGAACGGACATATTCTTCAGCAAAGCGCGCATCATCAATCACGTTTGCAGCTTCCAAACGATCAATCACATGCGCAATCACCAAACCCGGAAACTCATTTTCCTTCAACTTGATAATCACTTGCATCTTAGAACGCATGCGTCCAGTCGCGTACACCAGCGCCTTCGTATAGGCTTTTTGTTCAAATTCAGCCGCCTCAATTTCCTTCAGCGTGTCATCTTCCAACTCGGTGCCTTTGAACAAATCATACTTAATCAATATTTTCTCATCAACCGCTAGGGCGAATTCATCATCAAGATAAACGTTGTAACGTCCCGGCTTACGTTGTCGTGTAACTTTCGTAACCTTCTTCATGTCATCCACCCCCATTTTGTTCTTCGTTAAGTTTAACCTAAAAACAAAAAATCGTACAGTTCAATTTCAAACTGTACGATTTCGTGTTTCAAGTTAATGCTTGTCTTCACTGTAGAACCAGCTGAGGGCAAGTCCGGCTGAAACTGACAACAGCAACAAGCCGGCCATCGCCACAATAAAGTCACGTGACGCTCCCGTTTCTGGCAACATCACCCGTTGTGACTTAATGTCGTCTGCCTCAACTGCCTTGGCCATCACCACTGACTGCGTTGCTTCATTCTTCGCCACATAACGAACGACGACATCTGTCATCTCTGGTGATGTCAAAACATCCCCAGGCACAACCAACTGATCAGCCGTCGCATCTGGTACAAACGGCGAAACCACGCCAGCCACACTAACTGGCTGCCAAACAATTTCGCCCGTCACCATATCGCGAACACCAATCATCGTAACCGTCTGCGTCACCATTTCAGGCGCCGGTACGCCAGTTGCCGTTTCATAATGCACATGACGCGTCACTTGCTTGGTCACTTGTTCATGACGGTGCGTCAACACCACTTGATACGTTGGCATATCAGTCGCAAACGTCGCCTTGATTGGCGTCGTATTGCGAACCACCTCATAGCCAGCCGCCAAATAACTATCCGTCATCGACTGAACCCGACTAAAGTCCACATCACCATCTGCGATACCGCTAATTGCCACATCGCTCAGCTCACGGCCCGTCGTTTGATCAACGAACACGACATGCGTTTGGCGTGACGCTGGTGTGTAAGTCACATTGACCACCCAATCCGGCGTCGGCTTATCCAAGTCAACGGCTGGCACCACGTTAACATCAGCTTGATAGCCAGGCTTATCCGGTGTCGTTACCGCTGGCATGGCTTGGGTCGTCCACTTAATTTGACCCGTCACCAAGTCCATCAACCCATGCAAGACAACCGTTTGCGTTTGGATTGCTGGCGCGACCACATGGTTGGTTGTCCAATAATGAATTTGGCGTGTCACATAATTATCAACTGGCGCCTTATCGTGTGCCAAGTGGACCGTAATCGTTTGGTCGACCTGAGTCGTTTTATCAAAGGTTGTGGCACTGCTTTGATCCACGTACGTCATCACATAATTAGAGACATACGCCGGCGTATACGTCACCGCATCTCCAGACAAACCAGTGAGATCATCACCCGTCATGACAACGCGACCACCCTGGTCATCATCGACATACACCACATGCACGCGTTGTATATCACGCGCATACGTCACAAATGTCACCCCATCCATGGTTGGGGTTGCATGACCAACTACCGCCACCTTATCAGCGTGATAACCAGCCACCGTTGGCGAGGCAACTGATGCGAAGGTTAAATCACCAGTCTTTTCATCCACCGTCACGCCTGGTGTTTCAGTCGTATACGTTTGCGTACCTGCCAACTCTTGGCCAGTCACCGCATCGACCGTCACTGTTCGCGTTACCGGTACCGAAACCTCAACACGTTTTGGTGTGTCGTCACCCGCACCAACGTAAATCACTGTCTGTGATTCCGTTGATTGTTGCGTGGCCGACTTCGTGTTGTGGCGCAAATGAACGGTGAACTGCTGGTCGCTATTCGTTTGCGCATCGAACGTCGCATGCGCTGGCACATCTTGTGACACAAACTCATAACCTGCCGTCTCGTATTGACTTAGCGCATCACTCGCAATGGTCATTTTGATGTCAGCACCAGTCTTACCCGTGACCGTCAAATCCGTCAACGTTGCGCCCGTCGTATCATCAACAAAACGCACAATCGCCCGTTGCGTATCAGCGGTGTAGGTCACCGTATCTTGTGCGGTTTGACCAACTTGGGCATCAGCCGTTACAACTTTTTGATCAGCTGTGTAGCCGGCAACTATTGGCGCATCAATCTGATCAAACGTTACCACACCCTCATCAGACACGGTGACAGGTTGATCATCAGCTACCGCATATTGGGTTTGGCCAATTTGCTTACCGGTCACAGCGTCCTTGGTCTTCGTTATGGCAACCACGACCGTTTGCGTCATTGACTTCGGCGTTTGGTCACCCGCGCCACGGAAGTATACCGTGTGCTTGGTTGGCACAAGGGCCTTTTCAGTCGTTTGACCATGTCGCAACGTCACAACAAAATGTTGCACAGTATCAACGTCACGATCATACGTTGCATCAGTCGGTACATCCTTCACCGGCTCATAGCCACTATCGACCAAGGTCTTCACCACTTCACGAACTGACGTAAAGTCGACCTTTGCATCAGTCACGCCATGTAAGTCATACTGAACGATTGTTTCACCAGTCGTTTCGTCTGTAATTGTCACATCAGCCACTTGTGCAGCCGGTGCATAACGAACTGTCGTGGTCGTCGTTGGCATATCAACCGTCGTTGTTGCCGTTACGGTTGCTTGGTCAGGCGTATAACCAGCCACTTCAGGCGAAGTCACTGTTTGATAACTAACCGCCCCTGTTTTGGCATCCACTACAACAGTCGCATCAGCTGACGCATAAGTCGGTGTCGTTGTTTCAGCACCCGTGACGTCATCCATTGTCACCGTGCGCTTAACCGTCACAGTCTGTGTTGCATCAGCTAATGACGTCGGTGCCCCTACATAATGAATCGTCGTGTGCATTGGCACATCCGTCGTTTCCTCATGAGTCCCGTGGGTCAAATGAACAATGTAACTTGGCGTTGTCACGCCAAAGTTCGTCGCGTTCTTCGCCGGCACATCGCTCTTCACAAACGCATAGCCATGCTCAATCCAATTGTTCTGTGCCGTCGTCACGGCGGTTGTATCAACAGGATCATCCACGTAGCCATCCAATTGGACAGTTGCCAACGTTTGACCCGTGACATCATCCACAATCGTCGCCGTTGCTGTTGCAGGATTTGGCGTGTACCAAACCGTGCGATCCGTGTTTGGCACGGACAACGTTGCGTGACCGACGAAGTGCGTCTTATCAGGTGTGTAACCCACCGTCGTTGGCACATCCGTAATTTCTGGGAAGGTCGCCAATTGTTGCGCTTCATCATAAGTCGCACCCACGGCCGTCCAAGTTGGTTCTTCATAATCACTACCATACTTGGCACTGTCAGCCGCCGCGATTTCAGCACCCGTCACCAAATCAACATCATAGTGACGGGTCACAATGGCTGTTTGCACCAGGTCAGAATCAACAACGATGCCACCATCTGTTCGATAATGCGTCGTTGTTGTCAACGTCGCATCACTCGTTGCCGATGACACGGCGTGCTTGAACGTCAACTCGAAGCTTTGGTCAGCATCGGTATCACGATCATAGTTTGTCGTCGCCAAATTCGATGTGGTGAGCAAATAATGCTTGTCTTCGTAATTCGTCACCGCTTGTGAGACCGTCGCAAAGTCAATTGGCGCATCCGTTTGGCCAACCAAATGCAAGGTTGCCATCGTTTGACCGGTTGTTTCATCAACCAATGTCACCGTTGCAGTCTGCTTAGCTGGTGCATACGTAACTGTCGCACTAGCCACTGGCACCGCATACGTTGCGTGACCAGTCGTCGTTAACACATCTGGTGTGTAACCGGCGACTATTGGTGTCTCAATCGGTGCAAACGTCACAACACCCGTCGTTTCATCAACTGTCGCCTGCGCTTGGTTATCTGCCAAACTGTAGCTAATCTTAGCTTGACCTGTCACGGCGTCTGTCGTCGTCAAACGGTTAACCGTCACTGTTTGGACAACCTCGCTTGGCGTTTGAACACCGCCACTAACAAAGTGAACTGTATTTGCAACTGCTTCACTAGCAACTTCTTGGCTCAAACGATGACGCAACCTTACCACATACGATTGGTTTGTCTCATCCACATTGTCATAACTAGCCGATGTTGGCTCGCCATCAGTCACAATGTCATAACCTGCCGCAAGCAATGAGTCTTTCACCTGCGCTGCCGTCGTAAAGTCAATTGCACCATCAGTGACACCAGCCATACTCGTTTGGGCAACTACCTTGTTGTCGGCATCGACATCCTCAAAGATGACCACTGCCTGTTGCGCGTTGGCTGTATAGTGCACGGTCGTTGTAAACGTCGGGTGCGTCGCCGTAGCCACTGGTGTTACCGCCATTTCATCGGCCGTGTATCCCGCAACCGTTGGCGTTTGGATTGACGTAAACGTCACATTACCGGCATCATCAACTGTCACGTTCGCTGTTTTAGCAACATACTCTGGTGCCTTGTAGTCTGAACCATACGCTGTCGCATCAGCCGATGCAATGACCTTTGAGGTCACGGCATCAACTGATTCAGTCACTGTCACAACGCCCGAGTCAGTTTGGGTTGCCGGTGTCTTAGCACCTGCTCCCGTGTATGAAACAGTCATTGAGACATTGACATCATGCGTTTGTGTGACAACCTTGTGTTCAAGGTGAACAAAGAATAGTTGTGGTTCCTTTTCTTGCGGATTCGTTTCGTCTACAACGGCTGTGAGTCTGCTTCGAATCAATCAAATATGGGTCTTTTGGCTCAGCCACTAATTGATAGCCCGCAGCCAAATATTGTCCCAACACATCTTGTGCGTCCGCAAAATCAATTTGTTGACCGGTATAGCCACCCAAATCAACACGCGTCAACGTACCGCCACCCATCGTGTCGTCCTTAAAGATGACACGGGCCAACTGTTGCACAGCGTGATACATCACGTTCGTTACCGCACCCGGTTGATCGAACGTGGCATGCCCGGTCACCTCAGTTGGA
>ERZ773269.1165-NODE-1165-length-26531-cov-3.417775_pt1 | contig 26531 bp, 18 predicted proteins | sample MGYA00511958_ERZ773269 | MGnify/ENA primary metagenome ERZ773269 (study PRJEB29015, sample SAMEA2737761) | human gut metagenome | biome: human gut; feature: human-associated habitat; material: faeces | place: China | collected 2012 ... | reverse complement strand
CGGACGCGATCATTTCCCTGGCCTTGCTCACAGAAGCATCGTCCGGTTTCATGACCTGAATCCGGTTTCTGAGATTAACCGTGTGAAGTGTTTTCACTTTTTTCCCATTTTCTTCTGTAGTTAAACGGAAACGCACGATCCGTTCACTCTCCACCTTCGTCACATCTGCTGTGAAATTCTCAATTCCCTCTGCAAACACAGAACGTGCAATTAATTCTTTAGAATCTTTTGCCTTATCTGAACTGCCTCCGGAAACAACTCCATTACCACTATCATTGTCGGCTGATGCAAATACAGCAACTCCATTGTCCATGCTTTCTGCAGAAATCCCACTGGTATCCACTGTCTGCTGATTTTCTGAATTGTCGCCTGTGCCATTCTCATTTTCTTCTTCCGTATTGCTGCTTGCCTTTGTGTACTCACGCTGACTGTAATAAAGTTTTCCTTCACTTCCCACCCAGTCAAGCACATCAAAAACATAACGGCTGGTTCCATCGCCATTTTCGTATTCATTGCAGGCAATAAAAGTTTTTGATGCCGCATTAGAGTCATCAATGTCGCTGGTAATCTGCGTTCCCATATCCGTTCCTGAACCGTATGCGTAATAAATACTTCTGTTTGCATCTATGATCAGATCTTCAATCTCATCCAGTGTTTCCTGTGCCTTCACCTGAGATTTCGTATTTCCGGAAACGCCCCTGAAGAGGCTGGAACCCGTAGTAATCAATGTTACCACAACGCCGGAGAAAATTGCGATGATTGCCACTGTAACAATCATCTCTATTAAAGTGAAACCGGCACTGTTATTTTTCTCTTTTCTGATTGTTCTTCTCTGTGTTCCTTTCATGCAGCAATTTCTCCTCTTAACTTATTCTCTCCTTATTTCCGGTTTTGCAGATCCGGTTTTATGCTGTTTTACTGCGCCCTGACCGTGTACTTTCCTGTATCTTTATTCAGAGTAATCACACGGGTGCGCATCCCGCCTCTGACTGTGATTGTCTGGCAATACGGTAAACTTTCATCCCTTTCCAACGGAATATCCTCCCCAAGATTAAGTACTGCCAGAATCTGATTCTGCTCCCATTCATTTGACTGGATAGGAAGAAAACCACCAGTTGCACGGTTATAAGTAAGGATAATAGAATTTCTGTCACCCTCCCACAGATTATATGTCTGCCCTGTACTGTCCGTATAACTGATTCTCGTTCCCGCAGGTGCAATCTTTTCCGAATCATCATTTCTTATTCTGGATGATTCAGCACTTTCTTTGCCTCTGTCCAGATAATACGTAATATAATATCCGTCAGACCGATATTCTAGCTTCATTTCTCCTACCAGTCTGCTCATTGCCTCTCTTCTTGTTTTATCCAGTGCAGATGTTATTGAATTCGTCGCACGCTGAACACGAAAACCAAGCACTGAATTCAGAGAAGGAGTAATCATTCCAAGCAAAATGGCAAAAATAGCTACAGTAATAACCATTTCCACAAGTGTAAAACCTTTATTCTTCTTTTGACCGCAATACTCTGATTTTAATTTATACATATCCTTTTTCAACTCTATTCTTTTCTCCAGTTTTCATAAGTAACACAGTCAGCCAGATCATAAGTATCCAAAACACGTCCACTGTCCGTTGATTCATTCGATGTATTACTATTTCCGAGAACATATTTGTCACCCTCCCAGAAGAAACTCTTCGGTGACATATTTTCATCAGATGCCATCTGTGCCTGGAATACTTTGGCAGCCTCTAACGGAGCAGATTCAAGACTTGCTCCCGAACCAAGAGTAATTCTTCCTTTTGCCATGATAATTCCCTGAAAATGAACCCCAGGTTCAATTACTACATCACCGGTACATACAACAAGTCTCAGCTTATCCACCATGGCAGAAGTAATGATTAAAGGTTCATTTGTTCCGTTAACAGTCGTTTCTGATTCTGTACCGTCTGCACTCTTTACCTTAAAAGTACTGTATTCTCCATTATGTGCCATGATTGCCTGAAGACCGTCATCTTTTGCACCCGCTTCAAATGTAAATTTCAGAGTTCCGGGCTGTTTTTCCTGAAGAAACTGTATCATCTCTTTTTCATTAACCATATTGTCAAAAACGCCTCTGCTGCTGTCCGTCTCATCATGTGTAATTCCATCTGAATCTTTTACTTCCTTATTTAAAAGATCCACACTGGTGATCATCTTTCGATTCAATGCATACCACATATTCTGATAATTCTTCTGTTCCTGCAAAAGAGCCTGAGAAACTTCTGCACTGGTAGCAGTAGTCATATTTCCCTGTGCACCTGTTCCACCTTCTGTCGCTTCTCCGCCCTCATAAGAGAGAACATTTCCGTTTGTGACATAACGGATATAATTCTTCATGTCCTTCACTTTAATTCCACTGTTGGTATTGCTGAAATAGAAAGATAGATATTTATCCAGATTTGTTTTCACAGTAGAATTATTCATATAATAATTATACATAAAATCTGAAGCAGCACGGTTTCCTTCACTTGTATTGCTGAAATTCAGATAAAAATATACATATCCTTCATCCGCATTATTGTTATAAAAAACTTCCTGCACAGGTCTCTGAGAATCCACACCGATTTCATTGAGTGTTTTATTTCCAAGCTCTGCTGATGCAGTATCCATTTTTAAAGGAATCGAATCCATCTGCATCAGACCACTTTCTTCATAATCTGAATAAGACATTGGATTCTTAATATCCATATCCGGCGTCTTTAATCCGGAGGTATCAATCAGTTCCGGCGGAAGCAGATATGCAAGCTGTGTCCCCTTCACGGTAATACTTTCGCCCATCATAACATCATTTGAATTACTTGTCCCACTGACAGGTCTTACATCCGATGTACCAATGTAGCTTCTTCCTGCAAGCATCAGCTTTCGAACGCCAGACAGATCTAACGTCGTACTTTTTCCATTGATCACAATTGAACTGCTAAGTGCAGTATCACTCCACTTCCCATCAGCGGCATCATACATATAGTCATTCTTTGAGTTTCTGGCAGATTCCGGATATCCATATCCATAATACTCACCCTGAATCATTACTCTACTGCTATTTCCTGATTCTATCGTCAGGTCATCTGAGAAATAGGTAGTTCCCAGAAGATTTACCTGTGCAGAAGATAATTTCACACCTTGTGCCCAGAGTGTCACTCCTGTCTCACTGGTAAACGTTGCATTCTGATCCGTATAAATCTCACCTGCGCTGACAACTTTATCACCGCTTTGAATATCCAGATTTGCCCCGGACTGAACCCAGATACTCGTCCGTGGATTCTTTTCCAGAATCGTGTTATCTGTAATATTCTTTAAAATACCAGAGTAAATACTTCCTGATATTGTAGTCGTCTCATTTCCCCCGGCCTTACAGATAATGCCTTTATCGGCAACAACAATCATATTCATAAGATCCGGAAGCGTAGACGGTGTCGGGAACTGTACTTTCGGAATTCCAAGACGGATATCGGTTTCTATTATTGAAGCATATCCCTTCGGGTCAACATAGATTACTTTCAGATTTTTTAACAAAATTCCACTTTTTTTATCCTTTGTCATTACAGGTGTTTTGTCAGACGGTGTAGTAACGATCAGTGTTTCTTTTGTGGAATCAAACTTTTCGCTGTTGTTAAGATCAAGATAATCTGTCAGATGTTCCAGGTTATATTCATTCTGATTTGTTCCGTTTTTTAACCTGCCAGCCAGTTTTTTGATAAACTCATCTATAAAATCGCTCTGTCTTTGCTTGTCAAGCACTATATCTGTTGAATCCGCATCTTTGTTATAGGTTTCCAGAACCTTAATATATGCTTCAGACATGGAATCACCCACGTCTTCCTGTAAACCTACACGGATTTCCTCAATCGCCCGCTCAGCTGTGTAAAAGCTGTCTTTGCCTTTTAAATCTGTGATCTTCATCTGAAAATTACTCAATGCCATATACAGAACAAGAAGTCCGAGAATTCCGATAAAAGCTACCGCAATAATCACAGTAATCAGCGAAAAACCTTTATTCTGTTTTCTGGCTGTATCTTTCCAATCGTTCATATCTTTACTCCCTGTTATCAATTCTCTTTCGCTCCGTCAAGGCTTGCTACCAGATCCTCTTTCGGAAATCCCTTTGCAGCCGCCCCTGCTTTATAGACATCCACTGTCGCAGTATAGATTCTGTCTGTTTCTATCTTATCATCCAGACCGTTGTAGCTTAGAATCTGCTTTGCAGCGGCTCCGGTCTTCTTTCTGTCATTACGGCCATCTTTCGTAACAGCCTGATAAGTCAGCTGCATCTGGCTGATCTTCGGGCGGGTAAGAATTTTGTCAAAATCACTGATATTATAATCAAGATTTGTTCTTAACTTTGTCTGTGCCTTGTAAAGGCTGGGGTTTGTATTCCAGTTTGTCTGTTCCAGCTTGACCGGAGATTCTTTAACCGTCAAAGACATACGATAGGAATTCTCCTGCGCAGAAGTTGGCGTATTCTCTTCCTCATCTCTTTGTTTTGTTACATATACATTAGCCGTATAGTTATCTGTATTCTCAATAACTATTCGGTCCAGAGGCTTCGTACTGCTTTTTGATTCATAATTCGGATAATAAAATACATAAAGATTTTTCAGTTTTGTGTCAGCTTCTGAACTGTAGAATGTCCAGTAAGCACTCTCATATGTGCAGAAACATCCGCTGACTTTACCATTTTCTGACTGCCCATGGCACGGACAGATATCCATTCGCTCATATTTATTTCCGCCCTTTTTCACATAATCATATGTATTCAGGACATACTTCGCTTCTGTCTTAATTGTTCCGCCGCTCTCTCCAATCTTCACATAAAGCGTTCTCTTTGTCTGTGCATAAATATCTTCCGTACTCAGCTTTTCTGTCGGCCTTGGATATTGTGAAGTAAATTCCTCCGTCAGCCTTTTCTGCTCTTCCTCGGACGCTCCGCGGATATAATCAGCCAGATCCTGAGCCCATAACTTCTGCGCTGCCTGAAGCTGTTCTGTTGCAATCACATTCATCGCATTCTCATCCCAGTTTTTACCCATGATCAGGAATGCATTTGTCTTCGTATCCAGCTTCGAAATATTCGGAGCCAGATAATCATTCTTTCCTTCTTCATTATTCGTGGCTGTTTTTTTCTTATATCCGGAACTTCTTCCTCCGTCAAACTTCACCAGCGCATCAAATGTCTCATGATTATTTGTTACATTTGTAAGTTCAAAATAATATTTTCCTGCATTATCTCCTGTTTTTCTGGGATTAAATTCATAGGTTACGCCATTATCCTTAGAAATAACCGATGCAGTTACCCTCGATGTATTATCTCCATCCAGAGAATTATAAAGACGTACATCTTTATACTCATCTCCATCTTTCACAATTTCCCTCACACCAATGGAATTCGCTTCTCCGGTATTAATTCTGCTATTGTCCGAATTAAGAAAAGATAGTCTTGACTGACCGGTAAGAACATCGATCGGATAATTAAATGCCAGAGACACATCCTCAAAATCTTTGGATTTAATCTCCTCCATGATATTCTGTGCCACCGTAGTTGCCTCCAGATATAGATTTGATTTCTTGTTGATTCTCTGTGAGGTAACAAAGCTCTGAAGAAGCACCGCCGCTGCTATGGAAAAAATACTGACCGCAACGATCACTTCGATCAATGACATACCTGCATTTGATCTTTCCCTTCTTTTACTGTCCATCCCGATGCTCCCTCCTGTCTTTTTTATCATTTATCTGCAAGATTATTTCTACAATGTTGAAATTTCTCATAAAATCTTTTCAAAATTATACTTTCATTCCGTATTTTTTATTTCGTACAGGAATCCATCATTTCCATAAAAATGCAAATAGAGGGGCCCTCTACCTCTCCCCTCTAACATACTTTCCTTATTGTGCCTGTGCGGCGCTATCAGCAGGGGCTGCTGCATCCTGCGTATTTTCTCCTTCCTGACTGTTGGTATTCTGGCCGTCAGCGCCAGTATCGGAAGCCGCCTGGTCTGTCGTGCTGTCTGCACTCTGTGCATCAGCTGTCTCTGCGGCTTTCTTTTTACTCTTTTTGCTTTTCTTACTCTTCTTACCAGACTCAATAGTACCGAAAATATTGCTGGTTCCGTACGCCACACTTCCTGCATCCGGCTCAGTGTAAGTCTTGCCGGTTCCTGCCATGGAGAACATATTGACGGTAACACTTCCTGTAAGATTTCCGGTAGTGGAGTCAAAGGAAGCATTTACATTGTCCAATGTCATCCTGCCTGTCTGGTCAGCCAGATAGTCGACCATATCCTTAAGGCTGGCATAGGTTCCTGTAAACTGCATGGTATCCTGTGTCCGGTAGAGTACAGGACTGGTGAACACACTGTTCAGATTCTCCACTTCTGCATCAGAAGCAGCCTGACGCTCTTTCTCTCCTATTACATCTGTGCCCTCGATTTCATCAAGCTGAGACTGGATCTGATCATTTGCCTGCTCTGAGAGAGTCTGGTCTGGCAGACCTGCCAGAGGGTCTTCTGTACTTCCGTCCAGGGAAGCCACAAACTCTCTTGTGCCCAGACCTACATTGGAGATCTGCATATCCAGGGAGTTCTCCATATTCATAGAAAGTACGATTCCGTCTTCAGGACGGATATCTGCCGGAAATGCAGATGTATATTCGCTGACCTTTGCATTGATATCTTCTGTCTCCTGCAGATAAAAATCCCTGTCTGCAGCCAGCTTCAACAGGTCATCCAGCCTTGTCTTCAAAGGTTCGGTTGATGCCTGGATGCTCTGTGCCTCTTCCATCTGCGGTCTGTATCCGAAGAAATATCCTGCTGCAAAAACACCTACTCCAAGAAACATCAGCAGTATTTTTTTATCACGCATAGAAATATTCATGTCCATAATTAATCCTGCCTCCCTATCATTCCTCAGAACTGTCCAGCGGTGCCGGATCTGAATATGTACAGAGTACACTTAAGGATACTGTTCCATCCTCAGCCTCGTCAATTCCTGTAGTGGTTACAGTAGACAGGCTCTCAAAGGTACGAAGCTGCATGATCGTGTTTGCTGCTGCTGATTTGCTTCCCACACGCATGGAAAAGCTGACCTGCGTTCCCGTAGAGCTGAAGTTCTCTACTGTGATATCCGAAGGCATTTTCTCCTCCAGTTCTTCGATAAATGTCTTAAGTCCCTCATTGGGGGTATTTGTATACTGATACATATTCTGATAATTGTCATACTGTGCCTTTGCATTGGTATAGGCACTGTAAATCTCCTCAATGGAGCTCTCTTCTGAGATTCTCTGGTTCAGCCGCTCCTGCTCATGCTGCTGATAAATACGGTTTGCATATCCTGCAGCTGTCAGTACAACTCCTGCCACTGTTCCCACCACACAAATAATGATAGCACCGCTTAAAGTTTCTTTTTTCTCATTCTTCTTTCTGTTAACCTTGTCCATCAGGTTTACGCCTGAAGTGCCCGGTGAAAGAACTGCAGCGTAAAGACAGACTTCCTGTGTATCCCTGCTGGCAGGCAGGGCAAAATTCTTAAACTCCTGTAAAACGTCCACCTGCTGTCCCAGCTCATTGGTGAGAAGCTGCATCAGCCCCTTTACCTGAGCCCCAAGACCGCAGCATACAATGGAATCAAAATTTGTATCCGTATGGCGGGAAATATAATAATCCATAATACGGGAAATATTTCCGATCAGGTATCTGAGACTCTCTGTCACCTCAGCTCTGGCAGTTTCCAGCTTTCTGTCCTCATCAGAGATTTCTTCGTCAAAAGACTCCATATCAAGGAAAGGATTGATACATTTTCTGCTGCAAAGCACATCCAGAGCCTCATTCGCATCCAGCCTGTCCCCAAACTCAGGGAATGCTCTCACTGTCTCTGCCGCACTGTCCACACCATAGTTAATATTACGCTGTAGGGTCAGTTCACCGTCCCGGATAATCGTAATGCTGGTTCCCGTATATTCCACCTTAACCAGAATATGAGTTCCTTTTGCATACTCATCCTTTACCGAATGATAAATACTGTCACCTGTGTAGGTGATCCCTGTCATTGTCAGTCCTGCATTCTCCGCAAACTCACTGTAAGCTGCTGAGATTGCTTTGGGAGCAGCATAAACCATCAGATGATACTGCTTTGTTTCTTCCTTCCCATCCTCAGATTTCTGACTTTCCACATCGACCACACTGTAGGACAGCACATACTTGCTCACATCAATGGGAAAATAATCTGTGGCATTTGCCTCTACGATGCTCTGTATTCTGTTTGCCTTCACAAAAGGGATACGGACTTCCCTGCTCGCGATTCTGGTAGAACCTGTGGCAAAATATACTTTCTTTGTCTTAATCTTTCTCTGGGAAAGCTCTGCCTTAAGATTCTCTCCGAGAGTTTTCGTATCACGGATCTGTCCATCCTCCACAGCCCCCTGGGGTGCCGGTATACAGAAACAATTATAAATCCTTCCCTTTTTTCCACGTACTTCAACTTCCGCAACTCTGATCTGAGATGCCTCTGCCTCTATACTCAAAATTTTCGCCATTTGTATTTTCCTCCGTATGAGCCGCTGCCCTCTGCAGACAACCGCCCTTTTTCAATTACAAAAATAAATTTTAACAGATAAAACATCTTAAAACTCATTTTTCTAACTGAAAAGTTTTATGATTTTCAGTTAAAAATTAATGACAGATACCAGCTGATCCACCTGTTTCCCCACAAAGCAGCCAGCAAAATCCCGGCTGACAGATAAGGACCCATGGCAAGCATACGCCCTGCCTTCTTCCTCACCATGCGGATAATATGAACCACAGAACCAATAATACATCCCAGCACAAAAGCCAGCAAAGTCAGCTTCCATCCAAGAATCAGACCACAGGCAAACATCAGCTTAATGTCACCCCCGCCGATTGCTCCGCCGCCACTGACCAGATAAAGAATCTCCAGCACACCGCTGACACAGATCATCCCAATCAGATGCTCTGCCAGATTCCCCCTGTCAAGCACAGCCATTGCAATCCCAAGAACAAACAAAAACACATTGATCCCAAACGGAATCTCATACGTCCGCCAGTCAATCACACTCAAAACCAGAAGAGCCGACGCCATAAGGCAATAAATCACGCTACTCCACACCAGTCCATTAACAGCAAATATCACCACATAGAGGATGCCATTGACACCCTCTATGATCGGATACTGAACTGAAATTTTTGATTTACAGTTACGACACTTACCACCTAACACCAACCAGCTAAACACCGGCACCATATCATACCACCGAAGCTTCTGCCCACAGGTCATACAATGGGAGGGGGCTGTCACCACCGACTCCCCAAGAGGGAGTCGATAGATACAGACATTCAGAAAACTACCGATGGTGATGCCGAATATGAAGATTGTTATGTATGGGATTGTGTCTAGGAAAAAAAGCATAGGTTAATCCTTTCAACTATAATATATTATTTCTGATTTTCACTACCAGCAGCAGGAGTTGTAGTTGCTTTACCAGCAGCATCAGCAAAAGATTTTGGCGAATATGTAACAGTTGTATTACCATCTTTATCAACAACAATGGTTGCAGTTACAGCTTCGACTGGGTTACCGCTAACGCCATCTGCACCATTTAACCATTTTTTTGATTTCAGTCTTGTACTTGCATAATCAGCTATTGTATCACTAATAATTTTTTTCTGATCAGTGTTTGCATCTGCACCATCAATCTTAAATTCAACATCTTTTGTAGTAGAAATTGTGATCGTATATGTTGCCTTTTTCAAATCATTAGCTGGATCTGCTGCATATACCTGTACTGCTCGTACCATTTCATCCATATTAGCTGTATCTGCTGATTTTCTGGATTTTTCTACATATTTTGTATACTGTGGTGCAAGTAAGCCAACTAAGATTGCAAGAATTGCAACTACAATTACGAGCTCTACTAATGTAAAACCTTTATTATCTTTTTTCTTTCTGTTAAATAATTTTAACATATTACTATCTCCTTAATTTTCATTATATACAAGATAGTAACATCGTTCATGCACAGCAAAGAATTGTTATGCATTCATCGAAAAGCTTATTTTGCTTTCTGTGTACTTAAATCTTTAATTGCTTCAGGAGTATATGTTACAGTTGTAGCACCTTCTGAATTAACAATAATCTGTGCACTTATGCTTCCATCCGTTGCTGCTCCTGTTACTTCTTTCCACTTTTTTGATTTTGTTACAGTAGATGAATAACTATCATTAATAAACTCTTTTATTGCATCCTCAACTTTAGTTGCGTCTGCACCATCACCTGTTGCAGCAATAGTTGTACCTTTTTTATCATCTCCTGCTGCTTGCTTAATAGTAATTGTATATGTACCAGCTGGAATGCTTTCACTAGCATCTGCTGCCGCTACTTCTACTGCTTTAACCATATTTTCAAGATTAGTAGCATCCGCAGCTTTTCTGGATTTCTCTACATATTTTGTATACTGTGGTGCAAGTAATCCAACCAGAATCGCAAGGATAGCGATTACGATAACCAACTCAACAAGAGTAAATCCCTTGTTATCTTTCTTTTTTCTGTCTTTCAGAAATTTAAACATAACTCATTCTCCTTCAAAATTAATTTAATTCTTTTCAATCCGGATAGAGTCATATCGTGTCGAAAGATACAAGAGCAGCACATCATATATGCCAGACAATATATTCAACTTTTCGATGAATACATAACTCTCCTGTTGCTGTCACCACGAATGTCACTATCCGGTGATTGATTCAACGAGCGAGAACCCTGATGGGCTCTCCACCCCCCCCCTGTAAAAATCGCTTTTCCAGGAGGGAGGGAGTTATGTTTATAAACTCGTTATTCAGTTTTCATGTTACAATTTTGTTTCTCACTTCCGGTTCAGGAAAAACCTTCCCGTTATCAGGAATCCAGTCACTGCCAATACTAGCTCCGGGATATAAATATATTTATCTGCATCTGCAGGAGACTTAGTCATACTTGGCATTTGGGAATCTGCGTTATTCTGCGAAAAAACTCACTGTCTGAGCGAAGCGAGTTATGAGGTTTTCGCAGAATGCTTTTAGCAGATTTCCAAATGCTTAGTATGACTGGCTCCGAAGCCGTAGATAAATATATTTACATCCCGGAGCGTCCACCTGACAGCATATTCCTTCAGATAATCTCAGCCTTTCTCTCACCGTATAATTAAATCACTAAAATCCCGCTTTTTCCACGCGCCCCCTTCCATATCTTACAAGAAAACACGACATTTCCATGATTTCTATGATGAACACAGCCCCCTATGCAAACTGTGATACATCCAAATTTGGTTATTTCAGCAACTTTTAATGCGGTTGCCACTCGCAAATGATCCTTTAATCATCCAAACAATCAGATATCTAAGATAATTTAATTTCTTTTTATCCATTTCAGACTATAATCTACATGCACTGTATAATTAAATTTTTATTACAGATTATCCAGCCCATTATACATAGCCCCAATCGGTGAAACCACCGCCACAACCAGCGTACCAACCACAACAGCCATAAACACAATGATCAACGGCTCCATAGCCGCCAGTACACTCTGGGTAGTCATCTCCACCTCTTCATCATAGTAATCCGCTAGCTTCTCCAACATGTCCTCAATATTACCTGTCTCCTCACCGATCCCTGTCATATGACACACCATAGGCGGGAAGATTTTTGAGGCTGTCAGCGGTTCTGACAGCGGAATACCTTTCATTACCTCCTCACGTGCTTTCAACAGCGCATTTGTGTAATGGATGTTATTGACGATCTTTGACACTGTCTCCAGTGCATCAATCGTGGAGATACCCGACGACAACAATGTGCTCATTGTCCTTGCAAACTGTGCGCAGGCAGTCTTCACTGTCAGCTTGCCAAACAAGGGCATCTTCATCTTCACCTTATCGATGGCAAGTCTGCCCTGTTCTGTCTTGTAGATCATCTTATATGCCACGATCACCAGAATGATCAGTGCAAGAATCATATACCAGTGTTCTGTCATCCACTTACTGGTGTTCATAACCCACATAGTGATCCCCGGCATCTCCACATCCAGGTCTGCAAACATATCAATAAAGATGGGAATAACGAACAGAAGCATAACAGCCACAACACCGATCGCTGCAATGACCAGAATAATCGGATAGATGGTTGCCTTTCTGATGGTTGCCTTCAATTTGGCTTCCTTCTCAAACTGTACTGCCATTCGTGTGAAAGCCATCTCAAGGCTTCCGGAGTTCTCACCTGCCTCTACCATATTGATAAGCATTGGCGGAAAAATATCTGACTGGCCTCTCATGGAGTCTGCCAGTGTATTTCCCTTCTCCACACTGAGAAGTACCTCTGAGATAGCGCGCTTCAGCCATTTGTTCTCTGTCTGTTCCGAGAGCATCTGCAGGGCTTCCTTCATCGGGACACCTGCCTGTGTGATGCTGACGAACTGACGGCAGAATACACTGAGATCTCTTGGCTTTACTTTCTTTCCTATGGAGAAATCTATCTCTTTGTTCATGGCGCCCTGTTCTTTTACAGAGACAGGGATCAGCCCGTCGTTTTTCAGGATATCTATAACTTTCTCTCTGGTGTCAGCCTCAATATTTCCTTTTTTCTCTTTTCCCTTTTTATCTACTGCCACGTAGGTAAAACCTGGCATTTTATCACTTCTTTCTCTCAGTCAGGCTCAGAGTGTCTGCCAGATCGGGTTTCTGTCAGAAGTCAAAGCTGACTTTTTTGTTCATGCTGACCGGATCCTGGGCATATGTCACTGCATTATCCCCATCGATCAGTTTTCTCATATATAAGTCATACAGTGCATCATCCATTGTCTGCATTCCTGCACGTCTGTTGGTCTGCATCACAGAGGATATCTGATAGGTCTTGCTCTCCCTGATCAGGTTTCGCACTGCATTATTTGCAAAAAGTATTTCAAGTGCAGCCACACGGCCGTTTCCATCTGCTTTCTTAAGAAGCTGCTGGGATACAACGCACTCTAATACAGAGGCAAGCTGTATCCTTATCTGCTGCTGCTGATTTGGCGGAAATACATCAATGATCCTGTCAATGGTCTTGTCCGCACCAATGGTATGCAGGGTGGAGAATACTAAGTGACCGGTCTCCGCTGCTGTGATCGCTGTGGAGATAGTTTCCAGATCTCGCATCTCTCCTACCAGGATAACATCCGGGTCTTCACGCAGTGCAGCCCTCAGTGCCTGTGCGTAACTCGTTGAATCACTGCCGATCTCCCTCTGGTTAACCACTGACTTGTCATGTCTGTGAAGATATTCAATCGGGTCCTCCAGAGTGATAATGTGATATGGATAATTCCTGTTTATCACATGGATCAATGAAGCCAGTGTAGTTGATTTCCCGCTTCCTGTCGGTCCTGTTACCAGAACGAGGCCTCTTTTCCGCGAGGTCATCTCCACTACCTCTGCAGGAATACCAAGATCCTCAGGTTCCGGGATATTGAAAGGAAGGCTTCGCATAACGGAAGCAAGTGTTCCTCTCTGTTTAAATACATTTACGCGGAAACGTCCCACACCTGAGATGGCATATGCAAAGTCTGTCTGTCCGTTATTCTGCAGTTCTTCTCTGTGACGGACATCCATCAGGGGCATGAGAATGTCTTCAAGCATCTGAGGAGTCAGGCGTTCTCCCTCTATGGGAGACAGCACACCATCGATTCTGTAACTGGGCGGTCTGCCGGTTGTCAGGTGGATATCGGAAGCCTTTACCTTCACTGACTGTATCAGTATTTCATCTAAATCATACATATTTCCTAATCTGCCTCGTAACTCCCTGTGATCTCCGGAGGACTCCGGTTCCGCAGGAATTCCTTCTATATTAATAGTCGTAAAATTAATAATCTGTGAGTCTCGATCACTCATAAGATGCCTTGAGCATCTCTTCCACAGAGGTGGTTCCATTCAGCACATAGCTGATACCATTATCTCTCAGTGTGCGCATTCCGCTGTTTCTGGCTGCGCGTTCCAGTTCTTCTGTTGTCCCATTCTCTGCGATCAGGTCACGGATCTCGTCATTGACCTCCATGATCTCGAATACACCGATACGCCCGTAATATCCTGTATGGCTGCAGAAATCACAGCCACAGGGTTCGTAGACATTTACTTCCTCCTGTGTATTCATTCTCAGAACTCTCTTCTCCTCAGAGGTTGCAGGGCGCATCTTCTTGCAATGGCTGCACAGCTTGCGCACAAGGCGCTGTGCAATAACTCCCACAACAGAATCTGCGATCAGATATCTCTCCACTCCCATGTCCGCCATACGGTTCAGAGTACCTACTGCATTATTTGTATGCAATGTAGAAACAACCAGATGTCCTGTTATGGAAGCCTGTACTGCAATAGCAGCAGTCTCCCTGTCTCGGATCTCACCGATCATAATGATGTCCGGATCCTGACGTAGGATAGAGCGAAGAGCTGACGCAAAATTCAGTTCTACCTTATTGTTGACCTGTACCTGATTTATTCCCTCAATATCTGCCTCCACAGGATCCTCTACTGTGACGATATTGACCGCTTCTTTATTTAATTCACTTAATGCTGTATACAGGGTAGTGGATTTACCGCTTCCTGTCGGTCCTGTTACAAGGATGATCCCGAAAGGACTGGCCAGCATATGGTTGAAACGTTCCATCTCATCGGGTGGAAGTCCCAGTTCTTTCTTGTTACGTGTAAGATTCAGTTTGGAAGAGATTCGCATTACAATCTTCTCTCCATGTACGGTCGGAAGAGAGGAAATACGGATATCATAGTCCTGTCTGTCTACCATAATAGACATTCGGCCATCCTGCGGTTTCCTTTTCTCTGAAATATCCATACCGCCAAGAATCTTGATACGAGTGGAAATTGCTGGAAGAAGACTATTATCATAGACCATTCGCTCATAGAGCGCACCATCAATCCTGTAACGGACACGAACTTTGCTCTCAAGCGCTTCAATATGAATGTCGCTGGCTCTCTGTCTGATCGCCTGCTCCAGTAAAGAACGTACAAGCTGTACGATAGGTGCATCGCTTACGTCTGCATCTGTGTCCTCATCTGCTGTATTTCCACGAAGCTGTGCTCTCTCCTGTGTAAATCGTCTGGCTGCATCCAGTGTCTCTGATGCACCGTAGCATCTGTCGATTGCTGCCAGTACATCCCTGGTAGATGCGATATACGGCTCTACCTGCAGATTCGTTACAATGGAGATATCATCAATGGCCGCCATATCCATAGGGTCTGCCATTGCAAGATGAAGGATATTCGCATTGTACGGGTCAAGTTCAAAAGGAATACAAGTGTATTTCTTAAGCAGATCAACACTGACCAGTCCTCTGACTTCCTTCGGAATTGTCACACCTGTCAGCTGGACTACCTTAAGGCCTAACTGCATCTGAAGTGCACGTACGATCATGTCTTCTGTGATAAATCCGTTATCTACCAGGACTTCACCGATCTTCTTGCCGCTTCCCTTCTGTAATGCAAGGGCTTTCTTTAATTCATCTTCAGTTAATACATTCTGCTTGATGAGCAGGTCACCAAGTCTCATTCGTTCACGTCTTAATGCCATCTATGCGTCTCTTTTCCGAATTTAGCAATGCCCTGTTTCTGATACGGCTAAGCTGCCTGCATACCGATCACTCATACTTCCAGGTACGCTAAATGCTGTATCTAATATATATCAAATACAGCAGAAAACCGGAATCATATTATAGACATTACTATTCTCTTATCTTCAGATTTTTATGCTACTGTCCACTTCGTTCTCAGTAACATTTTTATTGATTTAAACTTAATATATCTTGTACAGTTTGTCAATTTTTGTTTCCCTATTTGCACATATTTTTCACATTTTCCAGACATATCCCGCAGATTATCAGGCAAAAAGCTCAAATTTAGCTTTAACGTTTCAGTTCTAATGCTGATGGTTTATTCCGGAAATATATAGAAAGCGCAAAAAGGCAAAAGCCCTGGGCAGTAAGTTCTGTCAGGCGCTTTTGCCTTTCTTATGCTATTTAATTTCCGAGCAGTTATTCGGTGTAGAGCCACGTAGTGAAAGCGGTTTTCGAATATCCGATTGACTTATTTCGCCTTAAATACTGCAACATCCTCTGTAGACAGGTCAATCTTATCAGAAATAATAGATATTGTATTTGAAGAAGAATCCGGTGCTGTCAGTCCTGTTGCGGAAGAGCTTGCAGAACCGCTGTTCTTCATTGCATCCTGCAGGGTATTGCTTACGGTTACATTTGAACTGAAGATATCTGTGCCGGAACTGATTGCTGTGCTGCTGTTCTGCATCTCCTGTACCTGCTCAGAAGTCGGATAGAAGGATGGCTGACGGATATATCTGAAGCTTGCACTATATGCTTCACCTACCGTTACACCATTCTTTCCGGAAGAACAATGTACTGCGATCCAGTCACCTGCGTCTGTCTTACCACAGAGAATACCTACATGGTTATCGCTTCCTGCTTCTGGTCCTTTCTGGAATACGAGATCGCCAGGCTGTGCATCTGCTTCGCTTACTACGTTTGCTTTCTCCCACTGGTCTGAAGTTCCGTCTCCTACGGCTTCCTGCATAGCTTTTTCCTGATATCCGTTGATTACTGCCCAGGTAACAAAACCGCTGCAGTCCAGACCATATGCACGAATTGTACCGGTACTCTTGCTTCCTTCAGCGGATACTGTCTCAGATGTTCCCCAGCTTGGATCATCTCCGATTACTGTGGATTTACCACCCCAGAAATATCCAACCTTACCAACCAGTGAATAAGCTGCGGAGATAACATTTACTCTCTCCTCAGAAACATCATCACCAACGCTCTCACGGACGAAGCCATTTGCCGCTGTTACAACCGCGCACAGAAGCTTGCAGTCTGTTTCTACATATTTCTTAAGAATTGTACGGTCTTTCTTGGCAATTTTATTCTTCTTGATATAGTAGTTGATCTTACGGTTACCGTATGTAACGTGAGTAATATTCTGCTTGTCTCTTACGATTGGATTCATCTCTGCGAAAATCTTCGCCAGATCTTCCTTACAAGAGGAATCAAGTGTGAATTCTGTCTTGCCGTCTTTGCTCTGCTGGTATACATATACTGCAAGGATATCCTGCCAGTTTCTTACCAGAAGACTGTCTGCGGATGTGGTGGTCTTGCTGCCGTCAGTGTCGCTGGCATCTGAAACTTTATTCTTCTCTTTATATTCTTTCTCGATTTCATCCATAACAGTGGCAAAATCATCTGAGAAAGTCAGGTTGTAATTGCTCTTTAAGCTGTCCAGATAGAAATCCTTACCGGCATGGATATTAGATGCATAGTATACCGGAGTTCCAGTCTGCGCTGTGCCGGTGGTATTATCTGTAAATGAATTGTTTGTGTTGCTGTTTGTATTATTCTTCTGCTGTTCTTCTAACTGGGCAATCTTAGCCTCTGCCTGAACCAGAAGATTATAATTTGAAACCTGTGCTTTCTCTTTATCAGAAAGGGCATTGTAAGCTGTACGGATACTCTGAACAATAGATTTCTTCTCCAGAGTTACTTCCTGCGCATTCAGTTCAGTAATTCTTTTGATCACATCCTGTGCTGCCGCTGTAATCTGATCTGCCGGTGTCGGTGTAGGGTCTGCCGGTGTAGGCGTTGGGTCTGCCGGTGTCGGTGTAGGAACTTCAGGTTCTGAACCAAAGTCGCTGGAGTCGCTGAAGTCTGAACTGCCGCCTTCTGATGTATATGCAGGTACTTCCTCCGCTGCAAGTATGGACGCAGGACCTGATAATACCATACCTGACATCAATGTCAGACATAAGAACTTGGTAAGATACTTGTTTTTCATATATCTAAATTGCTCCCTTCTTACTCTAAGCATGTCCTTATCCCCCTGTCAGTAAGGGCATACTGTTTATTCTTTCCTATCACTCAACAGCATTAATTATGCTGTTTGTAAGTTTATTTATATTTTTTACTAAAACATTAACCTGTTTTATTCTAGCATAATCATTTTGTGAAATCAACCGCTGTGGCCGGTCAATTTCCTCATTTAACCAAAATTCATTTTTTCGTCACATTTTAACCAAAGCAGGTTATGAGCAAGTAGCAAAGCGGATTGCGAATTCATCTTCTTTCAAATAAACCGCGGAGCGGTTATTTGGTATAGAGCCACACAGCGAAGCGGATTGCGAATATTGGTCGCGCACAAAGAGACTGTGTGTAAAAAAGCTGTGCAGAAATTTCTTCCGCACAGCCTTTCCTTATTTTATCAGCATGTATTTTTTCGCTTCAGGCTGCCTGTGCAGTCTTTGCAAAACTCTGTCCGATGCAGATCTGTACCAGCCCCTGGATTACCTGAAAACACATATTCAGAATGAAGCGAATATCTTCTTCCACACAACGAAGTTTATTAAGATATCTCTCATGATTTGCCTCAATATAATCGACCAGTGTGGAAAAATCCGCAAAACGTATCGCAGGTTCCAGATATTTATGTGCTTCTCCCTGCTGTATACAGGCTTTCAGTCTGTTCTTGAGCACTTTCTCATAATGGTTATGCTGAGCAAGTGTGCCCGTATATGTCTTATTATGAGGAAAGGTAAAATAATCCGCCATATAGTGGATCACTTCGCCGAACCGACGCCAGTAAACTCTCTGGTTGCTCTCATCCAGTCTGACATCCGCCAGTTCTCTCATTCTTCTCTTGACATCCTCAAATGTTCCGTAGAACTCATGTCTCTTAGTAATGAAAGACGGCTTGATATCCGGCAGAATGCTGCCCAGGCAGAAAGCCTTTCTGTGAGACTGCAGGCTTGCTGTGGTCTGCATCTGATCCGCAAGATACCTTGCTAATAAAATATGTGATTTTTTACGCAATTTTCTTCCTCTTTCTTTCTTGTGAGAAACTATTGTCCGAATCTGCAGCAGATGTTTCAATTTACTGTTTCATAAGACATCCGGATAAGTGCTGGTCATCTGGATATCCGAGTATAAAAATGTATGTTTTGAAGCATTTTGTTACCGATTGAGTGAACAATAACTAACTATAACCAACATAGTATACTATAACAGGTTTATACATAATATTCAAATAAAAATTTTGTAAAATCTGCTCCGGCCGATTATTGCGTTACTGCTTATTGCTTATTCTGATAATTGTCTTAATAATTCCAGATCGCTGTTTTTCACCTTGAGATTTGTCTCGATTTTCTCTCCTTCAGGAGTGGTAAATACAATCTCAATAATGCTTCCCTCTCTGATTCCCTTGCGTGAAACCGCCTGACAGAATGCAGGGAATTTCGGATGGTTTCTTTTGAAGGTGTTCCATGCACCTGTAAACTTCATCATATTTCTAATATTCATTGTATCAGATATCCTTTCTGCCCTTTAAATCTCGCTGAAATCCGGTGTTCCGTACAGGTCGAATGGAGTGCTCTGATATACATAATAATTCAGCCAGTTTGTATAGAGGTTGTTTGCATGAGCTCTCCACATAAGAAGTGGTCTGTTCTCCGGGTTATTGTCTTTGTAATAGTTCTCAGGTATCTCTATCGGAAGATTTTTGCTGACATCTCGCTTGTATTCTCCGTCAAGTGTCACGCGGTCATATTCCGGATGTCCCATTACGAAAATCTTGCGGCCACCATCTGCCATTGCGAGGAAAAGTCCTGCTTCTTCTGATTCTGCAAGTACTGTCAGTTCTTTACAGTTATGGATATCTTCGATTGGCACTTCGGTGTGTCTGGAATGTGGTGCAAGGAACATATCGTCAAAGCCTCGTACCAGCGGGATCTTACGATTCAGCACTTTATGCCAGAAAAGGCCGAACATTTTTTTATCCAGTTTACGTTTCTTCAGGCCATAGTGATGATAAAGTCCAGCCTGGGCAGCCCAGCACAGATAAATCGTAGATGTCACATGATCATTCGTCCAATCCATAATCTCTGCCAATTCGTTCCAGTAGTCCACTTCTTCAAACTCCATCTGCTCTACCGGCGCACCTGTGATGATCATTCCATCATACTTATTATCCTTTAACTCCGGAAATGTCTGATAAAATTTATTCAGGTGACTCATGGAAGTATTCTTGGATTCATGGCTCTGTACCGCCATAAATGTTACATCCACCTGAAGCGGTGTATTGGAAAGAGAACGAAGGAGCTGAAGCTCTGTCTCCTCTTTCAGAGGCATCAGATTCAGAATAAGGATCTGAATCGGGCGGATATCCTGATGGGACGCACGGGATTCATCCATTACAAAAATATTTTCTTTTTCCAGAATTTCTTTTACGGGCAGATCACCCTGTATTTTAATTGGCATTTTTCTTTTCTCCTGTTGTCTTATTTTTTATTTACACTCACTGCTGTGCCATCTTAAGGAAGTCTTTCTCCGAAAGAATCGGAATTCCCAGCTCCTTAGCTTTCTTATTCTTGGAAGAATTAGAAGTCGTATCATTATTGATCAGGTAATTCGTCTTAGATGTCACAGAGCCTGTAACCTTGCCTCCCAGTGATTCAATAAATTCCTTCGCCTGCGCTCTGTTTGCAAAATGTTCTACGCTTCCGGTGATAACGAAATTCATGTTCCGGAAAATCTGCTCACCGGTCTTTTCTTCTTTCTTGATGGTCAGATAGCTCATCAGATGATCCAGTTTCTTATTATTCTCTTCTTTTGCAAAATAATCTGTCAGGCTTCTGGCAATCACCGGTCCAATAGTGTCAATGGAGCTGACCTCTTCTTCATCCGCATGGCGGATTTTCTCCAGGTCATCATCAAAATGGCGGCAGATTACTTTTGCATTCGCAAGTCCGATATTTGCAATTCCCAGACTGTAGATTACTTTTGCCAGAGTCGTCTCTTTTGCCTTATCCAGGCTGGCGATCAGGTTCTCAAAGGATTTCTCCCCGAATCCATCCATCTCTACGATCTCATCTCTGTGTTTCGCAATCTCAAAAATATCTCCGAAATCATGGATAAATCCTCTGGCAATAAATTTCTCCAGTGTCGCTTCAGACAATCCATCTATATTCATGGCATCTCTGCTTGCAAAAAGGGCAAAGGATTTAATCTTCTTGGCTGCGCAATCCGGGTTTGTGCAATAAAGTGCTTCTACATCATTCACCTTCTGAATCTCTGTGGCATGTCCACAGGCCGGACAGGTTTCCGGTATCTCCAGTTTACTGCTGCGGGTAAGATTCTCTGCAATCTGTGGAATGATCATATTCGCCTTGTACACCGTGATTATATCCCCGATACCGAGTTCCAGTTCTTTTACGATGCTGACATTATGCACACTGGCACGGCTGACAGTTGTCCCCTCCAGTTCAACCGGTTCAAAAACCGCCACCGGATTGATCAGACCGGTTCTTGACGGGCTCCACTCAATTTCCAAAAGGTGCGTTTCTTTGATCTCATCTGCCCATTTAAAAGCAAATGCATTTCTCGGAAACTTCGCGGTTCTTCCCAGGGAATCTCCGTATGCAATGTCATCATAAAGTGCCACCAGGCCGTCTGACGGGAAATCATTCTCTGTAATCGCTGTCGAAAAATATTCCATCGCTTCATCCAATGTAGCACCAGTCACTACCCGGTATTCAACCACATCAAATCCCTGTTCTTTCAGCCACTCAAACTGTCTTTCTCTTGAGTTCCGGAAATCTACATTCTCTGCGCTTACAAGCGCGAACGCATAGAATCGTACATTTCTGCGAGCTGTGATCTCATTGTTGAGCTGACGTACGGATCCGCTGCATAAGTTTCTGGGATTTTTATATTTGGCATCTACATCCTCTATCGACTCATTGATCCGTTCAAAATCGGAATATGTGATGATTGCTTCCCCACGAAGTACAAGTCTTCCCTGATAAGGAATCTTGAGCGGAACATTCTTAAATACTCTGGCATTATTTGTGACAACCTCACCTACTACACCATTTCCACGAGTGACAGCTTTTGCAAGTTCACCATTTTCATAAGTAAGAACGATCGTCAGTCCGTCCAGTTTCCATGACAGAAGCGTTTTGTGTTCTCCCATGAAGTCCCGCAGGACCTCTCTGTCTTTCGTCTTATCCAGAGACAACATCGGTGACTCATGCTCTTCTTTCGGAAGCTGGTCAACGGCTTCGTACCCTACGCTGATGGTTGGACTGTTTGCCAGAATGGTTCCGGTTTCCTTTTCCAGTGCCTGTAGCTCGTCGTACATCTGATCGTACTCTCTGTTGCTTATGATCTCTGTATCCTGCTGGTAATACGCCTTTGCTGCCCTGTCCAGCTTTTGCACCAGCTCTTTCATTCGCGTGATTGCTGCTGTTTCCATTGTATCCTCCTGTTTCGATCACTGTTTCGCTGGAAGAAGATACCAGCAAACGGTTCAGTTCTTCCCATTCCCTGGCAGTGATCTCTCTGTATTCGCCTTCTTTAATTCCATCCAGAGTCAGATTCATAATTCTGATTCTCTTTAACTTCTGTACTTCGTATCCCAGATACTGACACATTCTGCGGATCTGCCGGTTCAGTCCCTGAGTCAGGATAATCCGGAAGCTGCATTCTCCCGTCTGTACTACCTTACACGGTCTTGTCACCGTATCCAGAATCGGAACTCCCCTGCTCATTCTGCGGATAAATTCTTTATCTAAAGGCTTGTTTACTGTAACAAAGTATTCTTTCTCGTGATAGTTACCTGCACGCATGATCTTATTTACCAAATCGCCCTCATTTGTCAAAAGCAGCAGCCCCTGTGACTCCTTGTCCAGTCTGCCTACAGGGTAGATCCGTAAAGGATAATCCAGGTAATCTGTCACTGTTGTTTCCTGGCGCTGTTGTTTCGTGCTGCACACGATTCCTCTGGGTTTATTAAAAAGAAGCATTACTTTTTTTTCATTTTTATGGACAGGTACATTGTCTATACAGATTTCATCTTCTGTGCTTACCTTCTGACCGCTTACAGCTTTCTGGCCGTTCACAGTGATCCTTTCTTCTTCGATCATCCGGTCCGCCTCACGTCTGGAGCATACACCCGCCTCGCTTAAATATTTGTTAATTCTGATTTTTTCGTTCATTTTTCTATTATATAATTTTTTTCCCGTCTTATCAACGGGGAAATAAACCAAAATTTGCCAAGGGGGATTTACCTTGTATTTTGTCGTTCTTTATTGTATGATAGGGCTAGCACAGTGTGTTTGAAAATTACTTTTCGCAAATATACCGCAAAGTTACCATGCATCCGTAAGGAGCTGCCAGTGGCAGATCCTGTAGGTCGGGTGTTCAGATTGCGGGATTGATTTTTCAAACACGCTCTAAGGTTGTTGGATTTATCTGACTCCGTAAAATGCCGGATATTTCACCACAACCTTATTACAACTACACAAAGGAGGCTTTTATGTCAGGCCATTTACCACGTACAAACCGCTGGCTGATCCTGCTTTCCATTGTTCTGTGTCTGATCTTCGGAGGAATTTTTACCCGTTCTTCTGCTGGTCCTTCACAGGTCAGCGCAGACAGTGATGCCGGAGTTTTTGTATCAGAAGATCAGGATTCTTCGGAGTTTTCTTCTGAAGGAACAGTGGCTGATAATAATGAAAATTTTACAGATATTTCTTCCGATAGTTCCGATGATCTTTCACCTGACAGTTCAGATAATGCTTCGGCAAAAAATTCAACCGACAATGCATCCGAAACATTATCTGAATCTACAGAAGAAAAATCCGGCAAAAGCTCACAGAAAAACTCTTCAAAGAGTTCTTCCGCGGCTTCATCAGGCGGTCCTGCATTAAGTTCTGATATCTCAAAAGAGGCATCAAAAGGTCACTGGGCTTCCAGCGGAAGTAACTGGATGTTTCTCATAAACGACAATCCATATACCGGCTGGCTGACCGACACTGATGGCAAGCAATACTATATGGATGACACCGGAATCATGCAGACAGGCTGGACCGATATCGGAAAGAAACGATATTATTTCGACATGGATGGTATTTTGCAGACCGGGACTATTAAAGTTGATAAAAAAACTTATGAACTGAATGCGGACGGATCACTGAAAGATTATGTTCCAGCGAAGGATTCTTCTGAGAAATCCAGGAAATCTTCCCAAAATTCTGATTCCAGAAATTCGGAAAGTTCCGGTAGCTCCGATACTTCTAAAGAAAACGATACTTCAACAACCCAGAAGGCAATCGCCCTTACATTTGATGACGGGCCAGGTTCCTTTACCAACCGTCTTCTGGACTGTCTGGAACAGAATAATGCCAAGGCTACTTTCTTTATGGTCGGCACTGAGATTGCCAGTTTTCCGGATGAGGTGAAACGTATGAAGGAGCTGGGCTGTGAACTTGGAAATCATACCTATGATCATACTGAGCTGACAACTTTATCTGCTGATCAGATCAGTTCAGAAATTGCTAAAGTGGATGAGCAGCTCGTCAATCTGACGGGCCAGGGAGCATCTGTTGTCCGACCACCTTATGGTTCCGTCAATGATACTGTTAAGGCTGCAATTGGAACACCTATGATTCTGTGGTCTATCGATACACTTGACTGGAAGACACTTGATGTCGAATCCACTGTAGAAGAAGTTATGAACAATGTAAAAGATGGTTCTGTTATCCTGATGCATGATATTTACAGTACTTCTGTAGACGCTGCTGAGATTCTGATTCCGCAGCTGATTGAAGACGGATATCAGCTTGTGACAATACACGAGCTGGCCGCACTGCATCAGACAGAATTATCCGGTGGAAATACATACAGTGAATTTCATAATGCTTCTTAGTTTATCATTATTACAGCACAAAAAATACTGCCTATCATCATTTTCCGATGAGTGGCAGTATTTTTTATTATCCGTATTTAATTGTTATTCAAGCAAGTCTCCCCTGATGTATCCGGTCTCACCATCATAATCAATCTGAACCCATTCACCATCAGTGCCTTTCTTCTCAACCTGCTCGCCTGCCGAAATCACGCCAAGGATCTCAGCATCTGTGCTTGCTTCAGCACGCACATTACATTCATCTGTAGTAGTAAGCATTGTGCCATCCTCTGCATCTGTTGACACACTTGCTTCCTCTCCGAGGCCATTTAAGAATTCTGCAAGAGATGAATCTGACTGCTGTGCCTGATCCAGCTCATTTTGTACTTTCTTTACAAGGTCAGAAACATCACTGTCTGACAACTGGTTCTCCATATATGCAGAAATTTCAGAATCCTGTAAAGCTCCGTTATCGATTACCCAGTTACCTTCACTGTTTTTATACACATAGAACTGAGTCAAAGCCGGTGCTTTCGTCTCGATACCCTGACAGATGTAAGAGAAACAGGCGTAAACCACGTAAGAATCATCTGTCATACCTTTCTTCGTGTACACATCGCCCACTTCATACCCTTCGATATAATCTTTCAAATTTGTGACTTTTGACTCATCGGATGGTGTAAAATCATCTTCAAGAGTCTTCAGCGTTGCAATATCTTTTTCCCCCAGAGCCTGATAATAGCTCTTAATCAATGCAGTGATATCTGCATCTGCTGTTTCCATGGGATTGGCGTCTTCTTTCTTCTCGTCAGACTCCCCTTCACTTGTCGGAGAAGAAGGAACATTTCCCTGGTCTGTGGATGTGGTCTTCTGTCCATCTCCGGAATTCCCCTTATTACTTCCGGAACAGGCACGAATGCTAAAAAACAGGACAACCACGATTATCAGAATCGCACCACCCAGCATAAAATACCGGAGGTTGTCTGACAACCATTCTCTGAAATCATCCAAGTTCTTGTCCTCCTTATGAGTCACTGTTCACTTCGTTTCTCAGCAACTCCTATATGATACAACGCACCGGAACTGTACATACGTCCCAGGCAGCACACCTGAAGGGAATCGAACCCCCGCACATGGTACCGGAAACCACTGCTCTATCCACTGAGCTACAGGTGCAGGTAAGACAATAAATTCAGTAACCTTCAATGTTCTTTAGTTACTAAATTTCCATTTATCATTCTATCACAGCCCTATGTAAAAGTAAAGTTTTTTTTGGAATATGCATAAATGTACCAAACTTATCTACTATTACGATAATTTACGAATCAGGCTGAAAATTTACGATATATTATAACAAAAATACCATGTTTTTAAAGTTTCTCTGCTACTGACATTTTTCACATTCTCTGAAGCAAAAATTTCTGTAACATAATCAGAAACTATGCAGAGCAGCAGTTTCGGCTATCCAAAGCAGAAATTCACTTCCTGCTCCGGATAGCCAATCCGCTACTCTGTCAATTTCTATCTGATGCCAGTACTGTGAATATTAAGTAATTCCTGTTTTAACATAAAAGCTTAATTTCAACAGTACTCATCTCTTTATATCTTCAGATCATCAAATTTCAGTCGGATAATCACCAGTGTAATCGCCATCAGAATGATTCCGGCCGGAAGTGCAATCCAAGGTGTCTGTACAAATCCTGCGATAATATAAGTCAGGAAAGATACAACCGCTGCAACCA